>Ga0255752_10000440_pt1 | contig 52078 bp, 30 predicted proteins | sample 011ome_25_FD_179952 | JGI IMG/M metagenome (GOLD analysis project Ga0255752, IMG submission 179952) | Coastal salt marsh microbial communities from the Groves Creek Marsh, Skidaway Island, Georgia - 011512CT metaG (version 2) | ecosystem: Environmental > Aquatic > Marine > Intertidal zone >...
CGAGGCGGTCGCGGCGGCCAAAGCGAGCCCGGAACCGACTTCGGACTGGTTGACGAAAAATATGCACGTGGATACGCGGAACGTGCGAGTCAGAGGGGTGGACGCGTACGCGTCGCATCCAGTAGTTTAAATTATTTGTTCTTTATCAATGTAATAAAAATTTGTTTTTTGCGGAGTATTACAATACGATACCTCATTCATATATGGGATTTTCTTCTTCTATTCTTTTCATGTCGCGTTCAACTCAACTTTTCAAAAATCTCAAACAAAGTCCCCACGGCGAAGGATATGAACAACGCGCCTCCGGCGTACGCCACGACTTTTTCGCTCAAATAGTCACCAATCAAATCCCCGGTCAAAACCGCTAACCCGGTCGCTACGCCGTGCCCAGCCGTACCTCCTAAAAATACTTGCGTCGGATCTTGCGCCGCCGACAACGCGATGGTCGCGAAGAAACTCTTATCCCCCCACTCGGCGGCAAAAACCAACGCGAACGTGCTCAGAATCAACGCCTGATCTCCACTAAACTGCATTTTCCCAATCTCCACTTTCGCTTCCTCTTTCTCTTCCTCCGCGACGTCGTCGGCGTCTTCCGCGCCTTTAATCGTGTTGATCCCAAAATACAACAACAAAAGCACCGCCAAGATATCGTCGAACGGAATGGCGGATTCGCTCAAACCCAACGACCCTTCCGCGACGTGAAAAAACTGCCCAATGCACACGGATAACCCCGTCATCACCGCTAACGCGCCAAACGTCCCTAAAAACACGCTCGATTTCTTCTCTTTCAACGCGAGCAAGAGCGAGATGAAAAACGTCTTATCGCCGAGCTCGGACAAGAGAATCAAAAGGAACGCTTGCGCGAAACCTCCACCGGTGGATTCTAGATCCTCCTCAGCTACCGCGGCGGCGACGTCTCCCATTTCAGCCCACGCCACGTCTTGTCCTCCTACCACGAATGCTCCAAACGCAGTCGCTGCGACCATCACCATCAGGGCTACATTAAATGGTGGTTTACCAACATTTTTTTTGTTAAATACTCCCAAGACGTCATCTCGCTCACGATGGCTCGTCGCCGCAGCATCATCCCTCTCGCTGCTGCTCAAAAACTTTCCCTCCTTTGTGGCAAAAGCAGTCGTCGTAAAACCGCGAAAACTCTCCCTCCTCCTCCTTTTCCTCTCGCTTTTCTCAGAGTTTTTGCTCGAAAGAGAGGCGGAGGAGGACGCTCGTCTTGTAATCCGCTCTCGCGTATTCCCGCACGGATGATGATTACGATGAAAGTTCTTTTCATCGCTTCTGCCGATGCTTTTGCTTCTTTTTCTCGAAGAAGAAGAAAAAGAAGAACAAAACGCTCTCGTCGTATTCGCCGCCGCGGTATAGGTGGTGGTCATTCTATGTATATGTGTGTGTATGTATGCGTGCGTAAACCCAAGATATAAATGGTAAATGCGAAACTTATCTAAACCTTCTTCGTATCTCGAGGCTTCGAAAAAAGAGCAGCCGCAACGCTTTTTTTTCAAAAAACGAGAAAAAAAAAATGAAATGAATTCGTGTGTTGAATATTTTTTACTCTTTTTCTCTTTGTTTTTAAAATATTATATCACGCGCGCGCATCAAACGTGATGTCCTCCTCCTCCTCCTCCTCCGAGTCATCGGATGAATCGTCTTCTTCTTCGAGAGAAGGAGGAGAGGAGGAAGAGGAAAGCCAAGCGGCGAGGCTGGTGCGAGCGGCGGTGCGAGCGACGAGCGAGGTTTGTGTGTTCTTTTTTTTTTATTAGTAGTATTCGAAGAGTTTTCTTCGTTTTTCCTTCCTCCTCGTTGTGTGTATGTGCTAAACTCTCTCTCTCTTACTCTCTCTCCGATCGGGCGGGGCCTTTGAACGATCACACGAACAGCTCGAAACGCTTTTAAACGCAGAGTCTCGACCGTTCACGTGGTACCAGTGCAGAAATTTATGGTCCAGGAAGTTACTTCGCATTCGCGCGAATTCCAAGCTGTCTTGTTTCTCCGAGGCATTGAGAGATTTCGAGGCGTCTGTTTTAGTGGATTTTCAATCGAGATGGTGGATAGAAAATCGTCGGCGAAGGTGGTTGGAACACGTAGATAACGTTCGCGAGCGAACGAACGACGATGAAGAAGACGAAGAGAGCGATGGAGAGGATAAGTGCGGGGATTTGTATTGGCTGTACGCGATGTTAGCGATGCTTTTGGAGTTGGAGTCGTCGATCGAGGAAAGCGCGTTTCAACCGAGCGGCGAACGCGAGCGGAGGAGATGGAGGAGAGAGTGCGAATATTTAGAGGAAGCGGTGAGAGAAAGCATTGGGTTGGAAGCAGCGCCGCACCGAATTTTGATGGGGAGAGAAAGAGAACAGGTGAGAACTGCAGCGTTTGGTCGCGGCGAGAGAGACGAGGAAGACGGACCAAATAATAATTCGAGTAGTAGCGGGATCGAAGATGAAGATGAAGATGAAGACGAAGAAGAAGGAGAACGCATCATCTCGCGAAGATTACGACGACAACGCCACTCGATTGCCAGGAATACAAACAACAACAACTCTGCCTCTGATTTACATCCAGTTTCGTTTCGAGTCGAGCGGAGAGAAAGCGTGCCACTTCGCGTGGTTGAAACCGACGAAGCCGAAGAAGCCGAAGAAGCCGAAGAAGCCGAAGAGATGTTTTCGAATTATTCTACCGCGAACGCTGACGCTCAAACCGTTGGGAGACGATCGTCGGTGATTCAATTCTCTCGAGATTCACCGAGAACACGCATGAGACACGTCCTCGAGAACAACAACAACAACAACAACAACGACGCGACGCCAAACGTCTTCGCTCGACCGACGGATATTTTGGAAACCGTCTATTCCAGCTTCGACGCGGACATCAACGCTCGGTCTCTTCGCGAAGCGCACATGCGCATCGCGAGAGCCGCGAGGGAAGGACTCGACGCGTCCACGCACTTGGCCACAATCATCTCACACCTTACGACGCAGCGCGCGACGACGACGACATCCGCACGTTCCACTTCTACGAACACGCCGCCTTCGATGGTGAATCGTGGGTATCGTTCATCGTCGATTTCTCGTCGTCGCTTGGATTTTGATGAAGACGAAGACGAAAACGACGAACAAGAACATTCAGAAAACCTCAAAAACGAAATCACGCGTTTGAAAGATCAAATCGATAAATTGGAAAAGGCTTCGACGTGTGTTATCTGTTATTCGAATCCGAGAGCCTGCGCGTTGCTTCCGTGCTGCCACTTTACCACGTGCCTCGAGTGCGCGAATCGATCCAGAGAGCGGTTCGTCGAGCAGGCGAACGAGGACGAGGACGACGAGGAGGAGGACGCGGGAGAAGATGAAAACGACGACGACATAAACAATAATAACAACAGAAAGGTGAAGAAAAACGAGGTTTTCTTTCGGTGCCCGACGTGCCGAGCGAACGTCACGGGGGTGTTACAAGTGTTTCCGCCTTAAAAAAAAATATTCGTTGCTTGCGCGTAGTAGTGCGATATATAATAATACAACCCCGAACAAATCTCGTCGTCGGTATTTTTACTTCGTATTAAACTTTCAAAACGGAATCCGACCACCGCTCTAGAAACTTCCTCGCCACTCTCGGCGCGTCTTGGACGGAGTTTCTGGCCAACTTTTCGAAATCGACGTCTTCTCTTAACAAATCAACCAATCGGGAGACTTCTTCCACGCGCAAACGATCGTCCTCGGTCAACGCTAAGATGAGTTTCTTTCTCAACCCTTCGTCGGTTAAGAGTAATCCGGCACCATCAGTCGCCGTATCGGTTAAATCCAAATCACCACCGCCGGTTTTCGCCAACTCGATTAAATTCTCCAACCGTTTCCATTGAAATTTGCCTTTGCTATCGAATAAGACTTGCGTCAAACGTTCTCTTAACCCGGCGTCGCGATCGGTCAGCAACCTTTTCGCGACGTACGGGTACGCGACTTCTAAAAACTTAAACTCTGGTGATAACGTCATGCAAATGCCTTCTTGCGTCAGCAACGAGCGAATGACCAAAGAAAACCGTTCGGGAATTCGAATCGGGTATTCGTACACCAACTCGTTGAACGCGCTCGTGACGGTTCGAAAGTTGAACTTTTCCAACGACGCCGTTCGAGCGTCTTGCCAAATGCGTTCCAACGCGGGGACGAACGGCGTCACGTTCGTTCCTTCGGTCAAGAATCCCAAGTTGACGAAATCGCTCGCCATCCCGTCGTAATCTTCGTTCACCGCGTGGACCACCGCGTCGATCAGCACCTCTTTATTCCGTTGCGTCAACTGCGCGACGTTGCCGAAATCGACGTACGCGATGCGGCCGTCGCGCATGGCAAAGATATTCCCCGGATGTGGATCGCCGTGAAACAAACCAAACTCTAACAACTGTCTCAACCCAGAGACGACGCCGACGCGAATGAACTCGTCCACGTCCAACGTGTCGCAAATTTCTTTCGGGTTCGTGCACCTCACGCCGTCGATCCATTCCATCACCAACACTTTCTTCCCGGAATATTCCGGGTAAAACTTTGGAATTTTCACGATTGGATCGTTTTTAAAGTTCTCGTAAAAGTCCACTAAATTCCTGCCTTCTTGAACGTAATCCAGCTCTTCCAACAACTTTTCTCCAAACTCGTCCACGATTAACTCGGCGTTACATCCCAAACGTTTCCTCGCCACGCCGTTGACGAACCCGCCGAGAATGCGAAACAAAACCAAATCTCGGTAAATAATCGGCTCAATCCCAGGTCGCTGGACTTTAATCGCCACGGTTTCCCCGGTTTGTTTCAGTTTCGCTTTATACACTTGCCCTAAACTCGCCGCGGCGATCGGTTCCGGCGTAATCTCCTCGAACAAATCCTTCACCGATTTCCCCAACTCCTTCTCGATGATGGCAAACGCCTCCTCCGTTTTAAACGCCGGCACGTCGTCTTGCAACTTCGTCAGCTCCTCCATAAAATCCGCTCTGACCACGTCCGGCCTGTTCGCCAACACCTGCCCCGCTTTCACGAACGACGGCCCCAGCGACGCCAACCCGACTCTCAGTTGTTCGCTCCTTTCTCTCACGTTTCGGTCGCCCACGCCGTTGATTTCGTCGTACAACAAAGACCCGGCGAACACGCCCGCGGACCAGGTGATTTCAATCAATCGTAAAAACGTTTGCGCGGATTCAAACGGCGTATTGAATAACGTTTTCTGTCGTATGCTTTCCGGCGAATATTTCGGACTCACGACGGAACACGCGCCTCGAGAGGATTCTAAATCCGCTTTTGGGGTGCCTCCGCCTCGTTCCGTCGCGGGAGAGATTCCCGCCGCTGCTTTGAGGACGACCGCATTCGCGCGCGCGCCTCGTCGTCGTTTCCCGCTCGCGCGAAGATTCGCACTCGAGCGCGCCAATGACGTCCTCAATTTCCCCTTACAATCATCATCGTCTAAAACGTTTTTGTTTTTGTTGTTCGTGGTCAAAGAAGCGCGAGAAGAAGAGGAGGAGCAGAAACCACAGCTGGTCAAAGTTCTCGTACACGTCGTCATCTTAGTATCGTTCTTTCTCTCTCTTTCTGTGCGCTAAACTACTCGCAAGAGCGCACGAGTGAAGCAAAGAAAAGATTATCCGGGAGGTGTCAAAGAATTTAGGGTGTATTCTGTGTTAGGGTTTAAAGAACTTAATTGGAGAAAGAAAAATCTGCCAGCACGAAAGCGCTTTGACTCGAAATCCTCTCCATTCGTAAAACGCGTTAACTGCGCGTAAAAGTCTGTCGTCCAAAAAAAGAAGAGGTTTTTACGTCTTTATTTACGCAGACAGAGAGAGACAGAGAGACAGACGAAAGAGCGCTCTGTGTTATACCTCTTTTTATTGGCGTTCTTACTCTATTTATACGACTCTTTATATACACAAAAATTGACTCTTAAGGGGAAAGTTTGAATTTCGTTCGTTAGGTCAAAAATGCGATCTTTGTCGTCAACAAAGGCGTCGTTTTCGACGACGATGGTCGCCGCAATAATCCTTCTGTTCTTTTCCGGAACGAGCGATGATGTTCTCGCGGATCACGTGGGAAATGTGGAAAATATTAATTGGTACAAAGAGTACGGTTTTTACCAACTCGTTTCGGAATGTCTGAGTGAGTCCTCCGTGGGGAACTGCCCGACCCACTGGTACAGCATGCAACAGGGGGGGAAAACGTTACTCGACTGGGACGTGTCCATGATCGAGGACATGTCGGACGCGTTCGCGTACCAGTACACTTTTAACGGGGACTTATCAAAGTGGGACGTATCTTCGGTGACGAGGTTTGAGAGAATGTTCAACTACGCGACGTCGTACGAAGGCGTCGGCGTGGAGACGTGGGACACGTCCAAAGCGGAGTCCATGCAAGATATGTTTTGGGAGGCGACAAAGTTCAACGGGAAAGTTTCCGGCTGGAACACCAATCAAGTGATTAATATGAAGTGGATGTTCGACAAGGCGAAGAGCTTTGCGCAGGACGTTTCCGGGTGGACCAAGCACGACGGAAATGCCCAGTGCGGCTATTTCGGATCCAACTACGATTACTCGTGTACTGGTGGCGTCGGCGCGGACACGTCGATGATGTTTCTCGACGCGGAAGCTTTTTTGGCGTCGTATAATTGCGGGGTGGACGGACCGCCGAAGGCCTGCACGCCGAGCGGGAACGAGGTTTCAACTGGGTTCACCGAGTACGCTCCGGCGGCGACGTTTGACCCCTCGGTGTACACTGTCGAGTGGTTCAACTCAGATGCCGCGTCGGATTATTACACTTTGGACGATAGCACCATTTGGGGCACTCCGCGATTGGACGTCCAATCCGGCGAAACGATCACCGATATGAAGTTTGAGTTGAACGAGGAGTACGCGAAGATGATCGGCGGGTGCGTCTTGCCGGGCGTTTTAGTCGCCGTGTTCATGTTCGTGTTTACTCTCCTCTTCTTCGCGTTTAAGTTTGCGACGTGCTGCATTTGGGTGGTGACGGGATCGTGCGAGTGCTGCTTGAGATCGAAAATCCCGACTGCGTCCGAGAAGACGTTCGCGAAGTGCGTCGTCGTGGTGTGCGCTTTGATTTCCATCGTCGGTTGCGGGTTGATTTACTGGGGAGCATCGGAGTTACCGCTCGCGGTCAGCGACGTCGTCAAGGAACTTAGCGACTCGTTGAACATTTTGACGAGTGACGTGGATATAATCGACGCGGCGTATACGAACTCCGCGGCTTTAATCCCGGACGGCGGCCAAGATGAAAAAGTGCAAATTTCCAACACGGTAGCGAGCGTGCAGTCGACCGTGAGCACGTTTGAAAACGAAGTCGAAATGTACGTGGAGCAAACGGAACAAGCCGCCATCGCGTTGGCCTCATTTTTGTTGGTCATTTCTTTAATTTGCGGCGGTTTGGTCTTTGGTAACTTTAAAAAGTGTCTCTTCTTCGCCTCCATACCGTTGTGGCTGTTCATGTTGGTTTCGTGGATAATGTTTGGCGTGTTTATGGGCGTCGCGCAATTTTTCGACGATTTGGAAACGACCGTGATCGATTGGCGATCAGCGGAAGGGTTTTACCCGCCCGCCGCGAATCCAATGACGTCGTTGGACGACGTGTTGCCGTGCTTCAGCGATCGCGTCGCTTTGGATACGATCACGGGCGCGAGAGAAACTATTTACGAAGGCATCAACAATTTGAACACAAAGTTGAACGTTAACAACGTGGACACTGACATCTATATCAACGCAGAATACAAGAAAACGACGGCGTTGGAAATGTGCGGAGTAAAGACTGGTAAGTTCAATGAAGTTGGCGTCTCCAGTGAAAACGTGGCGTACGACGAATACAAAGCGTTGGCGTGCAACTTGCACGAGAGTGGCTTGTTGCTCGACGGCGACGTAGCTTTCGATGCGACGAACGCGGCTGGCTACGATCAAGATTGGAGCGGCGTACCGAAATCACACACGAAGTCGTTGCAAGACGCGAGCGGGTTTTACTCGAGTAATTACGGCTACGTTTTGCCCATCTCCGAAGTGTCGGGGACCATCGACATGATTAATGCGTTGCCAAACATCGACTCTTTGGCCCGATGCAAATACGTGCAAAGCTTTGTCGCGAAAGTCGCCGCGGAGCAGCAAGATTACGTCGATCCGATCACCGGCGAGACGATTCAAGCCCCGGACGATTCACCGTTGAATAGATTGTTGATCCATTCCCAAACTTTAGCGGTGGCCTGGTTTTTGATTGGTTTGTCTTACATCATTTTGTACGTCGTCATGATGAAGTACATGTATTGGATGCAAGCCGAAGATAAGGAGAAGTTATCCGAGGAGGAGATGAAAGAAGTGTGGGGCTCGTACCACGAATAAGAATAAGAATGAGAGAAGACTTCTTCATTCCTGATTTTTATAATCAGAATCGATTTTACACGCGTACGCGCGCGACGATAAAAATCGTATCATTATTACGTATATTTATAAAAAGTTTTGTATTACGAAAAGACGAAAGGTTTGGTATACGACTTTATTACTATCCTGTACAGGTACAGTACCATGTGTGTACCCGTACTTTGCTATTTTTTATACACGTTTCATCGTATATTTTACTCAAAAGCGCGTGGTATGCTGCGTGAGCGGATGCTGGTCTTCTCCGGCATCATCTTCGTCATCGCTAAAGTTTGAAACACTTTGACCAACAGCAGAATCTATACCTTCGACGCTTCGCGAATGAACCATGCTTATACTTCCGGGTCCACTATTCGAGGTGCCGTCGTGCGATTTCCGAGAAGTTGGATTATCGCCGAGGCTTTTTCTTCGATCTTTCATTTTATCGAACGACGAGGACGGATGATCATCGCTGGTATTTTCTTCTTTACCCATGGTGATGTGCGCCGGCGGCGCTTCCCGTTCGCTGTCGTCTCCGTCTCCATCTCCGTCGCTCTTTTGCAACGCTTCACTCGCGGAATGCGCGAGGCCGGATAGACCTTGATCACCGTGTTGCGGAGGTTTCTTCGAGGAAGAGACCTCGCTAAAGAGGGCGTGCAGCGTGCTCGAACCCGATTTGAGTTTTTCCATCGTTCTCTGGTGCATAAACGCTTTGTTTTTGTTGTTGACGATGTTGTTCGGAGAGCTTTTTGTTTCTTCGTCATCACCACTTTTGTTCATCTTGACCAACTTTCCACAACTGACGACGAAGAGCTTCACTTGCCCTAAAGGCGTCCATTTGCCCGTGAAGGCGTTGCCGCTAATGGGCGCATCTCTTCCGGATATACGTTCTCGACGAGATGCGTACTCGTCCACGCCGCCGCCATCTCTCACGCTACCCTCTTCGCCACCGCCGCCACTCATCGAGTTTGTTCTGGTGAGTTCCATGGACGCCGATCGAGAAGAAGCGGCGGTTAATCCGGAAAGCTGCGATTTCGGCGCGTCTGGAGTCGGTTCCAACGGCGTAGGCTGTTTCGAGCCTAAACCGAATATGTTCGCTAACGAGTTCTTTCTCGCACCCATACCGCCGGAAGAAGAAGCGACACCGGGCATCGAATGTCCCAATCTGTATTCCGAATTCGAGCCTCCTCCTCCTCCTCCTTCGGTACCAGAGCCGAAGTCCTGTTCCGCCGAGGATTTCCCGCACGTCCCTCCTCGAATACCTACGCATCTCGAATCTAGAATCGCTGGCGCGATAACAATACCTACGCCTTCGACGCGAGCCATCCCGCTGATTAAAACAATGATTTTCGAAGGATCGTCGCATCGAAATTCAGTCGTCGTCGACGAGGCGGCGCTCTCTTGCGAGCCGCCTACTTTTTCAAATTTTCCTCTCGCCGCGAATCTGTGCGGCGAAAACTTTCTCAAACCACCTTCAATCCAGGACGTTCGCGATACGACCGCGCTCACCGCGCGTCTCAACGACGATTCCGCGAGCAACGCTACCGCGGCTCTTCGGTACGAATCCAAACACTCGCGTTCTTTTTCGTCCGAAAAAATGGTTTCCGCCAACGCTCTCGGGACGATGAAGCCAAACATTTTCGCCTTGGCAATCGCTTGAATCCCCGAGCGGTGAATAAACGTCCCAGTTCGCGAATCTCGACACATTTCCTCGTAGGCGGTTATCGCCCACGCGGCTCGATGCGATTTACACCCAATCACTAACGGTTCGTCTCCTGGAACGTCGTTGATTGTCCTGATCTCTAAAACGCCGTTGCCTATGAGCAAAATACCTTCCTCTGGCAGCGGTTTCGAAGGGTCGACGACGACGTCGCCGATGGAGTATTCTATGACGTCAGCTTCTCGAGCGATGCGAGTGCGCAAGGTTCGAGACGTCACGCCTGATCTAACAGTTGGGTCCATAATTGGTGTGGCGGATAAAATGCGTCCGGGAGAGGTTTTCGATGGTCGCAACGGTTGGGAGAGCAATTTTCGCAACACTTGCGCGTGCTCGCTAGACAAAATAGCCGCCTCACCTTGTTTCAACAAACCCGTACGAGTCAATCGAGCAATCTCGTGCGAGACGACTTCCAACGTTTCTCTGGCTAAATCTTCCGATCGTAAAGCTCTCGCCACGTGATTGTGCGAATGTTGCATCTTCTTCAACAACTCCTTCGCCTTTTCACACTCTTCGTTGGATTCTTTGAGCACGATGCGTAAGTGTTCTTGAACGGCTGCGGAAGACGATCCGGTCGTTTCCGCTTCCAACTGTTGGACGGCGTCCACCCTGCGACGCGAAGGCCCTCGGTGCGTATTTGTTCCAGTAGCGGAAGCTTTGTTTGCGCCGCCGCCGACTTTCCTTTGGTCGCCGCCTTTGCGCCTGCCGGCGGGCGAGGTCAGCGAGTTAGACGTTAACTGATTCAACGAATGAATGGAGCTTTGCGTCAAGTAATGATCGGAATCGGGTTCGTCGCCTCCGCCGCTAACGTCTTTATGGTGCGCCCTCGTACCTTCGCCGCCATCCTCTTCTTCCTCATCTTTCTCTTTGGAATCCAACAAAAGCCGTTCAAATCGCGCGGACGTTCTCTCGTGCACCGCGCAAAACGCGTTTAACGCTTGCATTCGTCGTCTCACGACCATCCACGGTTCCTCGATGATGCCTAATTTGCGTAAACCTTGCAAGATTTTCTTTCCGATTTGGTTAGATTCCATAATCGCGCTCAATTTTTTCCTCCAAGCTTTCGGTTCCAACATTCTCAAGAGATGGTCTAAATCCGTCAAAGACGTCCCAGGTGGTTCGTCTTCCGCGAATTCACCGGCTTCCATGATGTGACTGCACACGACCGCGTCGCACAAATCTTCCTCCAAAATTTTCCACGCTTCCGATCGGACGCCGTGGAGAAATCGACGACGAATTTCCTGGACCAACAAATTTTTATTCTGTTCGCGCATAAAAGCGTCTTGTTCGATAATTTTCACCGCCTCCATCTCTGTTTCGTCCATTTGCGGGTCGTCGACGACTCGCAACGCGGGAATGAGTTGTTTGACTGCGGTGAAATCCGGCGCGCCGACGTATTGCGCGCCGGTTTGACCGAGCGTTTGTTCGTAGTGTTCCATCGCGCGTTCGTGAATAGCTCTTCGCGCGGCAGTTAACGCAGACGCTTGCGATTTTTCCGCTTTCAATAGCCCGCTCAAACGCAACATCAACGCGCTCGTCGACGCGTTCAACAGCAACGTTCCGACGACCGCGGAGGAAACTAAAATTAAAACCAACCCTCGATCTCGAGCGGTGAACGCGACGTCTTCTTCCAAGACGACCAAACCTAGCGCTAAACCAATCGCGCCTCTCAAACCGCCCCAAACGCATATGAACCCTTCCGATCGACTCATTTGATACCCGGTTTTCCATTTCATGGGAATCCATAAGATGGAGATAGTCACGAATCGAATGAGATTTAAAAACACGTACAACAAAACGCCCCAGCCTGCGTCGGAGAATTTCAACTCCAACTCGTCGTTCATAACCTCCGACGCGATAATAAACCCGGTCAAAACGAACACCAACGTGTTTGCGCAATACGTCAACACTTCCCAAAAGTGGTGCATGGTATGTTCGATGTTCCCGACGAAAAAAACGCGACCTTTCGCGCTGATGTAAAATCCCATGCTCACGCACGCCAACACGCCCGAGACGTGAAAAACGCTCTCGGCAACCATAAACGTCAAGTAACACGCGAACAGCGTCAAAGTAATTTGTACCAAATGGTCTCTGAATATCGACTTGAGCCAAAAAATAACCAACTGTCCGGCGACGACGCCAACGAGCAAAGCGCCAAGCGGTTGCGTCAAGAACATCAAAAACACATCCAACGAAGTCTTGTGTTCGCCTTTACTAATCTCAAAAAACAACGTGAACACGACGATAGCGGTACCATCGTTCACCAGCGACTCGCCTTCAATCACGTGCCCTAAAATCTTCGACGCGCCTACCTCTTTCAAAATCGACACCACCGCCACCGGATCCGTCGCCGCTAAAATCGATCCAACCATCATCGAAAAGTTCCAATCCCAATCGAACGGAAACGCGTGCAAAACCGTCGCCGTCAAGGCCATGTTTATCAACACCCCCGGCCCTGCTAAGATCAAAATCTTCGTCAAAACTTTCGACAAGGTGTGCCACTCCATGGAAAAACTGGACTCGAATATCAGCGCCGGTAAGAAAACCGCCAGCAAAAGGTGCGGGTTTATGTGCACGAACGCGTCCAAGGAGTTGCCGACGCCGGACAAATCGAATTGGTCGTTCAATACGCCCATGCATATTCCTATGACCTGTTTTTTAAAACAAGAAAGAGGTGGAAAAAGAAAGCGAGAAGAGAAGCGTGTTAGTATTTCTGGTGGTGAGAAAAAGCGTCCTAAAAGTTAGACGTAAAGCCGAAATGATTCGCATCGTCGCTACGACGAGCGTAAATTTTCCTACTCACCAGCAAGGCAACGGTATAGGGAACCGGCGAATTGACGAAAGTGAACGCGCTCCGACAGGCGGTCCCGATCGCTAAGGCGATAAAAATGAACCATAAAATCGCCGTTGGATCATCACCCTCGTGGTGCTTTCCTCCTCCTCCGTCTGTGACGGAAGAACTCGCCGCTGCTGCTTCCGCGAGAAGGCGTCGCCGCCATATCGTTTCCCGAGAAAACAGAGACATTTTACACTAAAGAGACTCTTTCCTGCGCCTGCTCGTCACCATGAAGAAGACGACGAAGAAAAGACGACGACGACAAAGGAGTAGTGGACGACGATCTTTGGGACGAAGGGGAGTTCAGAGAGAGAAAGAAGCCGTTTAGATGATGATGGTGGTGTTGTAAAGTGAGGATTGGTTTTGGATAAATGTGTGAACTGTGGACTCTTTTCGTATACTAAGCAGGATAAATGACATATCCTACATATTAGAGAGCGAAGCCAATCTTTTGGAAACACCGAGCGACGCAACTTTGCACGTCCCCATCCAGCAACGACAACGTGGATTTCAGGACGTCTCCTGGACATTTTTGGGCGCACTGCGCCAAGGATTGACCGAAATATATTTCGATGTCCGGAACTTCGTCTCGCAAAACGTCTTCGTCGGCGCGCGCGCCTTTAACTTTCGCGGCGGAGAGTTGAGAGTAAGAGGCGGAGTAGCCGCCTTGTTGCTCGATTTTTTCGAGGAGTTCGTCCGCGAGGTCGATGTCGTCGGCGAGTTTCTCGGTGTTGGAGGTGGTGGTGCCATTCGGTGCTAATGATTTCCCGTCTTGGTCGGTCGTGGAAACGTAGGCGTCTACGCACCTCGCCGACGCCGCGCACACGTCTCTCCAACACTGGGCGTTGGTGTTCAACAACTCCGTTTCGCACAAAAATCGCGCGCCAGCCACGGCGACGAGCTTTTTCTCCTCTTTGGCGGCAACTTTCTGACTTTCGACGGCGAAAATGTTCGAGAGAATCATCTCGTGAATCCCGGCTTGTACGGTCGCCATGCTCGATACCGCCGCCTCGGCGCCTCGCTTGGCGACCAACACGCTCAAAAATACGACAAAGCCTCGGCAAAATTTCGGCGTCTTGCCGCTTTGTAAGCGCTGGAACAAAACCTGCCAAATTGTCGGCAAATGTTCGCTCCAGACGGATAAATCTAAACTCTTCGCGAAGGCGTTCAAAATGTAAAAGCCTTGATGATCGTGCGCTTTGCTCGAGATGAGTTTTTGAAACACCCCTAAGACGCCGGTGAGGTACCCTAATTGGGCGATTTGTACCGGCGCGGCTTTGAGATATGCGTCTAACAATCGGACTAATGCGGGGATGTTGGCTTGTCTGTCCCACGTGTGCGGCGCGAGCAACGCTGGGAGGAGTTGTAAATATTGTTCGGTTAAGGAGATCCCAACCGCGACTCCGCCGGTACCCGCCGCCGGTACCGCCGCGGATTCCAACATCAGCGCCAAGATTTGAAAGACGTACGGCGTGAATTCCGCGTTGTCTCTGGCGAGAATTCCCAAGAACGTCGGGAATAATGCACTTTCCACGCGCTGTTTCTCCTGCGAATTCGGCGAGAAATCAACGCACTGCACGCACGCCGTCGTTGCTTCGAACAAGAAGTGATTGTACGTCGGATTCCTAGGGTTGTTCGCGGCTTCGTCGAGACGCTTGCAAAGCTTTTCGCAACACGCAAAAATTACTTCGTTGGCGAGTAACTTGCCGCCGCCGCTGGCGTTTGAACCTCCTCCACCGATATATCGCAACGTTTTCGCGATTAATTTCGCGATGAACTCATTCTCGCTAGAATCTTGCAATTCAAATCCGTTGAAACAGTTTTGCAGAATATCATTCGCGAACGGCGCAAAGTCGTTCGGAGCAAACTTGACCGGCGCCGAAGCGGCTATGGTGCTATTTTGTTGTTGCAGTTGCTGCTGTTGCTGCTGCAACTGGCTATAATCGCGACAGGTCATCATCTTTTCTATGCAGTTTGCCGCGTACGAGTGAACGACGTTAGAGCTATCCAAGAGTAACTTAGCCAAATGCGGCAACATTTGCAATTCTGCGTCTCTCGGGACGAATCCTCTAAAAACGGTGAGGAGCTTCAAGCAGTCCGCGCGCACGACTGGGTGCGACGTCGTCGCGTTCTCGCACAGTAGTTCGCTCCTGATGTGCGCGTTGAAGAAGTCCGCCACGTCTACTAACTCGTTAATCTCCGTCGCGCCTCGCGCGTTGGTTTTCTTCTTCACCGCCAACGCCAACACCAAATAAATGGCGCAATCTTTCGCTTTCCAAAACATGGACGGATTTTGTACGTACTGCGCTAAGAGCTGTTGCACGTATCCGCCAACCGCGGCGGTGCAGCTTTGTGGAAACTTGGCGGCTAACGCTTTGATCAGTTCGCACGCCGCCCTCCGCCTCGTCTCTTGGTCGCCTCCTTCCATATCTCTTCGCAAATACTCCGCAAAGTTATCCGTGAAAATTTCCTCGTCCTCCGTCCGAAATTGCAAATTTGGAATGGCTATATTTTCGATGATATTTTGCAACGTTTCCGGCGCTTCGAAGAGCGTATGGTGCACGCCGGAAGCGACGACGGTCAAAAATGCCATCCCCGAGGACGCGACGCGTTCGCGGTATCGCTCGACTTCATCCTCGTCTTCCTCGTGGTTGTTTTGATATTGACTATTATTATCGCTACTTTTCTCCTTGGAATAATTGCCTAACAGCGTCCACACGTCTCTGACGAAAGTTTCCAAGTATGGCTTAAATTCCTCTTCGTTCTTCTCCGCGTACAGATTTAAAGCGTCGCAAATTGCCGCGCGCAACGCGTCCATATCAACACCCCATTCGTCGTTACCGCTCCCACCGCTCTCTATCCCGACGTTCAACATGCCGTGAAACAGCTCCATCCAGTGCGCGATATCGTCCTCAAACACCTCCGGCAACTCCTGCGAGTTCAAGGAGTAAAATATTCTCAAGCACAATCTCAACGCTTTCACCATTTGTTTCCTCTGCGCCTTCTCTTCGTTACTACCACTGCTACCACTGCTACTGCACACTCTTTTCGCGCACTCCCTCGTCACCTCCAACAAAGGCTTCGCGAACCCGTCCAGCGCCATCTTCAACTCCACGTACAACGCGTCCGTCTTCGTCGCTCCTCGAAACCGTTTAAAAATCGCATTCGCCACCGTCAAACTATTTATCAACGTCTCTCCCCTTCTCTGACTATCACCACCTTCGACGAGAATCGATCGACCAATCTTCTGCACTAAGCTCGGCACGAGTTCCGGCCACTTCCCCTGCGGAAACTCTCGCGTGCACGTTAAATCGTTCAAAGCGATAATTTGCAAAGCCTCCGCGAGTTGATTTTTAACGTTAGTATTACGAACCGATGCCTCGTCTTCCTCGAGCGCTTTTTCCAGGACTAAAACGCGTAATCTCGCCTTCGCGTCCGGTTCGATTTCCTTCCACTTCTCTAAAGTCTCCTCCTCCTCCTCGTCCAAATCAGATACAATCCATCGCTTCTTAATCCCGTTTTTAAACGCAACCGCGGCGGCGAGTTTACCCCCGTCCGATACCAATTGCTCTCCTTCGTTACCACCACCATTCCTTAAAGACGAGGACGACGAGGAAAGTAAGAGTAAACTTTCCAATCCATCGCTTCTCGGCAAGACGTTTCGGAGTAAAAATCGGGAACTTTCCTCTCGAATCTGAGGATCGCTCGAAAGCGTCGAGTCGAGGACTCGAGCGAGATGAGGCAAATCCATGGTGATACTTGCTGATACAGAAATTGAATGCAGGAGGAAATGACTTTTACGACGCGTGAGTGTACTTTCGGCGAAGAGAACGGAGAGTTATTGTGACGATGGCGTCGCTTGATTTTGAATCCCGATGGTTTTAATGGTTTAGGGTGTAGGTTTTAGACTTTGCGCTTTGCCTTCCTTTCTTGAGCGCGAACGCGACGACGACGGACGACGATGATTTATTAGAGCAGTATTCATTCGCGGTGTGTTCTTGTATTCTCAATTCTTTATATATTTATACAGAGAGCAAATTATTAAGAAGGACCTTGGCTGATGCTGACGCCTTGGCCGAGGTACTCGTCTTTGAGTTTTCTTCTACTAGTGTTGCTATCGTCGCTATCGCTATCGTTGGTATTAGTAGTAGTATTATCGAGGTCATCAAAGTCGCCTAAAAAGCGAGCGCGTAAGTCGCTCAAAACTTTGGACGGGTCGACTTTACCGCCTCCCCAGACGCCGGCGCCGACACCGTTTCGGGTGCGTTCGACGCCTTCCATGAGTTCTTCGTATCCGCACGCGTCTTTGCCGTTGCGCGCGGCGAGTAAGGCGGCTTCGTTGCACGCGTTGGCGAGTTCGGCGCCGGTGAATCCTGGAGTTTGTCGAGCGATGGCTTCGCAGATTTGACCGAGCGGTTCTTTTAAGCGCATGCCTCGCAAATGGACCGCGAGTATTTGCGCGCGACCGCTCGTCGTCGGAGGGCCGACAAAGACGCGTCTCGTGAGCCTTCCCGGGCGGGTCAACGCCGGGTCGAGCGCGTCTGGTCTGTTCGTGGCGGCTAAAACTAACACACCCGCGGCTTTGTTAAACCCGTCCATCTCAACGAGCATTTGGTTCAACGTCTGGTCGCGTTCTTCGTTCAATCCTGCGCCTCGTCGAGCGCCGATGGCATCGAGTTCGTCGATGAACACCACGCACGGGGCTTTCTTTCGCGCTTCCGCAAAGAGTTCGCGAACGCGCGCGGCGCCTCGACCGACAAAAAGTTCCACAAACTCCGAGGCAGCGACTGGAAAGAAAGCGACGCCAGCTTCGCCGGCGACCGCCCGAGCGAGCAAGGTTTTCCCCGTCCCCGGAGGTCCAACTAATAGACATCCCGCCGGGAGTCTGTGACGAACTTCTTTGTACCTCTCCTCGTTTCTCAACATCTGAACGAGTTCGTAGAGTTCCTGCTTCGCTTCGTCCACGCCGGCGACGTCTTTGAACGTCGTTTTAGGACCTTTCGAGTCGTCTCGAGCGTCTTTTTTCTTCTTACCGTCTTGTAATCCGTTTTGTTTCCGGACGATGCCTCGCAACCAAAACAGGAGCGGGATAATCGGAAGCCACACAAACGCGGTCGCCAGCGCGCCTTTCGAGGCAAACGTGGAGATGGCGGGAGATACCGCTGAAAATTCCACGTTTGCTTTCTCGAGTTTCGGAATCAACTGTAAATCGTTCGGTAATCGTCTCGTTTGGTACCGTCGTTTCATGTATTTCTGCGCCGGCGGTTGTTGTCGCTTACTCGCCGCTTCCATCGTCGCTTTCGCTGGACTCGAAACGACCAACGAGGACGTCTCCTTCACGTCAAACAACAACCTCGTCGTCCCTTCCTCGAACCTCACTTTCGTCACCTCCCCTTTCTGCACGGACTTCAAAAACGTCGAATACGGCACGCTCTTCACCGCCGGCGCCGGCGGATGCCGCTTCGCGTGTTCGCTCCGAATCCCCAACCCACTCCCGACAAAAAACGCCGCCGATAACACAAACTTCGCCAATCTCGTCTTCAACACCGCCCCGACTGCTTTAAACACGTCCGTAAACACCGTTTTCATCACCACTAAAAACAACGCCACTCGTCTTTTGGTAAACTCGACGAGCGAAAAGTTCCTTCGGCGATTGGTCTCAAACTTCTCCTCCTCGGTTTCCTCCGAGAAGGAGTTTAACACGTCCGACGGGATTTTATTCGTGTCGTTCTCTTTACTCGCTCGGTCTTCTTCTTCCTCTTCTTCTTTGTCCGATGATGGTGATTCATTTTTACTCGCGTTCGCTCTCTCACCACCACCTCGAGCTGAGGAAAGGGAGACAAATCCACGCGTAATCTTTCTCCCGCCGGTGTTGTCCTCGCTTCGTAAAGCGCGCAATTTCGACGCTCGGGGGCATTTCAACACAGCTTTCACCGCGGTATAACCACCCGCGTTTCTTCTTCTTCTTCTCGAAAGTTCTTCTTTTCCTCGCACGTTTCGCTGGCCAGGCGCCACGTGACACGTCGACGGTTTCCCCAAATCCTCATCTCTCCCGCGACGAAGAAGAGACGAAGACGACAAAGAAGTGGAAGACGCGAGCATGTTTTACTACCACCGCTTTAAATCTCTCTCTCTCTCTCTCTGTGTGTGTATGTGTGTGTGTTTATGTGTGTTACGTGTTCTACAAGCAAAAGTGTGTCTCAGATTTGTGTCGATAAATTAATACTCTGAGGATAAGGCAGGAAAAATTCTTAAAATACTACCGCACGCAAAAACGTCTCTCTCTCGTCTCTTTTACGCTTTGAACATCTTCTTTTTGATGGCGGAGAGGAGCTTGGTACCGACACCACCACCGCGCTCTTTACCGTCGTTTCTTTTTCGGTCGCTCTGAGTGACGTCGTCGTTTTCTTCTCCTTCGTTTTCATCCCCCGCGGCGAGGGGAGAGGCTTTGGCGGTTTTCTTCGTCTTCTTTTGGGAGGAGGATCCCTTTCCTGATCCTCCTTTGGAAATTTGGGTCGGGGACGGACGTTTCTTGGCGTTGGAGAGCGAGGGGGATTGTTGCTTCAACGGCGTCGTTTTGAGGGAGTCGAACGCGCGAGATGGGGAGATTGGGGTGGTGATTCGAGCGGGCGAGATCGTCCCCGAGATGGACGCGTCGGCGTTTTCGTCGTTGGCGGCTTCTTCCTTCTCTTCTCCTTCTTCTTTGGTCGTCGGAGCATTTTCGACGGCTTCAGAAGCGGCGGCTTCTTTCTCCTTTTGCTGTCTAGCGACGGCGTCTCGTAGCGTCTTCTCTAAAGCGACGTACTCGTCGCACTTCTCCGCGTTCGGTAACTGTTCAATCATCAATCGAACGGTGTGTAACGAGTACCCAAAGAATTCCGGTCCGGAGATGGCGGTTTTCTTCGCCGCCTCGCCTTTTTGTTCGCGGATGGTTTTCGCGCGTTGCAAAACTTCGCCCCAACACGCGGTCGCGGATTTCTTTTCGATGACTATGGAGCCGTCTTCCGTGGTCAAGGAAAAGAGCGGCGTTTTCTCGGATTCGTCCATTTTAATCTCTTGCGTCCACGTGCACTTCTCTTCCAAATTTTCCGGGTCTAATTTGGAATACAACTTTGTGGTTTTGAAACCGAGCGGTAAGATGTAGTTCACGTTCGACCATCCTTTCTTGGCGTCTTCCGGCGAGTGCAACACCGTACCTAAACATTCGATGGTGACGCCGCCTACGGGACCGATGGGCGTTTGAAACGCTTCGTAACCGGTTTCGTCGGCTTCTTTTCGAGGCAACTCTTTCACGGCTTGCGCGGCTCTCTCGAGTTTGGCGAGAGGGTCGCCACCCGCGCCGCCTCCCGCGCGACGGCCGAGAGACGGTGCTTTTGGTTTCTTTTCTTTTTTCGGTTTCGGTTCTTTCGGTACTTTCGGTGCTTTCGGTTTCTTTTCCTTCTTTGGTTTCGGTTCTTTCGGCGCTTTTGGCGGTTTCGGCAACGCCGCGCTGTCGCGCTTGATGCTGAACGCGTTTAACGGTTTGTTTCCGAGCGCGGCAAAGAGGCGGCGGATGCGGTAGGCGAGATGGCGGCCGTGTACCCATTGCTTTTCCGTCTCCATGTCGTCTTCTTGCTGCTGCTGCTGCGGCTGCTCCTGCAGGTCCGTCGCGATTGCGGGCAAAGCGGTGGCCTCGTCTTCTTTCTTTTCCATCATGCGCATGCTCGCCATGAGGTCGTCGTCGGCAGCTTTATCGATATCCATGTCCTGAACACCTCCAGCGAATTCGGGCACGTCAACGATGATGCCACCGCCCGGCAACGTCGCCACCGGCAATTTCGCGACGGGGACCGCTTTCTTCTTCTTCTCTTCCTCGGGCGCGACTTTACCCTTAAAATCCCACGCGAAGGCTAACTCCTCGTCGTCGCGAATGTCGTTGTATTTTCCGAAACCCCACTTGAAAGTGCCACAAATCAACGCGCGATCGTGCGCTTCGTTCCACCATTTCGCCGGCGGGGCGATCTTTTGTTGATCTGTTGGTCCCATGGAGACGTCTGGGACGTCCAACTCCATAGAGGCGCCTTCAATGCCGCCAACTTCTTGGACCGCTTTCCATCCGCACAGCAACATTTCCAACTTCAAAGCGTCTTCTGACGATCGCTCTTTGCAGTGCGTGTAAAAATGTCGGTCCGCGAAGATTTCGTTGAGATAATCTTCACCGCCGGTGGCTAAATGTACGATGGCTTTTTCGTCCTCGTCGATTTCGCCGAAAACGGTTTCGCGCAACACCGGCGTAATCGCTTCGTGACGTTGGACAACCAAAGACGCATAGCGTCTGCAAAACGCTTTCAAGTGCGCGATAGTTTTGTCGTTCTTCAACTGCGCGGTGTCGTAGATCTTCTCCCAGTTTCCAAAACCAAACATGGCTAATTTATCCAACGAAGAGCGTTTCTCTTGCCACGACCACTCCCAAATCTCGCCGTTGGCCATGCGTCTGTCTTCTTTCTTCTTCGCCGAGAGTAACAACGCTTGTTGTTTTTGCTCTTCCAGGCGTTTCTTTTGCGCTTCCAGACGCTTTTCTTCCTCGGCTTGTTCCGGCATTAACTTTTGCCAAAAATCCGGATCGTCTAAATCTACGTTCATCTTCTCCGAAGCTTCCGAGGCGAACGTCGCCGTGGCAAACAAAGAAGACTTTTCCTTCTTCTTATCCGACGGCCGCTTTTCTTTCTCATCCTCCTCGGCGTCGACGACTTTTTGCTCCGAGTTTTGCAAAATCGAGTCGATATCGTCGGAGCCCCACTTCTGGTATCTCTTCTCCGCCTCTTCTCGAGCTTCGGTGAGGAGCCCGTACGCTCCGTGCTTGAGCAAATTTTCAACTTCTTGTCTTTGCTCTTTCGCCGATTTCGCGGAGGGCTTTTGTTGTTGTTGTTGTTGTTGTTGCTGTTGTTGTTGTTGCAGCGCAGCGTTCTCTTTATCGCTATCGTTATGATTGATATCGCCGAAAATGGCTTGTTCTAAACCAAGTTTCATGGACGCTCGAGTAAACATTTCCTTCTCGTACGTCCCTCTCGAAACCAAGCGGTACACCTGGACTGCTTTCGTTTGGCCAATTCTGTGCGCTCTGGCTAACGCTTGCGCGTCGTTTTGCGGGTTCCAATCCGAATCAAACACGATGACTGTATCCGCTTTGGTCAAGTTGATGCCTTGACCGCCGGCCCGAGTGGATAATAAGAACAAAAACGCCTCGGAATCTTCCGCGGAGAATCGGTCGATGGATTCTTGGCGTTTCTTTCCAGTCACGCCACCATCTAATCGCTCGTATTTATGGCCTCTGGCGCGATTGTAATCTTCTAAAACGTCTAAAACGCGCGTCATTTGTGAAAAGATTAAAACTTTCGAGCCGTTCGCTTTCAATTTCGGCAAAAGCTTATCGAGCAATTGCAACTTCCCGCTCGCCGAGACGAGTTTGTCGATGGTAACGGTCATCGTTCCGTTCGAAACGGCATTTTCGACGCCGTCGAGAAGGAACGGGTGTTGACAGCACTTGCGCACTTCCATCATGACGTTGCGAAACATAGAAAGCGCATTCTCGCCGTTCTCTTCCTCCTTCATTGAGATCGTCGCATCGTCCGAGCCAGACGCCGAGGATAAGAACGAAAAGTTGCGCTCAAACAACGCGCGATAGCACTTCTTTTGCAACGGCGCCAACTCGCACTCGACTAACGTTTCAACTCTCGGGGGCAACTTTTGCTCCACATCCGTTTTCAAACGTCTCAACAGGTACGGTTTTAACACCGCGTGCAGCGCGTCCACGTGATTCGCGGTGGAGATGTTGCCGAAGACTTTTTCGAATTTTTCGCGTTCGGCGAATCGTTGCGGGTCGACGAATTTCAACAGACTCCACAATTCGCCGACGTTGTTTTGCAACGGCGTGCCGGTCAATAGCAACGTCTTTTGCTTTTTAAACAAGGAAAGTTCGTTGAAGAGTTTACCTTCGCTGTTTTTCAACTTGTGCGCCTCGTCGACAACTACCGCGGACCATTCAATTTTACCGAGCGCGTTTTTATCAAAGTTCACCATCTCGTACGTGGTCAACACGACGTCCGCTCTCGACCCCGGGGATAAAGTGTTTGATTGCTCGTCTTTAGGCCACAAACACTTGTCTCGGATTTCCGCGCGCGCTTTTGCGGTTCCGCTGTACACGACGACGTTCAAATGCGGTATCCACGTTTGGCACTCGCGTTCCCAGTTCACTAACGTAGACAACGGCGCGACGACCAGCGTTGGAAGGTCCGGGCGTACGCGTTCACAAACAACTTCTAAAACGTTAATTGCTTGCGCGGTTTTACCTAATCCCATCTCATCGGCTAAGATGCAACCTGGACGACCGGCGTGAAAATTGCTCGTGATCCATTTGACGCCTTCGGCTTGATACTCGCGCAAAATGAAATCGGTGTGTTTGCCGTTGAACTTCTCCGGTTCGATCAAAGCATCGTTTGTCGTCCACACTTTCGCTCGCACTTCGCCGTCCTCGGGTTTCTTTGCGGCGTCTTCTAATTCGCCCGCTTTTTCGTTCTTCTCCGTCCATCGCATCTCCTCCTTGTTGAAATCCGGTACGCACGAAGGAAAATGTTCCTCGACAAACTCGAACGATTCCTCCGTCAACTCGTCGTAATTCAAGCCTTTCCACTTGCACAGATACAACGCTCCAGGTTTCACCGCGACAATCTTATCTAGTTCCATGACCTCCTTAGCCACGTCCACGGACACACTCTTCGTATTGGCTTCCCCGGTGACTGGGTCCACCTTCGGAAACTTGATGTACAGTTGCGTCAATCTTTGCTTCTCGACGAAGGATTCTGGAACCCATCGGGAGTGGAAATACGCGACGTTTTTAAACTTCACCAAAAGCTCAATCTCTTTCGTTTCCGTCGTTTCCGTCGTCATTCCCTTCGTCGCGCTTTTTTTCTCGCGCCATCCCAAAACTTTCTCCACGTTCTTCTCCGAGAATTTCTTCGCATCGTCTTCTTCCTCGTTCGACGATACCGTCGGCCATCGATCGGACTCCCACGCGACCGCGTCTCTGGTCCCGATGCCGCCACCCAAAGCGATCATCATCGCCGCGCCAGTCGGTTTTGGTTCTCGATTATTCTCTCCGTCATCGTCGCTCGTTTCTTCTTCTTTACTCTTCTCCTTTCCTTCTTTTTCCTCCTCCGGGAGGACTTTCGTCGTCTCTTCCCTCAACACTTGACACCAAAACTTCTCCTCTCGTTTCGGTTTCATCGCATGTCCTCCACCGTTTTGTGCAAACAGTTCGTCGCCGGACATGAGCGGCGTTTTCACCTCTCTCCCGCTCTTCGTCTTCGTCGCGACGTATGCGTCGTCCAAATCTTTCGGCGTTTGTAAAAGCATTTCTCCCGCTTTTTCCAAGCATCCCTCCGCGTTCGCCAAAACGCGAAGCACGGTCGATTGGAAGTGATATGGAAACGCGGATTGGAGAATGTCCAGTTCCGCGGGCCATTTTTTTTCGAGCATCACATCTGCGCGTGTAGTAGTCACTTGCTTTTGTTCGTGTTCATCTGCCATCGTCATTTTTATCGCCTTTATCGTCCCGTTTATGTTGTTCTTCCGCGCGCGCGTGCGTGTCTTTGATATGAAGAGAAACCTATTCAAAAGTTTGAATTTTTGAATCCTTTGTGTTTAGGGTAAACGCCTTGGGTAAACGCCTTTTTTTTTAAACAAAAAGCAAATGTGACATGTGGATATACTCAGACATACTGGTATTATATCGTAAGAATAAAGAACACAAACGACACACGAACAGAGAAGAAGAAGAGCAAAAGCTCGCAGTGAGCGCGACGAAGACGATTTTGGTTTTACTCTTATTCTTGTTGTTGTTGTTGTCAACCGTTTTGCCCCCGTAATAACCAAGAATAAAAGAATAGTATGGATCTGAACTCGGCGTTGCGAGAGGAGTTCGACGCGTTGAAGAAATCGTCCGCGGCGCATAGTATTCCGCACGCGCAGTTGCAAGCGGCGTGGGCGAGGACGATGGAGCGAGCGTTGGAGAGTTTGGAGAGGAAGGATGAGGCCATCGAACGATATCGAGAAAAGGAAGAAGAGTTGGAGAGGAAGATTGAAACTTTGAGCGAAGAGGTTGGGCGATGGAAAGAAGCTATGGTGGAAGAGGAGGAGGAGTGCACGTTGGCGGCGAAGAAGTATCGAAAAATCCAAGACGTCATGGAGTATGCGATAGAGTTATATCCGAACTTCAGATCGCAGTTCGCGAGGGCGAAGGAGAGGTTGCGCGAGAGTCAAAAAACAAGCTATCGAGGCGAGGGACCTTCGCCGTTGTGGAAAGGCATTTTCGACGCGAAAAAGCCGGATTTGTTGCACAAGTTACTCCGAACGGACGCACGGGAGAAGGATGGGTACACCGGAGAGACAGTCAAGGCTATGGGCAGTAACGAGATTAAGTTTTTGTACAGGACGCATCCTGATTCGAGAAACGCTTTGAAAAAATTGAAGGTGCCTATACCAGGAAGTTACATATACTTACATTTTCCAAGAGAGTGTTCCGCGAGAAAATGGGCGAGAATTCTTTACTTCGACGAAATAAATTCGCTAAACCCAGATTACGACAGCGGAGGTTTCTTGGGTGATGTATTCGAACACATCCTAGGTGACATGGGGATGATATAAAAAAAAGTAAGCGGGGGTTATTGAAGAGGGAAACGGAGAAAAAAGAAACATTGAACACGGAACAGACACACACAGGTGACGCACAGATACATAAAGATGCATGAAAAAAGAGAGACAAATATCGAATTACCTACAACTGTACGCTCCCACTCTTTTCTTTATTCGCTCGCGAGATGACATCTTTCACGACCGCTTTCGTATCTCCCGCGGGCGCTAACGCTTCGGCTTGTTTGAACATCGAAGTCGCTTCGTCCGGTCGACCGATTTCTCTCATGAACACTCCTCTCGCCAAATATCCTCGAAAATCCTCCGGATGTTTCTCGACGACGTCCGAGAATGCTTTTTCCGCCTCTTTCCCTTTGCCTTTCCAACCCGAATAGACTCTCGCTTTTAGTAACTCGGCATCGACGTCGTCGATGTCACCGGGATTCTTCTTGACGAATGCGTCGACGTAGGCCAATGCGACGCCTTGTCGGTTATTTTTCGACAACGAATCCGTCAACGCTTTCAAAAACGACGCCGACGGTGGGCCACTCGAATCGCTTAAATGCTTATCCGCGTAATCCTTCAGAACCGACAAAGCGCGTTCGGGTTGCCCGTCTAAATTCCACACCTCTGCAATCGCCATCGAGTTCGCCTCGGTATCTTCCAAACTGACCAATTTTTCCATCAGCGGCAACGCGCTCGGGTAATCGTCCAGCGCCAAAAAGTTCTTCGCTTGTTGCTTCAACAACTCCGGATCGTTCGGCGTGCTCTCTAAAACCTTCGTCAGTTCGTCTTTCTGCTTCTCGATGTCCTCCAACGCTTCCTTTCGATACTTTTCTTGCACTTGTTTCGACCCGATGGCGTTGAACGTCAAATCCGTCGGTATGAAGACGATGGCAAGCGCGATCGCCGCTAACAAGGAGCCAATCCGCACGATCGGAGATTTGAACACGTCTTCCTCTTCGTCGTCACCACCACTCTTCGGAACGACTGGTTCGCCACCAAACGTCGGCGCTAACGGCGATATCGGCGTTATCCCTCCTCCTCCGAAAGGACTACTCGACGATGCGTTCGTCGTCGTCGTCACCATCTTCGCCTTCGTCTTCCCTTCCTCTTGCACGCGTTTCAACTTTGCCTCGAACGAATCTAACGCATCGTTATCCATCGACGACGAGGACGACGAGGAATTACTGTTCGAATTCCTCCTCGTCGCCGCTTGCGCTCGTTCAAACATCGCCAATTTGGCGTCCTCTTGTTCGATGAACTCCGTTTTCGTTTTATCCACTTTCTTTTGATTCGATTTCTTTCTTTGTGCCGCCGAGACGACGACGTGCGAGCTCCTCCTCCTCCTCCTGGTCGCAGTAAAAGTGCTCGTCGTCGTTTTGCCAACGCCGCTGGGAAGAATACACGCACCACCCATCTCTCTCTCTCTCTCTCTCTCTCCAAGTAGTGATGTGCTTCTCGTCTGCTGTCTAAAATGAAGAAAAACTCGAGGGAGAAAAAGAGGGCAGAAATGATTTAGGGTTTTATAAAAAACCCTAAACTTAAAGGCTGAAAAAAACAGGAGGGGAAAAAACAACTGTTTGAAACAGTTATTTTACGCACGCGTGTTGTGTTCCTGCTCTTTCCTTAAGCGCGGACACAAAACACGCGAGAAAGGAAAAGAAAGAGAGAGGAGAGAACACCGAACGACGTTTTGCTCTTTCGCGTACTGGTATACGATTTTATATCGTTTTCCTTTTTTTGTATATCATACGTTATTATACACACAAACACAAACGGGTAATCAGCTCTGAAACGACGCAGATAATAAGAAGATGCAGTCGCAGTTTAAACGAGAACACTCGCGAGGTAACGCTCACTTTATGCACACAGAAACGCGTTTCCTCTCTTTACCGTTCATTTTTAAACGCGTGTGTGTCGTCGTTTTGGTATCTCGCGGCTTTGCGAACAAACGCGCTCGGAGGAAGCGAGAGTGTACGATTTGAGTATATTCTCCTCGCGTTCTCGGATGTTCCAATCGTTTCGAAACTTTGTGGTGCCTTGACAAGCGACGAGATGAGCGCTGACATTTTTTTATATACACATAAAACAAACAGAACAAAGATCGTTCGAATCGAACCGCATACGGGTGAAATATCCGGACAGAATTCCTGTGATTGTGGAAAAGTCTCCGAAATCGGACGTCCCGGATTTGGATAAGAAGAAGTACCTCGTTCCGAGCGATTTGACGGTTGGGCAGTTCGTGTACGTGATTCGGAAACGAGTGAAACTGTCCGCGGAGAAGGCGATTTTTATCTTCGTGAACAATAAGTTACCACCGACGGCGAGTTTAATGAGCACGATATACGAGGAGAATAAAGACGAGGACGGGTTTTTGTACGTTTTGTACAGCGGGGAGAATACTTTCGGCGGCGAGGACCCCTTTTGCGCGTTCGAACACGTCGAAGAAGAAGAACTTTTCCAAGAAGAAGAAGAAACAGAAGAAAAAAAGGAAGGATAAAAAAGAGAGAAAAGAAAGGCGGCTGAAAATAGCTGATTTGAGCGGGAGAGAGGAGAATGAAAGAAGAAGAAGAAGAAGGAGAAGAAGAGAGGCGCGAAGCGAAGCGAGAAGATGTACCAACAGACGAAACAACAGACAAAACGCAGGGAAGTAGCAGAGAGAAAAACAAAAACAAAAACAAAGAAAGAAAAAAAGTTTAGAAGAGAGGGGTGACGACGGCGGTTCCGCCACGAATAATATTTTACAAAAGTCTCTACCAGTATCTCTCTAACCATACCCATTACTCTGCTGCTCGGAAGCTTTTGCTTTCTTCTCGTATTCGGCGTATTCTTCGTCCGTTGGTTCTGGGCACCCTTTTTCTCGAAAGTAGTTTAGGCACATTTTCCCCTAAAGAGAGACTTTAAACAGTTTCCCTTCACAAATATACCACGCGCTTTGTTACGCGTATAAAAGAGAGAGACAGAGAGAAAGAGAAAGACCAAAGAGAGAGCAAAGGAGAGCGCACATTCTCGCATCATCTCTCATAAATCGAGAGAGAGAGAGAGAGAGAGAGACGACGATGGACGAGTTCGCTTTGTTCCAATCTGAAATTCAGGAATTGGAGGAAACGAACGCGAAAGAAGAATCGAAAGAAGAAGACAAAGTTCCGATTCAGTTCCGGAAAAACGCCGGGGTAGTCATCAGCGCACCGGCGGCGATTAAAGCGGACGCGTTTGAACCTCGAGGACGACCTGTTTCCCCAGAAAAGAAGGAGGAGGACGACGGTTTTGGAGGGGCGATTGGACCAAATTTTCAGCCTCCACCTCCTCCTCCTCCTCAGGTTTCGAACGCGCTCGGCCCGCAACATTCGATAAAAACGGTCGGACAACCAGTCGCGCGACACGTCGCCGGGGAGAAATGGATCGATAACACCCTCTCGGAATGGCCGGCGAACGATTACAGGATTTTTGTTGGGGATTTAGGGCCGGAGTGTACGGACGAGCAGTTGGCGAAGGCGTTTAGCGCGTACGGCTCGTTCGCCAAGGCGAGAGTGGTGAGAGATAAGAAGACGATGAAAAGCAAAGGGTACGGGTTCGTTTCGATGATGGATTCGATGGATTTTGCGAAAGCGATGAAAGAGGTGCACGGGAAATGGATTGGGTCGAGACCGTGTAAGTTGAGGAAGAGTTCGTGGGAGGAGAGGAACGACCAGACCGCGGCGAAGAGTAATAATAGTAAAAGGAAAGGAGGAGGGAAGAATTTAGGCGGCTTGGGTGAATTTGCCGGAGGTAAGAGGAAGAAAGGAGGTGGGTACGGGTTAAAACATAGTAGGAAACACTTGGCAGTCGCGCCGTCGATCGAGAAGTACAAAGCGAAAAACAAATGAAAAAATCATAATATATTAGCGCTCGCCGCGAGGCAAAGGGCAGTACGTTTAGGTGTAGGAAAACGAGAAGAGATTTCGCGTTCGTTTCGAATTCGAAGAAGAAGTTGTAACGATTGAAAAAGAATCATAACCATCTCGAGAATGTGTCCGATAGTGTTTGCCTCGTCACTTCGTTTGAAAGATCCGTTGGAGCTTGTGCAAAGTCGTGATTTTATCGTCATTCACATTCCTTCGATGATAATTTTGAAAGAATTTTCGTTGGTCCGCGATGTTGTTTTTATCATTCTCTCTCTCTCTCTTTCTCTCTTCTCACACACACGCGAATAATTACAGTTTCTTCTAATGAAAACAACAATATCTAGTGATAAAATTATTAATACTTTTCCCCGAACCATTTTTGGTCTCTGAACGAACCAGGTCAAATCATGCCTTGCGCGGCGGCAATCTGTCGTAATTGCTCCACCTGCATTCTTTGATCCGGCGGAAGCGCGGCGATTTGCTGCGGCGTCAACGCCATGACTTGGGCTAAGAGTTGCGATTGATCCGGTTGTTGTTGTTGCTGCTGTTGTTGCTGTACCAGTGGCGGTGGCGGCGGTGGTGCGCCTCTACTTACCACCATTTGCGGCGGCGCTACGTTGACTACTTGCGGTGTCGGAATCGGAGTTTGTTGTTGTTGTTGTTGTTGTTGCATCATCGGCGCGACGACGCCAACGGGAGGCTGCTGCTCTTCCGCAATCATCGGCACCTTCACCATCCCTAACGCGAGCTGACACTGGAACGCAGCTAAACACAGCTGCGGATTCGCGCTCAACAAATTTCTCGTCCCAACCGGATCCCCCTCCGCCATCTCTTTCAACTCTCTCACCACGTCGAACATTTGCGTCGGCGTCAAATCGCCGATTCGTTTCGACAACAAGTCCATCGCGGCGCCTTTCCCATCCGTCGGTTGACTAAACCCGCCCGCTGGAGCCATTAAACTCGACGCTGCTTTTGCAACCGTAAGTCCAATCGGAACGGACGGGTGGTAACTGTTCAAATCGAGTTGTTGTAACTCTCTTCGTCTTTTCTCGCTTTCCGTCACTACGGTCACTCTCAGAACGCCTCCTTCCAATCCTTCCAACAGATCCCCTTGTAATCCTTGTCCTCCAGTCGTTGTTAAAGGACACCCGTCTCTCCCGAACTCCGCGTGTTCCAACAGCCGTATCCGTACTTTTTTCTCCTTGTATTCTCTCCCGTTTACGTTTCGGACGGCACTTTCCGCCAACGCGCGATCGGTAAATTCGCACGCCGCGAACGGGAACGGTTTCCCGGTTTTCGTATCCGACGGGATCTGTAAATCGACCACGTCGCCGATTTCGTCCGAGAATAACGATTGGAGCGAACGTTCGGTGCTGTCGTGCGGGAGGTTTTGTATCAGGACGGAGTTTTGGATGTTTTTTATGCCCGGGAAGAGAAGAAGTCTCGCGTCCATTTTTTGTGCGGAATTTTCGTACAAAATGCGAGTGTTTTTTCCCTGTATTGTAAGATCTACACATCTGTTGTATCTGCTCGGTCGCGATGATTCTCGGGCTGAAAATTCTCACGAAGAACATGAAGGCATACATGTACGCGCGTGCGAAATTTTAGGAGCATTCAGAGCGAGACGTAGAAGATACGTCTCTCTCTTTTTCTGTTTTTGTCTGTGTTTTCTTTTTACTTAAAACGGCTTAATTTTGGAATATCCTTATATAATATACACGAGAGATCTAAAATGGGGAAGAAGATATCCGGTGCGCAGAAGAGGAAGAAGAAGAGGGAGAAAGAAGAGCTCGCCGCGGATATGGAGAGGTTGAAGCTTGGACCGACGGAGTTATGGACGGGGTTGGTGGTGCATCACAAGGATGTGTTTGTCTCGCATGTCTTGTCGAAATTGAATAGGACAGATCGGTTTTTCTTTTTAGAGGTGAACAGAGAGAGTCGGGGTGTGCTTACGTACGCCGGGGTAGACGTATCGAAATTAGGTGTAAGTGTTTTCGAATGTTCATCCATTTCGACGTTAGAATGGGCGTGGAATAACATACCCTGGGGAGAGAAAGATGGGGAAGGAAACGTGATAGATCAAGCCTGGTTTTGCGCGGGAGTTGCTGGAACGAACAAACTCGAGTTTCTTAAGTGGGCGAGAGAAGTGAAACATTGCGAATGGGATGAAGAGACGATTAAGGAGGCCGCACATAAAGGTAATCTCGAGATGCTGAAGTACTGCTTCTCTAATGATTGCCCGTGTGATGAAAAAGAGGCGTGTGGACAAGCTGCTGGTGAAGGACACCTCGACTGTATTCGATTTCTTGTCGACAAAGTGAAACCTTCGCGAGAGACGGAAGAAAAAGCGGCAATGCTGGCAGCACAATTTGGTCACACGGACATCTTGAAATATTTCGTTGAAGAAAGAAAGATATCGCTTGAGGGAAAGTTCACCTGCGTCGGAGGCGCTGCAATGTTTGGCCGCCTCGATTGTCTCAAATACTTGGTCGAAGAGGCGAAAGTGCCTATTAACTACTGGCGATACACCGCTTGCGCTCGGTACTTCGAGCACCCCGAGTGCGAAAACTACTTGCTCGAAAAAGGGTGCCCAGAACCAACGGACAGAGAATACGCTTTGTTTGTCAAGGACACAAAGCAGTTTCAGAACAGGCAATGAGAAGATAACTCGTTCTTAGATTAAAGAGAGAGAAAGAGAGACAAAACTTTATTTCATCACTATTTTTACTAACAAACACACCGACGAGAATTTCAGAAAGAATTCGTCACACTACTCCTAAGAAAAACAAGAGAAACACACATAGTACTCATGGGGAGATTCACCCCCAACGACACTACAACTAACCGTAAAGGTGGTCATCGCACCGAGGATCGTCGTCGTTTACGTCGTCGCGATTCTTTGTCTCCTCCTCCTCCGTCGTCGCGCCGCTTTACGAATCGAAACCAACATTTTCCACGCACTGACGCTGAAAGATTTTCTTCTTCTTCTTCCTATTCTTCTTCTTTACTAAAGAACGATAACAGCAACGAAACTTTACCCGACGATGGTGGCAATACGACGACGACGACCACCACGGGGCGCAATATTTCCGCGACGATGATGACGACAATGAACGAGGATACTGCGATGGATGAAAAACAGGTGAAATTTTTACTCGGAGAACTCGACCCGGAACTCGAGCGAGAAAAGGAAGAGGCGCGCGAGATGGAGGAGAGACGGAAACGACGACGAGAGATTGTGGAGACCATGGGCGGTGGTAATATTATTACTACGACTACTCGTAAAGAGGATTATAATGAGAACTCGAACGAAGCGAAGAAGAGCAAACGGGACGGGATGGTGGACGCGGGAGGAGCGAAGACGATCCCGGAGAAGAAGAAAGAGAAGGATATGTTCGACTCGGACTCGGAGGATATGTTCGGCGAGAGCGACGAGGAGGAGAATATTACCACTACTACTACCACCGCTGCTGCGAATACTGGGAATACGAAAACGACGACGACGACGATGCACAAAGCCGCCGCCGCAGCGGGAGGAAACGATAACAATTCTCAAGCGTTGAAAGATAACTGGGACGATATCGACGGGTATTACCGCGCTAAACTCGGCGAGCAGTTAGACGACGGGCGATACGAAGTCATGGAAACGAATTTCGGGAAAGGCGTTTTCAGCTCCGTTTTGAAAGCGAAAGATTTGTCGATGGAATCTCAAAATGGCGAGTCGTCGGCGTTTGTCGCGATTAAAATCATTCGAAACAACGAAACCATGAGAAAAGCCTCGAAAACGGAAATTGCCATTCTAAAGAAACTCTCCGATCGAGACCCGGAGCGTAAAAAACACGTCGTTCAGTTCCATCGCTCGTTCGAGTTCCGTGGCCACGTCTTTCTAGTGTTTGAAAAGCTCTCCATGAACTTGCGCGAAGCGGCGAAGAAGTTTGGCAGAGACGTCGGCATTTCCATCTCCGCCGTTCGCGTGTACGCTCGACAGTTGTTTGTCGCTTTGATGCATTTACAAAAATGTGGCATCGTTCACGCGGATATTAAACCCGACAACGTTTTAGTGAACGACCAACTGAACGTGTTAAAGATATGCGATTTCGGCTCGGCGTTATTCAACGCGGACAACGAGTTGACGCCGTATTTAGCCAGTCGATTTTATCGAGCGCCAGAGGTGGTTTTAGGTTTACCGTACTCCTTTCCGATCGATTTATGGGCCGTCGGGTGTTGCCTGTACGAATTATACGTCGGCAAGATTTGCTTTCCGGGTAAAAGCAACAACGAAATGTTGAAGTATTTCGTGGAAATGAAAGGCGCGGTGCCGAAGAAAGTTTTAAGAAAAGCCGCGTTCAAGGAGAAACATTTCGACCGAGACGAGAATTTACGGATCGCAGAAGTCGACAAAGTCACCGGAAAAACCATGTTTCGCGTCTTCGACAACAACACCTTATCGGCGAACAAAACCGGTCATTTAGAATCGATGCTCAACGCGGTGTGCGTGGAACACGGCGGCGACGATTTCGAGAGGAAAAAAGTGAGACAGTTGAGCGATTTATTGGAGAAGATTTTCATTTTAGATCCCGAACGAAGAATAACCGCCGGCGAGTGTTTGCAGCACCCGTTTATAATTGATACGAGTAAATGATGATGATACTACTTTTAGTGAGAACAGAAAAAGAACGCATCATAGATAGGACGCGTGTTCGTCGTAGTAAGGAGGGTGTATTTTATTAGCTTTGTTGTCAAATCATCATCATCATAGTAAGAGAGAGAGAAAATGAAATGGTGAATTTTCGTCGTCGTGTTTTGTGATTAATAAAAATTTGTTTTCAAACCTGTCTTTTTTGTTTGGTTTTTAGCGCCCGCGACCGAACATCTTGCTCGGATCCCACGCCCCAGCTTTGGGTTTCGGCTTCTCCTTCGGCTCTTCCGGCTCTTCTTTCTTCTCCGGTTCCGGTTCTTTCACGCCTTCTTCGATGATTTCAGCCATGATTTTCGAATCTTGCGTGAAATCCATCGCGTCGCCTTTGAAAATCTTGTTGAAACCCAACTTGACTTTAAAGCCGCCGTCCATGGTATCCGTCACGTTTTTGCGCAATCTGTGCGACAAACACGGACCTATGACCTTCTCGACGTCGTCTTGCGTGACTTCGTTGCGGCCTTCGTACGCGACGTAGGCTTTCGCCGCCCTCGTGACGACGATATCACCTCGCAAACCGTCCACGTCTACCAAGGCGCACACCGAGGAAATCTTCAACTGAATATCTCTCGAAATTGTCACGGACGGTAAAATGTCTCTCGCCTTTTGAATTCTCGCTCTCAACGCTTCAGTTTCTTCCGCGCACTCCGCCTGGTACGCTTTCGGGTCTTCGTCGAACTTGATCTTGTTCATAACCAAATCCGTTCTCTTATCGACGTCGTACACCGTCGCGACGCTGACTTTCATCCCGAAACGATCCAACAACTGTGGTCTCAACTCGCCTTCCTCCGGGTTCCCGGATCCAATCATGATAAACTTCGCCGGGTGACTCAGAGATATTCCTTCTCGTTCGACGGTATTCCACCCGCCCGCGGCGGAATCCAAAACCACGTCCACCAACGAATCGTCCAACAAGTTCACCTCGTCGATATACAATAACCCTCTGTTCGCTTTCGCCAACAATCCCGGATCGTACGCTTTCCGTCCTTCGCTCAACGCCTTTTCAATGTCAATAGTCCCGCAAATTCTGTCTTCCGTCGTCCCTAAGGGCACTTCCACCATCGGCACGCGCATCTTCGCCGTCTCGAGCGCTTCGCCTTTCTGAAACTTCTCCCTCACGTCCGGACCCATCAACTGAGGATCCGTCGGCGAGGAGTTAAACACGTCTCCTTTCACCACGTCAATCTCCGGTAAAAGTTGAATCAATGATCGAACTGCCACGGATTTCGCGGTGCCTCGATCGCCCATGATGAGTACCCCCCCGATGGCTGGGTCGATCACATTCATGATCAGACACAACTTCAACTCCTCTTGGTCGACGATTTTCACGAACGGGAACGTAATCTCCGTCTCGTTTTCCACGTACCCTTCCGTGTCAGGTTCTGCGATGGCCGCTAATGAAGTCGCCGCGTTGTTTTTTCTCCTATCGACAAAACTCTGTCGCTCTTTCTCGTTCCATCTCCTACTCGCGATGCTGCGTGTGTTGCTTCTTCCTCCCGTCGTCGTTCTCATCGAAGAACAGGACGACGACGACGCAGACGACGACGTCGACGCCACCCCGCGCGCCATCAAAACATTGTTGTTTGCCATTCTTTTCGCTTCTCTCTCTGACTCTTCTCTCTCTCTGACTCTTGTTTGTGTGTTCAGAGAGTCGTAAAACGAACGAGGCAAATGTCTCTCCTTGAACGAGTGAAGATATTGGATAACTCTCTGTCGGAGAGATCTTTTTCCTCGCTCGAAAAAGGAGTAAGCATTCGTACTAAGAGTTTAGGGTTTAAGTACTTAAGCTTTACTCAAATTTAGCTTTCTAAGTGCTTCTTTCGTACTCGTGAGTGCTTCGTTCTTACTCTCAAATTTCAGTGCAAATCCATCTCCTAAAAAAAAAGGAAAGAGGGCCTTCTCTGCATTCTCCACGCTTTCATTCGTAAGAGCTTCTTTGCAGAGTTACGAAGAAGAAGAAGAAGAAGAGAAACACACCGCTACTCCTTTTAAGAGAAGGTTTTCACTTTTGCTTTTCTGTTTTTGGTGGCGTTTCGTTGGAAAGTATTCATAACATCAATGGAGAGAAGCTTGAGCCAATTTGGAGCGTCGTCCGCATCCAAAATCACGTCGTCATCGTCATCTTCCTCTTGCGCGGTACGAGCGGCGGCGGCAAATTCGAGAGCGCAACGGATCAGCAAAGGAACGACGAAAACAACGACGAGAACAACGCGAACCGGTTTAGGGGCGGTGGTAAAGATGATGGCGACGACGGAAACAGATCGAATGACCATCAAAACACACCACTACGATCAATTATCCAAAGAAGAGCAAAAGCTCTTACTGAAGCGACCGCGGGTGGATTTTACCTCCATCGCATCTATCGTGGACCCAATCGTGAATAAAGTGAGAGACGAAGGCGATTCCGCGGTTTTAGAGTTCACGGAAAAGTTCGATAAAGTCAGGCCTTCGCCCTTGGTGGAGAAGATTGAAAACTTTCCGCAACCGTCGTTGGACCCTACCGTGAAAGAAGCGTTCGACGTGGCGTTTGAGAACATCAAGAAGTTTCACGAGGCGCAGTTGAACACGGGAGAGGTGGACGTGACGACTATGCCTGGCGTGAGGTGTCGAAGAGTGGCGAGACCAATCGGGTCGGTTGGTTTGTACGTTCCAGGAGGGACCGCGGTGTTGCCGTCGACGGCGCTCATGTTAGCCGTGCCGGCGATGATTGCGAAGTGTCCGATTGTGGTTTTAGCCACGCCGCCGTTGAAAGACGGGACGATTTGCCCGGAAGTTTTATACTGCGCGAAAAAGTCAGGCGTCACGCACATTTTGAAAGCCGGAGGCGCGCAAGCTGTGGCAGCCATGGGATACGGCACGGAGACGTGTCCGAAAGTGGACAAGATTTTTGGACCGGGGAACCAATTCGTCACCGCGGCGAAGATGAATTTGCAAAACTCCGACGCGATGTGCGCGATCGATATGCCGGCGGGACCGTCCGAAGTGTTAGTCGTCGCGGATAAAGATGCAAATCCGAGCCACGTGGCGGCGGATTTGTTATCGCAAGCCGAACACGGCCCGGATTCGCAAGTCGTTTTGGTCGTCACGCCGGATGTAAACGTCGAACGCATCGTCGAAGAAGTTCGAGTGCAAGCGAACAAGCTCCCTCGAGCAGACATCACGGAAAAAGCGTTGAGCCACTCTTACTGCGTCGTCGTGAAAGACATGGACGAAGTCGTCAAGTTTTCCAACGCGTACGCGCCGGAACATTTAATCGTCAACGTCGAAGACCCGGAAAGTTTACTCCCGTCCTTGGACAACGCCGGAAGCATCTTCATGGGAAGATACACCCCAGAATCCGTCGGCGATTACGCCTCTGGAACCAACCACGTCTTACCCACCTACGGGTTCAGTCGCATGTACTCTGGCGTCTCCTTAGACTCGTTCATTAAATACATGACCGTCCAAGAGTTGACGAAGGAAGGCATCGAAAATTTAGGCCCTCACGTGGCGAAGATGGCCGAGGTCGAAGGCTTGGACGCGCACAGATTAGCGGTGACGCTGAGATTAGGCATAGAGTAAAGATGAGAGAAAAAAGAAGGAAAAAAAGCACGAGAGTTTGTTCGTTTTTGAATGACCGTTATTACTTTTGCTCTAATACTATCGTAAAATCGTATCTTCGTGCGTGACGCTTCCTTTCTCTTGTGTGCATTTTTGATCGATTTTTCTTCAGTCTTTTTTTGCGCTTTGGAATTTTTAAAAAGAATCACAACTAAAACGAGAGAGAAGAAGACGCGTAAGAACACACAAAGCATCGTCATGTTGTCTGGGGAAGGCGTCGTGACGAGAGCGAGGAAGAGGAAGGTTGGGGAGAGAGATTCTTTGTGGGATTTGGTCGTGAAGAACGACGATATAAGTTTGACGCATATCATTCCGAGATTGAATGCGACGGACGTGAAATTCTTGTACGATGTGAATAGTGAAACGAGAAAGTTGATTCAGAGATCGTCTCGCGCGGATGATTTAGAAAAGGCGTTTAAAATAGAAGAGATGTCGTCGATATCTACGTTGGAGTTTGCGTTGGAGAATAAATCGTTGTGGCCGTATTGGTGGGACGAAACATATTTCTGCTGGAATGTTGCTCGAACGAATAAACTCGAGTTGCTCAAGTGGGCGCGAGAGGAGAAAGAGTGTGAGTGGAATTCAAGGACGATTAATTTGGCCGCAGTACAAGGTAATCTGGAAATGGTAAAGTATTGCGTGGCAAATGAGTGTCCTATTGATGAGAGTGCGTGTGCAGCTGCTGCCATAGGAGGTCATCTCGAGGTACTCAAATACTTACGCGAAGAAGCGAAAGTGCCTTGGGATAGGCATACTGCCTATTGGGCGGCTTTAAATGGTCATCTTCATATACTCGAATATCTTGTTGAGCGTAAGTTTGATAAATATGGCGTGTGTGCGTGTGAGTATGCAGCCATGAACGGCCACTTGGACTGTTTGAAGTACTTGCGCGAAACCGCCAAAGCGCCGTGGAACTCTCAGGCGGTACGCTACGCGCACAAGAAAAACCAAACCGACTGCGTACAATACCTCCTCGACAATAACTGTCCATTACCATATGGTTGGCGATACGAACGCGGCGAGTTATACGCGTCGTAATAAATGTAAAGATTCAGATAAACTACTCTTCCTCAAAAAGAGAGAGAAACAGACTCTTCTCAACGCGCGACGTCCGACCTCTCGCTTCCTTCTTTTCTCTTCTCTCTGTCCGTTCAAAACTCGAGTCAAATAATCCAATCGCACGTCACAACTTCTCCGCTCTCACTCACGAACACACACACATCGAACACTTATCAAAGCGCACGGTTTCCTTCGACGAGTATTCAGCGGAGATATCATATTAAGACGCGCAAAACAGAATGAACGCGGACGAGGCGTCTCGATGTTTGGACATTTCTCGCTCGAAACTTGCCTCGGCGACGTGCGCGTCGGATTTGGATTCCGCGTTGAAATTTGCCAAGAAAGCCGCGAAACTTTCCTCGTCTTTGGCGCGAGAGGTTGCTGAGTTAGCGCGGGAGATTTCAGAGCGACGAGCGAAAGGGTTCGCGGCGTCTTCGTCTCATCCCGGGGAGCGAGCGAAAGAGGCGAGTGCGAGACGCACGGCGCAAGAGACGACGAGTGGACAGTCGACGAAACGAGGCGAAGACGCGTACGTCAAAGGGACTGCGGAACAAGAAAAGTTGATGAAAGATATCACATCGAAGAAGAACGATTACTACGCGGTGTTGTCCGTCTCGCGAACGGCGACGGAGAACGAGATTAAAAAGGCGTACAGGAAGTTAGCGGTGAAGATTCACCCGGATAAGTGTCAAGGGACGGGCGCGGAGGAGGCGTTTAAGATTGTGAGTAAAGCGTTCGCGTGTTTGTCGGACGCGGAGAAAAGGGCGGCGTACGATAGGTACGGGAGCGAGGAAGGGCCGCAAGGTATGGCGAGTGGGATGCGGAGGCGGCACGCGGGGCAAGCGCACTCGCCGTTTGGTGGGTTTGAGGACGATATCGATCCGAGGGAGATTTTTAACATGTTCTTTGGCGGAGGTATACCCGGGGTGAGGTTTCAAACGTTCGGAGGGAACGGGTTTCACGCGCACGGGTTTCACTCGCATCGAGAGCAAAGGGCGAGGCAGCAGCAGAGACAGAGAGAGAATAGAAGTAATAATAGCAGTAGACGACAGTACCATCAATCGGAACCGGAACATTTAGCGTCGACGTTTGCGAGGAACTTTATGCAAATGATTCCGATTCTTTTGTTTTTGTTCTTGTGGGCGTTCTCGCCGGCGCCGGAAGTGCACTATCAACTCTTTCCGGATTCACCGAACAGCGGGTATCAGACGAAATTGCAGACGAAAAAGTTAGACGTGCCGTATTACGTGAAGAGTAAAGCGCATTTTGATAAAAGTTTCACCCCGGGAACGTTCAATCGACAACGCATGGAGCAAACGATCGAACGCGATTATCAAGGCATGTTAGAAAACTCGTGCTTGTTCGAGAGAGGGACGAAAGAGAGGATGTTGAGGAGTTATTCCAGAGATCAGAGAGAGAAAGGCAAAGTGTACGAGATGCGACATTGCAACGAGTTGAAGAAATTGCGGCAAAAGATGCGATGATGTCGTCAATAGTAGAGCGCAAAATATAGAGCAGTTGTTCAAAGTTTTAATAAATAATTTCTCTAACTAAGAAAGCACGTCGTTTCCGACGGCGTAATTCCACACGACGCGTATCATGAGTAGGAATACGGCGAACATCATCATGCGTTTCGCCCATATCATGCGAATATCGATGATGCCGTCAAACTCCGGGCCGGTTTGGATCCAGTCGTGGAAGCCTCTGGACACTTTGCGAAGCTCGACGCGCACGACGTCGACGAGCGCGAAAACGATCGCACTCGTAGCCGATCGCACGCACTGCGTGGCCATTTCAACCGCGAACTTCCGCGAATTCGGCGTCGCTCTCACGACGTCGAATAGATCTTTCGCCAGTTCGCCCTCGAACGTTCGAAAGTTCCCACCACTTCCGCCGCCCGTTGTGGGATGTTGTTCCGCGGCGAGGTTCGCGTTGGACGGTCTACGAGGCGGTAACCCGTTGAATCTAGGCGTTTGGTCTGGAACATCTCCGGCGGAGTCTCCCGGGATGGATTTATCTCCATTTTGATCTTCTTCATCATCGTCGTTTTCATTGATTTCTCCCTCTTCTCTTCGTCTTTGTTGCGCCAACGCTCTTTCCAACGGCGTCTTTGGCGATCCGCTCTTCTTCTTCGGTCCTTGTCCTTCTTGATCTTCTCCCATGGACAATCGTTTTTCCATCGCAAAACTTGCGCTCGCGCGAAACTCTTCCGCGGGTAGATCTGCGATCGATCCGCGACTTCTCGGGCCTCTCCTCTTATTCGATTGTCTCGCCATTTCCGAGACGAACCCGCTCTTGTGCGTTTCCGCTACGTAGGTTTCCACCACTTTCGTCGCGACTGAATCGATCAATTTGAATCCGATTTGAGGGTTCGTCTCTAACGCTTTGATGACGTCGTTGAACGGATTCGCCTCGTTTCGTTGATTTTCCGAAACGAACGATCGCACGCCGACGTCGATGAGATCAAAAAGAAACTTTTTACGCTTCTCGATTTCTCGCATGGCCAAGTCTGCGACGGTTTCGTACGTGAGAGGAGACTCTCCCTCCTCCGCTCCAACACCTAACGTCAGCGCCTTCTTCGTCACTGTCGCCACCGATTCCACGCAATTCGTAAAAATAGAGTTAAACCTCAAAGCGCTCTCTTCTGTTTTCAACACCGTCTCGGTCACTCGCGATGCGAAGTCCGCCATTCTCTGCTCCAACACACGCAAACCCCCGTTACCACTACCACCATCATCGCTATTACTCGAACTATTCGGCGCTAAAAGAGAAATCCCCGCCCCGATGTCGTTCGCTCTTTGCACGCTCTTCATCACGCCGACGGCGATAAAATCCGACACCGCCTCCATCACCTCCGGCTGTTGAGCGCACCGCAACATTCGCCGCAATCGTTTCGGTACCGGTTTAGAGTAACGCATTTGCTGCTCCTCGCGTTCGTCCTCCTCCTCCTCCGTTTTCGTCGTCGTCCCGCATCCTCTTTCGCTCTCCGCTCGAACGTTCCTTTCCTCCTCCTCCTCCTCCTCCTCGTTGAGGACAAAATCACTCACATCCGTCGCGATCGTTTGTACGAGTTCACTCAGGGCATAAAACGCCGTCGCGTACTGTTCAGTCGCTTTTTGAAACTTCCGGTAGTTCGGGGAGTCTCTGATCGCGTGCACCACTGTTTAAAAAGAGAAAGAGAGGTTAATAAACGCAACGCAAATGCACGACGGAACCCGTCCCGGGGAAATTCAATTCGATTGGATTGAAGAGAAAGATATACTAAACGTACCGTAATACCCGCACGCGCCGGCGACGACGGACCCGCACGCGGTTTTGAGCAACCACCTCTGTCTGTCCCCTCGCATTCTGGGAGAATGTACGTCTCGTGTGCGTACTCTCGCGTCTTTTGTATCTCTATTAAAGCGGATAAATTCTGACGCCAATGTGCCATTAATTTAACGCGCATTGTTTATTCGCGCATGAAGTCCTCGTGCCGTCGCTTCGGAGGCCTTTTAGGAGGATTACGAGGAGGAAAAGGAGGACAGCTTCACCACTCGTTGTTCGTATCTTCGTTTTCCTCCTCCTCTCGGAGCTATCAAGTGCAACATTCCAAAGACGACCAAACGGAGACGAAGCGTTTGTTGGATTTACTCAACAAGAAACGCGCGAACGGACACGACGTCGACGGAGGATTATTCGAACACGAAAACCACCGAAACGAACGGACGAAGCAAAAACAGACGCTCCTTTTATACCGCAAAGCTCTGAGACAAGCGAAACGGTTCCCAGACCCGACGTTGAGACATTTCGGGTACCACAGAATAGCGGAGCAATTCAGACGACACAGGTGTGAACTCGCCAAGAAGAAAATACGCGTGTGGAAGAAAGAGGCGACGAAGCAATCGAGACGGATGGAACGCGCGATACGAGGCGACCGGGACGATTACAGACACTTTCTCGAGTTAGCGTACGGGGTGAAAGGAAGGTTTGGGCATTTGATGCGTCGATTTGAAGAGGAGCGGAAAATTGAAAAGACGAGACGCCAGGAGAAGTTTCTCTTGAAACCAATCGACGAAGAGACGATGGAGACGTTTTCGGTGAAGAATTTAGTGAGGATGGTGGAAGATGCGAGTTTGAGAGAAGGGGCGAAGTTTGAGGAACAGATGGAGGTTTTGAAGAGGAAAGTGCCGACGTTTTACTACGATCGTCGTAAAAGTTTTAGTAGGAAGAGCGACAAAAGTAAGAGTAACGATAGCGATTCATCAGACGACATATTCGCGTACGAAGACTCTCGCGCGCGATCGAGAGCGACGGAAGATGCCATCGACGCGATAGAATTAGGAGATGTTGAAGACGACGCGGAAGAAAAAGCAGAAAAAGAAGAAGTCATACTATTACGATCCAAACTCAAACACTGGCACGTTCACGAGGACACCGCGTTTGAAAAATACGCGCCGAGTCGACTGTATCACGGATTCGACGGCAACTGGGAGAATAATCACGTGGCAATGCTGAAATCTATTTTCGAACCGACGATGATTGATCGATTAGATTTCATGCCTCGCAAATGGTTTCGAACGTACCGAAGGACTTTATTCGAATTGGAAGGCGAATCGAATTCTTCGAACAAAAGCAACAAAAATCAGCAAAACGTCAGCAAAATCTCCTCGGACGCGTTGAAAGACGTCCAAAGAACCACGCCTTTACGAATAGTCTTACCCGCGGAAAGTGACGACGAACAAAAAGAACGAGAGTATTCAAACGTCAGCTATAATACTAAAGAAGGAGAACACGAAGAAAAATCAATGTTGTCCGCGAACAAAAACAAGAGCACGAAAGCGGGAAAGATAAAACTCGCCGAGAGTACCCTCTACGCGGATTAAGAATATACGGACGCATCAGAGTATTTTAGCGCGAGTAGTCAGAGCGAGATACGTAGAGAAACTGTAAACAATATGCGCCTGTTGATTGAAACCACCTTCACACGTTAAGCGTCATTTACCTTCCTCGCATTGACATTATCGTCGTTCGTTCGCGTTTTCCCTCTCTTTTCGAGAAAACAGTTGGACCGAAAAGCGCCACAATCCGATTCAATCGATCGATCACATCAACCATGTTATCATTCACCCAATCCATCTCCACGTGCCCACGGGCGGTAAAAACCACCGTTAAACGAACGTCCAAAGTTTCTCTCGCACCAAAAGCCGTGATCCACGAGAACATAACGTCTTTAATCGGCGACACGCCGGTTGTGAAAATAAACAAATTAGCCCCCGACGGCGTCGAGTTGTACGTCAAGTGCGAATACTTCAACCCGTTATCGTCGGTGAAAGATCGTTTGGCGTTAGCCGTGATTGAAGACGCGGAGAAAAGCGGGAAGTTGAAACCCGGGATGACCGTGGTCGAAGCGACGAGTGGGAATACGGGTACGTTTTGTTTGTTAAGCGCGCACTTTTGGATGGGTTTTTGATCGGATTGGTGTCGTTTAATTAGGCGGTTTAGGCCTTTTCTGAGATATTTTTCTTCCCTCGCGCGAGTTTCAATTCGGACCCAGAATTCACCCAAACGCGATGAATCTTATTCCTCTCTCTTTCTCTCTATCACAGGTATTGCGGTTGCGATGGTGTGCGCGCAAAGAGGATACCCGTGCGTCATTTGTATGGCGGAACCGTTCTCGATCGAACGGCGTAAAATTATGCGCATGTTAGGCGCGAAGGTTATCGTCACGCCGAAAGGCGGGAAAGGCACCGGCATGGTGAAGAAAGCGGAAGAGTTGGCGGAGAAGCACGGGTGGTTTTTGACGAGTCAGTTTGAAAACGAGGCGAACTGGAAGTTTCACGAGAAGACGACCGGGCAGGAGATTTTGAGAGACTTCAGCGGGAAGAATTTGACGCACTTTGTGACTGGGTACGGGACCGGCGGGACGTTTCACGGCGTCGCGAAGGCGTTGAAAGCAAAGAGACCGGACGTGAAGATTTGTTTGTTGGAACCGTCGGCGGCGCCGTTGTTGGCGTCTGGGACGAAGACGGAGAGAAAGCCGTCCGGCGCGCCGGTCGGGTCGCACCCGGCGTTTACGCCGCACCCGGTTCAAGGTTGGACGCCAGATTTCATCCCGCTCGTTTTGGAATCCGGGATTGACTTGCACGACGAATTGATCCCGATCGACGGACCGGATGCCATGCAGTGCGCGAAAGATTTAGCGTCCAAGGAGGGCATTTTTACCGGTATCTCCGGCGGGGCAACCTTTAGTGGCGCTTTGAAAGTGGCCCGATCCGCGCCAAAAGGCAGTTCGATTTTGTGCATGCTTCCGGACACCTCGGAGAGATACATGTCCACGCCTTTGTACGACCAAATTCAAGCGGATATGGACGAGTCCGAGTTGGAAATCGCGAAAAGTACGCCGAGCTTCCAGTTAATTCCAGGACAGGAGCCAATCTTACAAGCGTAAACGTTTCTTCGTTATTCAATAATTAATTAAATTTATCACTATTATCAATCACATTTCAAACTTGACTACTACTCGCGTAACTACTGCTACTACTTCTTCTTCTTCTTCTCGCTTCCTTGATTCGCGCGTTGTTTTTGCACTCTCAACAGCTGCACTCCGCACTTCTCGCACGACGGCGTCGTCAACCAAATCTCGGCGTTTGGCGTCGCGACTTCTGATTGTGGCATCGCCGCGTAACACCGATCGCACTCTACCGAAGCGTCGTCGTCCAACTCACGCAAATCTAACTTCAAATCCTCTGAGCTAATCGATGGATCTAGAACTGAAAACTCCTTCATCGCGTTCGACTGCTGGTTCTCCTCTTGGTACTCTCGCACGTACTCGTCGTGGTTTATTTTCTCAACCTCCGGTTCGATCTTTTTCTCTTTCGATTTAAAAGTCTTGATCTCCTTTTCGGCCAAGTACTCGTCCACGACTTCCGGACCGCCTCTTAAGTCTATTTCGTCCCCATCGTCGTCGTCTGAATCGTCGTCATCGTTCGTTGACGGGGTCTTAGTATGGCTGTCCAAGAGCGTCTCCACCGCCTGAATCGGGTGTTCGAATTCGTCACTCGGGAAGATGAACGGCGATCGATGGTTGCGGGAGACGCCGCCGTACTGTTCTTTCAAACACATCTTATACTTGAACCCTGGCGACGCCGCCGATTTTTCTCCTGTTGTAGCTAACGCGTTCCCTTCTTTACTATTAATACTACGATTGCTTTTTCTACCCAACCGCGCGTCTTTCGGATCGTCAATCAAACACAACTCGTGCGTTTGGCGCATGTCCATGATAGTTGCCGTAAACGAGCTCTTGCCGGTTCCGATAAAATCCACCATCATCGAACACGTCGCCTTGTCGATGTAAATCGCTTTGCTCTTGTCCGGTTCGTTCCGGTGCATGGACCACTCAACGCGTAAACCGCCGATTTCGTGCAACATGCCTCGCAAAGTGTTCACCGCGACGCGACCGTCGTACCGTTTGTCGTCCGGGTACACCTCCGGGTCGTTCGTCAACAACAAAACGGTTTTCAATTTCGAAGCTTCTGCTCTGTGAATGATTCTTTCCGCGGCGTAGCTGACGTTTTTGACGAAATCGTTGCCTATTCTCTTCCACAAGAAATCCTCTTGGCGCCAGTGGACGCACAACGTGTCGCTCGGTTCAATCTTCAACTTTTCAATCTCTTTGTTCGCTTCTTCGTAGATTTCATCGTTCAAGTTCCCGTTCGAATAGCACGGTTCGATGCTGCTAAACGCTAATAAGTTTCTCGCCCGTCGTCTGTTGGCGTTCGAGTTTGCGTTTTCGTTCCACGCCTCGCGAAAAGTCTCCTCGGAAAGTTGATGTTCCGCTTGCAACTGCTGCTGTCTAATTTGTTGTTCTCGAGCTAAAAACATATCTCTGCGCGGTATGTTTTGTTGATTGACGGCGCGTCCGAGCGTTTCACCAGTTGGCAATAACCCAAAGGTACTGATGTCGTTGTTTTTGTCGTGGCGGTCCTTGTTAAAATTCTTCTCTTTCGCTTCGGCTGCTTTCTTCGCTCTCGCCGCGTCTCGCTCCCTTCGCCTCTTCTCCACGGCTTCATCCGCCCACCCTAACTTCTCCGTCTCGCCTTTCACGTACCTTTGCGCCTCTTTCTGCCACACGTTCGGATACTTCTTCCCGGTCTTTGGATCCACCGGCTCGAAATCGTACATCCCGGCGAAATAAATCTCCTTCCCGGGACCGGCGTTCTCTTTCGCTTCCTCTAAATTCGACGTCACCACTTTCCACTCAACTTTATACTTATGCTTCGGTATTAAATACTCCCCGAGACGGTGCTTCTCAATCTCGCACCACCCTTCGACGAGCTCGAAACACGGCATCCCGTTCACCGCGTCCGCGGTGATCCTCCTGCCTAAACTTTCCACGTTGAACGAATACGCCGGCGACGCCAACGACGAATCATACGCATCGCCATCACCCCCATCCATCGCGAGAACCGCGCTCTTACTGTTACACGAACGTAAACTCCTCTCGTCGAAATACTCCATCGGGTTCATCGTTGGAAATTGCTCTTCGTCCCCCGGTTTTCGTTTACACGCCGGAACGTGCAAGGTGTCCACCCTCAATTTTTCCGCCAGCCATCGCGCTTTGACGAGGCAGTTTTCGCAGTTTGACGCGCCCCCGAACGAGCCGTAATACATGTGCACTTCCTGGTTATCGTATTCATCGTTCCGTGAAGGGTTGAACTGTTTCGCGAAGCCGAGCTCGCCGTTATCCTCCGTCAAAGCCTCCTCGGCGTTGACTTCAAAGCGAACATTGGAAACGGAAACGGAAAGGAAAAGGAGGAAAAAGATGCGCGAGGATGATGCTCTCATGCGTCGCGTGGTCGAGCAAAAGGACAAAAAAGACTCAATCTCTTTCGTTTTGATCAAACGGCAGGGTTCGACGTCATCGTTTCTTCGTAAACGTGGCGCGTATGTGTTGCGTTCTTTTCTGAAGATTTTGAGGCATTTTAAGCCGCGGGGTGTGTCTCTTTCTTAGGGTGTGAAGCCGCGCTCGCGCTTAATACGTACGATGCTACCGTTACTATTACAACTACTCGTTTACTATTATTCTCAAGCGTTCTCGCTCGTGCCGTAGGTGGTGTTCTTTTTCCCTCGAGCGAGGGTGTGACTCTTCGTCTTCTCGTCGTCGTTCTTCGCCAAGAGGGTCTCTTTTTGCGCCTCTTCGACGCCCCGCGTCGATTTTCCGTCCAGAGGAGTGCGCTCGCCGCCGGAGGAGGGAGTTTTACTATTGCTCGTCGCGGTGGTTCCCCAGTTTTCCATTTCTGGGTGGATGCACTGGGCGATTTCCATCAAGATGAGCGCGATGCAGGAAACGAAACAGAACACCGAGGTGTACTTTAATAAGTTGGTCACGTCGTGGCCAAAGACGGTGAACTTTGCCGGGGTGAGCAAACCGCCGCCGTTGGGGAGGACGAGGACGTAATCGGGCATCAAGTAGACGTCACCTTCGGAGCCTTGGATTTCGGACCATCGCTTATCGCTGCCTTCGGCGCAACTGGTTCCATCGGTTAACGGGTAGTTTTGCTCGGAGTATAAACCGCAGGCGCCGTAGGCGCCGCCTTCGGTTAATTCCATGGCGATTCGCGCGTAGCCGTCCTCTCCCCAATCGACGCCGTAGGAGTTTTTGATCAACCAGTACGGTTTCTTGGCGGCTTCGTCCATGCCCCAACCGACGATAACTGCGGCGTGGTTGATTGCGGTGACCGAATCCGTCGAAGCGGGAGGGCAATCGGCGACTTGGACTAAACCTCCGCCGTATAATTGTAACGGTTTGACGTTCAATCCAACCGCGATGGGTTGTTGCTTCACCGCGCGCATTAAAGCCAAAATGGTATCTTTGCCTTCTAACGGCGCGATTTCGCAGTACCCGTCGATACCAATTCCTTTCGGTTTCGGAGCCTGCGTCTCGGGGAGTATTTCCCCGTTCGAACCTAAGTTGGACGGTAACGGACACTCTTCCGCGGACGTTATGTCGGTGCTGAAATCTCTCGAGCGCAAGATGCCGTCGCGCTGGACGCCGATCCACGCGTACGCGGTCGCCATGTTACCCGTGTGACACCCGGAATCGAGCGTATCGCAAGATAACAAGTGATACGGGGACAAATCCGGTCGAGTACCGGTGTTGATTGCTTTTGAATCTGCGATGACTTGTACCGTTGAATACGCCCAGCACCCGGAACACGCGCCTTGCGAATACACCGGACCAATATCGATTTTGTTTCGCCAATCGAAATGTTTCTTGAACGTCGTCGTGTTCGCAGTTGGATCGTTGAACTCGTGAATTTGGACGTCGATGACGTTGTTTGACGCCTCGTCGTCTTCGGCTTCCTCGTCGGATGATTCGTTCTTCTCGTTTTGAAAGTTGAACTTATCGACGACTTTTTTCTTCAAGTTTTCATCCTTGGTGATCTCGCCGAGTTGAGGGAGCTCGCGCGCGATGCCTTGCTTGGCGTTCTTCAACTTGTTCGCTTTGCGAGCTTTCTTGATCTCGTCCGGGGTCATTTTCTTCGCGCGTTCTTCTTGTTCTTTGCGTTGCTCTTTCGAGAGGTGCTTTCTGGTGCTTGTCTTTTTTTCTTCGTCCCGTTCTTCTTTCTCTCCTACTTCCGCCTCCGAAACTTCTTCTCCTTCTTGGACGACGACGACGGTTTTCTTGTTCTTATTCGACGACATCGCGTTGGAAGCTTTCTTCTTGAAAGAAGAAGAAGAAGAAGAAGAAGACGTTTCGAAAGAGGAGGAAGTCACATTTTCCCCTTCCTCCTCCATTTCCTCCTCTTCTCCGGCTTCCTTCTTTGGTCGTTGATCTTCTTCGTCCTCGTCTTCTTTCGAGGCGAATTCCTCTTTCGTCACCGAATCGGTCGTCGTCGTCGTCGTCGTTTTGTCGTCCCCCTTTTTGTTCGCGACGACGGAAACATCTTTCTCGTTTTCTACCGAAACTACTGCTTCTTTGTTCGCGAACAATCCGTGATGGTTGTGTTTGCCAAACTTTCTCGAACCGCCTTTCGCAGACGCCTCGGCGGCGATTTTATCCTTCTTAGCTTTACTCGCCTTTCTGTGTTCTCTCTCGGCTTTATCCTCTTGATGTTCTTTTGGCACGTACGTCGCGTGCGTGTCTTCGAACTCATCTTGCGTCAAATCCGCGAATCGCGTGATGCCTTTGCGCATGTGCGATCCTCGTTTCTTGGCTAGTCTATTTTGCTCGTCGATTTCCTTCACGTTGGCGAGGAACACGTCCTGCTTTCGAAACGCAACTTCGCAAGGCCACTGTGAATCGTCGTCGTCGCCGCAATACTCGGACCTTTTGTCGTATTTAAACGCATATTTCACGAATTCCGGATCTAACGTCGCGTCTTCGATGTCACTCAGGGAAAATTTCTTCACCCCGGCGGCGTTTTGCATCTTCTTCGGGATGATAACTCTCGCGTTGACCGCCTCGCGTTCTTTTTCTGGGAACTGTCTGGATAAAATGTTCTCCGTCTTCTTAGTCGTTTCGATAGAACCACCACCAACTTCGCGAACGGCACTTTCGATGGTTTCGTTTTCGTTCGCGTCGTCGATGATTGCTTGTTTCAACTCCTCCAGCGTCGGTCCGGATTGGTCTTTCTCGTCGTCTACTTCCTCGACAACTTTACCGAAAATACCCTTCTTAGAAGAAGAAGAAGAAGAAGAAGAACCGCTTTGATTATCTTTTATCTTCTCCTCAGAGCTTTGTCCTAAACTGGCAATCGCGTACGACCCAGCCGTCAACTTCTTCATCTCCTTCGTGGCGACCACGTTGTTCTTCTCGCTCGAGTCTTCAAAATCCTCTTCCATCTCTCCCTCCTCCTCCGCGTTCTTCTTGTCTCTCCAAAAAGGCAGCTGGTTTTTCAAAGTCGTCACCTCCTCGCTTTTCCTCATCCCGTTCTCGCTCATCAATCTCTCGTATTCACTCTTCGTCAAATCCGCGAACTGATTATCCACGCTCAGCTCTAACTTTGTCTCCGTCGGCCACCCTCGCTCGACGGCTTCGTTGTGCCTTTCCACCCGTCTGAGGTTTTCCAGATAAATCCGCTCCCGCGCGAACGATTGAGGACACAACCTAAACTTTTCCGACGACGACGATGGAGCATCCGCAGCAAACGCCTCCTCCGTCTCGTCATCTTTCCCGCCGCAATACGCGCTCGCTCGTTCCGGGAACTTACGAAGCCAATCCTCGAAGCGACTGTCCAATCGATGCTGCTCTCGTGCATTGCTCCTCAATTCTCCGTCGTTCCTCCTCCTCGACGACGATACTGCTGATGCCAAAAGGTCTCGCTCCTCGACGTCTTCCTTCCGCTTTTCCTCCGTCATTTTTTCCTCCGCCTCTTCAACCTTCAAAATGTGGTCCAGAATGGCCTCGTGCCTTCGAATGTCCACGCTTTCATCCCTCGCGCTCTCGTCGAACGATTTCGGCGTCTCGAGGTACGCGAACGCGTCGCGATGCGCATCAAACTCATCTTTATCATCGGTTTCGTTTGAATCGTCGCTCGGTTGAGGAACAGGCGCGGTGGTTTTACCGCCGGAGAGGATTTTATTCGCCAGATCCCGCGCATCCATTCCACGCGGCTCCTCCGTTTCCCCTGGAAGGAAATGTGACGATGATCCTTCGTCCTCTTCTCGCGCATCATCATCAAAGAGGGCTGAAACAAAAGAACAATGTAATAAAACGAGACAAAGTATAGCGAGCATTCCTTTGGTGCTGTCGCGTCTTTTCGTCGTCGTCGTCATCTCTTCTTCTTCGTCTCGTTCTCCTCTGCAATGAGGAGAAAAACACTTACCGCGGGGGAGAATTTTACACGTAAAAATTTTTAGGGTTTCTAAACCCTAATAAAGGAGGTAGTGCGAGTGATGCGATCGAGCCGTGGAGCGTGTTCGCGATTTGCGCGTTTGCTGCCGCGCGAGATGTAAGGCAACGCGCAGTTTCCGTCCGTGCACTCGATGAATTAATGGAATACAGCGGAGCCGCAAATAGGAAATCGTATATACGAAGGCACCGATGATAAGAATAATAACAATAATAACATTAAGAATAAATAACAATAAAATACTAAGAAGAGCTCTTTTCTCTGTGCACACGCGCTGCTCTCCCGAAACAAAAAACGGTCCCGTTGCTGGTGTTGTTCGTATTCAAACCATACGTAAAATCTTTTTTCTTCTTTTTCTTTTTCTTTTTCTTCTTCTTCTTCTTCGCTTTTAAAAGTTG
>Ga0255752_10000461_pt1 | contig 51199 bp, 38 predicted proteins | sample 011ome_25_FD_179952 | JGI IMG/M metagenome (GOLD analysis project Ga0255752, IMG submission 179952) | Coastal salt marsh microbial communities from the Groves Creek Marsh, Skidaway Island, Georgia - 011512CT metaG (version 2) | ecosystem: Environmental > Aquatic > Marine > Intertidal zone >...
CTATATATAGGTTCGTTTTTCATGCTTCCACTAGAGAAACGGCCGCAACAACAACGCTAAATAGTAGAAACAAGAAATGGCAAAAGAGGTTAGTAAAGTAATGAAGCTTCAGGTCCGTGGTGGCCAAGCTAACCCTTCTCCTCCAGTAGGTCCAGCTTTGGGTGCTGCAGGTGTCAATATTATGGAGTTCTGTAAGCAGTTCAACGCCCGTTCTCAAGAGAAAATGGGTCAGATTCTGCCTGTAGTGATTACAGTGTATGCTGATAAATCATTCGACTTCGTAGTAAAGACTCCTCCTGCGGCAGTTCAATTAATGGAAGCTGCTAAGATTAAGAAGGGATCGTCAGAGCCTAACCGTAATAAAGTTGCTAAAGTTACTTGGGAAGCTATTCGCAAGATTGCAGAGGATAAAATGGTTGATTTGAACTGTTTTACCATTGAATCAGCAATGTCAATCATCGCTGGTACTGCAAGAAGTATGGGTATTACTGTAACAGGCGAGAAGCCGTTTTAATTAAAAGTTTGAAGCAATGGCAAAATTGACGAAAAACATGAAAAACGCGCTCGCTAAACTCGAAAAGGGTAAAGTATACTCAGTTAGCGAAGCGGCAGCCCTTGTAAAAGAGGTGAACTGCACGAAGTTTGACGCTTCTATCAATTTAGCTGTGCGTTTGGGTGTAGATCCTCGTAAAGCGAACCAAATGGTTCGGGGCGTGGTAAGCCTTCCACACGGTACAGGTAAAAGCGTTCGAGTTTTGGCTTTGGTTACTCCTGATAAGGAAGAAGAAGCTAAAGCAGCTGGTGCAGATTACGCGGGCCTTGATGAATACATCGAGAAGATTAAAGGCGGTTGGACGGACATTGATGTCATCGTGACCATGCCTTCTGTAATGGGTAAAATCGGACCTTTGGGCCGTGTATTAGGTCCTCGTGGCTTGATGCCGAATCCAAAGTCTGGTACCGTTACAATGGACGTAGCTAAAGCCGTTAGCGAAGTGAAAGCCGGTAAGATTGACTTTAAAGTCGATCGTTATGGTATTGTTCACGCCGCTATTGGTAAGGTTTCTTTTGACGCTGCAAAAATCCAAGAGAATGCAGAAGAATTGATCAAGACATTGAACAAACTCAAGCCATCAGCGGCGAAGGGTACGTACATGAAGTCGATCTACATTTCTTCTACAATGTCTCCAGGTATTGCAGTAGATGCTAAATCAGTTTCATAATTAAAGAGTAAGCATCATGACAAGAGAAGAGAAACTTATTCAGATTGAAGAGCTAACAGCGGTACTTAATCAAGCACCAACTATTTACTTGGCAGATATTGCTGCCTTAGATGCTGCGACTACCTCAAACTTGCGTCGCGCGAGTTTCGGTAAAGGCATCAAGTTGAACGTGGTTAAGAACACATTGCTACGCAAAGCCATGGAGGCTTCAGAGAAAGACTTTGAAGGCCTATATGGTGTATTAAAAGGAAATACTAGCATCATGCTTGCAGAAGCAGGTAACGCTCCTGCGAAACTCATTAAAGAGTTCCGTAAGAAAAGCGATAAACCACTTTTGAAAGGTGCTTGGATTGAAGAAAGTGTTTATGTAGGTGATGAAAACTTAGATATGCTCACTGCCATCAAGTCTAAAGAAGAATTGATAGGTGAAGTAATTACTTTGTTGCAGAGCCCTGCGAAAAACGTTATTTCTGCACTTCAGAGCTCTGGTGGCACATTGGCTGGTCTCCTTAAAACTTTGGAAGAGCGCAACGCGTAATTCCTTTATTTACAACTAATTAAGTATTAAACGTTTAAATTTTACTAAAATGGCTGATATCAAAGAATTGGGCGATGCTCTAGTAAACTTGACAGTGAAAGAAGTGTCTGAATTGGCAGGCTACTTGAAAGAAGAATATGGCATCGAGCCTGCTGCTGCTGCAGTAGCTGTTGCTGGTCCTGCAGCTGGTGGTGACGCCGGTGCTGCTGACGAGCAAACTGAGTTCGACGTAATCTTGAAAGCTGCAGGTGGTTCTAAACTTGCTGTAGTTAAGCTTGTTAAGGAAATGACTGGACTAGGCTTGAAAGAGGCTAAAGAGAAAGTAGATAGCGCACCTGCTGCATTGAAGGAAGGCGTATCAAAAGACGAAGCAGAAGCTTTGAAAGCGCAGCTTGAAGAAGCTGGTGCTGAAGTTGAGATCAAGTAATTGATCCTCTGCTAGGTTATCCGGTTTAGGTCTTTGGGGAGGTCCCCTTAGACCTAAACCTTTTTGTGTTTAATTAACATTTTGGGCTGAAATGGTAAACCAAGTTACTGCTCCAAAGGAGCGTATCAACTTTTCTTCAACTGCGATTAAGACGGATTTTCCTGATTTTTTGGATATTCAGTTGAAGAGCTTTATGGACTTCTTCCAGATTGAGACGAAGCCATCAGAAAGATCTGCGGAAGGTCTTCACCGAGTATTCGCTGAGAACTTCCCTATTTCGGATTCTAGAAACAATTTTGTTCTTGAATTCCTAGACTACTTTGTGGACCCACCGCGTTATTCTGAGCGTGAGTGTATTGAACGTGGTTTGACGTTCTGTGTCCCTCTAAAGGCAAGACTAAAACTGTACTGTACAGACCCTGAGCACGAGGATTTCGAAACCATCGTGCAGGACGTGTACTTAGGTACTATACCATATATGACTCCACGCGGTACTTTCATCGTAAATGGAGCAGAAAGAATTATTGTAAGCCAGTTGCACCGTTCTCCAGGTGTATTCTTTGGTCAGTCATACCACGCGAACGGAACAAAACTTTATTCAGCCCGAATTATTCCGTTTAAAGGATCTTGGATTGAATTCGCTACGGATATCAACCAAGTGATGTACGCCTACATTGATCGTAAGAAGAAGCTTCCTGTAACTACATTGCTACGTGCCATCGGTTACGAGCGCGACAAGGATATCTTGGAGATCTTCGACCTTGCAGAAGAAGTGAAAGTGAGCAAAGCTTCATTGAAGCGCTCTATCGGTCGCAAGTTGGCAGCGAGAGTTTTGAAAACCTGGATTGAAGATTTCGTAGACGAGGATACTGGTGAAGTTGTATCTATCGAGCGTAACGAGGTTATTTTGGACCGCGATACCATTCTCGACAAAGAGCACACCGATGAAATCTTGGATGCGGAAGTAAGCATGATTCTTCTTCACAAGGAAGATATCGAGTCTTCAGACTTCGCCATCATCCATAACACCCTTCAGAAAGACCCAACAAACACGGAGAAAGAGGCTGTAGAGCACATTTACCGTCAGTTGCGTAACGCTGAACCGCCAGATGAGGAAACAGCCCGTGGCATTATTGACAAGTTGTTCTTCTCGGAGCAACGATACTCACTAGGTGAAGTAGGACGTTACCGTTTGAACAAGAAGTTGTACAATGGTAGCGAAGAGGATTCTCAAGTATTGACGAAGGGTGATATCATTGAAATCATCAAGCGCCTGATTGAATTGATCAACTCGAAAGCAGAGATTGATGATATCGATCACTTGAGCAACCGTCGTGTACGTACTGTAGGCGAGCAGATGGCCAATCAGTTTGGTGTAGGTCTAGCTCGTATGGCACGTACCATCCGCGAGCGCATGAACGTTCGCGATAATGAAGTATTTACTCCTATTGATTTGATCAACGCGAAGACGTTGTCCTCAGTAATCAACTCATTCTTTGGTACGAACCAGCTGAGCCAGTTCATGGATCAGACCAACCCATTATCTGAAATTACGCACAAGCGTCGTCTTTCTGCTTTGGGACCAGGTGGTCTATCACGTGAGCGCGCTGGTTTTGAAGTGCGTGACGTTCACTACACGCACTACGGCCGTTTGTGTCCTATTGAGACACCAGAAGGTCCAAACATTGGTTTGATTTCTTCGCTTTGTGTTTACGCTAAAGTGAATTCAATGGGATTCATCGAGACTCCATACCGTCCAGTGGAAGATGGTAAAGTAAGTGTTGATAAAGAACCTATTTATCTCAGCGCTGAGGAAGAAGAAGCAAAGGTTATTGCTCAAGCGAACGCACCTATTAGCCCAGATGGTACGTTTATCAATGACCGAGTTAAAGTGCGTGAAGAAGGTGATTTCCCAGTAGTGGAGCCTGCCACCATCGATTTGATGGACGTTGCACCTAACCAAATTGCATCAATCTCCGCATCCCTTATTCCGTTCCTAGAGCACGATGATGCGAACCGTGCATTGATGGGATCTAACATGATGCGTCAGGCCGTACCACTATTGCGTCCTGAAGCACCTATCGTAGGTACTGGATTGGAGCGTCAGGTTGCTTCTGATTCTCGTGTTTTGATCAACGCGGAAGGAGAAGGAACAGTTGATTATGTTGATTCTAAGTCCATTAAAATTCGTTACGATCGTTCGGAAGAAGAGCGTGAAGTGAGCTTCGAAGAGGACGTGAAAACATATGATTTGGTCAAATTCCAAAAGACCAACCAAGGAACTACTATCAACCTCAAGCCTATTGTGAAGAAAGGCGATCGCGTGAGCACCGGTCAGGTGCTTTGTGAAGGTTATGCGACTCAACAAGGTGAACTTGCCTTGGGACGCAACATGTTGGTATCGTTCATGCCTTGGAAAGGGTACAACTTTGAGGATGCAATTGTAATCTCTGAGCGTGTAGTTCGTGAAGACATCTTTACATCTCTACACATTGACGAGTATTCATTGGAAGTTCGTGATACGAAATTGGGTACAGAGGAATTGACTGCTGATATTCCAAACGTAAGCGAAGAAGCAACGAAAGACCTCGACGAAAACGGAATCATCCGTGTAGGTGCTGAAATCAAGCCAGGTGATATCCTCATCGGTAAGATCACTCCGAAAGGCGAGAGCGATCCTTCACCAGAAGAGAAGCTTTTACGTGCCATCTTCGGCGATAAGGCCGGTGATGTGAAAGATGCTTCTTTGAAAGCCTCTCCATCTTTGAGTGGTGTGGTGATTGACAAGAAGTTGTTCACCCGTTTGGTGAAAGACAAGCGTCAGCGTGCAGAGGATAAAGAAGAGATTGCACAACTAGACCTAGAAATGGAAGCTGAATTGGCGGAATTGAAAGGTGTGTTTGTTGCGAAACTATCAAACTTGGTGAGCGGTAAAACGAGCCAAGGTGTGATGAATGACTTGAACGAAGATGTCATTCCTAAGGGAACGAAGTTTACGTTAAAGTCGTTGAACGCAATCGAAGATTACAGCCGTATTGTAGGTGGTAAATGGACTACGGATGAAGATCGTAACGATAAGATCGATACGTTGATTCACAACTACAAGATTAAGGTAAATGATATTCAAGGTGTATACCGTCGTAAGCGCTTCGCCATTACTGTTGGTGATGAACTTCCGGCGGGTATCATGAAACTAGCCAAAGTTTATATTGCCAAGAAGCGTAAGCTGAAAGTAGGCGATAAGATGGCAGGTCGTCACGGTAACAAGGGTATTGTAGCTCGTATCGTACGTGATGAGGACATGCCGTTCTTGGAAGATGGAACTCCAGTGGACATCGTATTGAACCCACTAGGTGTACCTTCTCGTATGAACATTGGTCAGATTTATGAAACAGTATTGGGATGGGCAGGTAGAAAGCTTGATAAGAAGTTTGCTACACCAATTTTCGATGGTGCTTCGTTAGATGATATTTCAAGTTATGTATCTGAGGCTGGCTTGCCAGAATTTGGTCATACACAATTGTACGACGGTGGAACAGGTGAGCCATTCGATCAAAAAGCGACGGTAGGTATTATCTACATGCTGAAGCTGGGCCACATGGTGGATGATAAGATGCACGCTCGTTCTATTGGTCCTTACTCATTGATTACGCAGCAACCGTTAGGTGGTAAAGCACAGTTCGGTGGTCAGCGTTTCGGTGAGATGGAGGTTTGGGCATTGGAGGCCTTTGGTGCTGCCAATATCCTACGTGAAATCTTGACTGTGAAGTCAGATGATGTAGTGGGTCGCGCTAAGACTTACGAGAGCATTGTCAAAGGTGAGCGTATGCCTCAACCAGGTATTCCTGAGTCGTTCAACGTATTGTTGCACGAATTGAAAGGATTGGGACTTAAAGTAACGTTGGACTAATAAATGAATAATCCCTAAGGGCTTCGGCCCTTGGGTTTTAATACAATCGCATTATGGCTCTTAGAAAAAGCGATAAAAACACAAGTAGTGCTTTCAGCAAGATTACTATCTCGTTGAGTGCACCAGAAACCATCCTTGAGAGTAGTCACGGAGAGGTTTTGAAACCAGAAACAATCAACTACCGTACGCACAAACCAGAGCGTGATGGTCTCTTCTGTGAGCGTATTTTCGGTCCTGTAAAGGATTACGAGTGTGCTTGTGGTAAGTATAAACGTATCCGATACAAGGGTATTGTTTGTGACCGATGTGGTGTTGAGGTGACTGAAAAGAAGGTACGTCGTGACCGTGTGGGACACATCTCTTTGGTGGTTCCAGTGGTTCATATTTGGTACTTCCGTTCGTTGCCGAACAAAATTGGTTATCTATTAGGGCTTCCGTCGAAGAAGCTAGATATGATCATCTACTACGAGCGTTATGTGGTTATTCAAGCCGGTAATGCAGTAGATAATGAGGGTAATCCATTGACGCACATGCAGTTCTTGACTGAGGACGAGTATTTGGATGCAATGGAGCGTCTACCAATTGAAAATCAATACTTGGAGGATAGTGATCCTAACAAGTTCATCGCGAAAATGGGTGCGGAAGCAGTACAAGCGCTTTTGGGACAATTGGACCTAGATTCTCTATCCTACGAATTGCGCCACAAGGCCAATACTGAAACTTCTCAGCAGCGTAAGCAAGAGGCTTTAAAGCGTTTATCCGTAGTAGAGAGCTTGCGCGATGCAAATTCACGTATGGAGAACAACCCACAATGGATGGTGATGAGTGTGATTCCAGTGATTCCGCCAGAATTACGTCCATTGGTGCCACTAGACGGTGGTCGTTTTGCAACTTCAGATTTGAACGATCTATACCGTCGTGTAATTATCCGTAACAACCGTTTGAAGCGACTTCTCGAAATCAAAGCACCAGAGGTGATCTTGAGAAATGAAAAGCGTATGCTTCAAGAATCTGTAGACAGTCTCTTCGACAACACTCGTAAATCGTCTGCAGTGAAGACAGAAAGCAATCGTCCTTTGAAATCACTTTCAGATTCATTGAAAGGTAAGCAAGGTCGTTTCCGTCAAAACCTTTTGGGTAAGCGTGTGGATTACTCGGCTCGTTCGGTAATTGTCGTTGGTCCAGAATTGAAACTACACGAATGTGGTCTTCCTAAGAATATGGCGGCAGAGCTTTACAAGCCGTTCATCGTACGTAAGTTGATTGAGCGTGGCATCGTGAAGACCGTGAAGTCAGGGAAGAAGATCATCGATCGTCGTGACCCAGTTGTTTGGGACATCCTAGAAAACGTGATGAAAGGTCACCCGGTACTATTGAACCGTGCACCGACGCTTCACCGTTTGGGTATCCAAGCGTTCCAGCCGAAGCTTATCGAGGGTAAGGCAATCCAATTGCACCCGCTAGCATGTACGGCATTTAACGCGGATTTCGATGGTGACCAGATGGCGGTTCACTTGCCTTTGGGGCCAGCAGCTATATTGGAAGCTCAAATCCTCATGTTGGCGTCACACAACATTTTGAACCCAGCAAACGGTTCTCCTATTCAGGTTCCTTCTCAGGATATGGTTTTGGGTCTGTACTACATGACCAAGCCAATGAAGAATACAGCTGAGATGCCAGTTCGTGGTGAAGGCATGGTATTCTATTCTCCAGAAGAGGTGGAAATCGCTTTGAATGAAGGTGCAGTAGATCTCCACGCCTTGATCAAAATCAAAGGTCGCGTAGAGCAAGAAGATGGATCTATGAAAATGGAATTCATCGAAACTACCGTTGGTCGTGTATTGTTCAACCAGGCTGTTCCTGCTAAGGTACCTTTTATCAATGAGGTATTGACTAAAAAGGCATTGCGTGGAATTATCGCGAATGTCTTGAAGAAGACAGACGTTCCTTCTACAGCAAAGTTCTTGGATGATATCAAGTCTATGGGCTACGGACGAGCATTCCGTGGCGGTCTATCGTTCTCTTTGAACGATATCCGTATTCCAGATGCGAAGGCAACATTGATTGCAGAAGCTTCAGAAGAAGTGGATGGCATTTTTGCATCGTACAACATGGGGCTTATCACCAACAACGAACGATACAACCAGGTTATTGACGTTTGGACCAACACCAACGCTCGCTTGACGCAAGCTGCGATGAATACCTTGATCAACGACCGTCAAGGGTTTAACCCAATTTATATGATGCTTGATTCAGGAGCGCGTGGTTCTAAAGAGCAGATTCGTCAGCTCTCTGGTATGCGTGGTTTGATGGCCAAGCCTCAAAAATCAGGTTCTTCGGGTGGTGAGATTATTGAGAACCCTATTATCTCCAACTTTAAGGAAGGTCTATCCATTCTTGAGTACTTTATCTCTACTCACGGTGCACGTAAAGGTCTAGCCGATACAGCATTGAAAACGGCAGATGCGGGTTACTTGACTCGTCGTCTGCATGATGTAGCGCAAGATGTTGTCGTAAATGAGGACGATTGTGGTACTCTTCGTGGTCTTGAGGTGAGTGCATTGAAGAAGAGTGAAGAAATCGTTGAGTCGTTAGCTGAGCGTATTATTGGTCGCGTTTGTTTAGAGGATATCATCGATCCTTTGACGGATGAAGTATATGTTGCTGCAGGTGATTTAATCACTGAAGACATTGCCAATCGAATTGATGCTTCTCCAATTGAAGTAGTAGAAGTTCGTTCACCACTGACATGTGGTAGCAAGCGAGGTATTTGTGCGAAATGTTACGGCACTAACTTGGCAACGAATAAGATGGCACAGATGGGAGATAGTGCAGGAGTTATTGCTGCGCAGTCGATCGGTGAGCCTGGTACACAGTTGACGCTACGTACCTTCCACGTTGGGGGTACTGCAGGTAACGTATCGGAAGAGAACAAGATCCTAGCGAAATTTGACGGTAAAGTTGAATTAGAAGATGTTCGTACAGTAGAAGGCGAAAACGGTGAGAACATCGTCATTGGTCGTACTGGTGAGATGCGTTTGATTGATGTGAAGACTGGTCGTACAGTGATGACCAACAACATTCCTTACGGTGGTATTATAAAAGTAAAAGACGGTGCCAAGCTCAAGAAGGGCGACGAAATCGTTCAGTGGGATCCTTATAACGCTGTAATCATTGCTGAGACTGCGGGTAAGATTTCATACAAAGACATCATCCAGGGTACTACTTACAAGGTTGAGATTGATGAGCAAACTGGTTTCCAGGATAAAGTAATATCGGAAAACCGTAACCGTAAGTTGATTCCTACTATCCAAGTAGTGGATACTGATGGTAATGAGTTGAAACACTACACATTGCCAGTAGGTGCTCACTTGATGGTAGAAGAAGGTGAAGAGATTGCAGCTGGTAAGATTCTTGTTAAGATTGCTCGTAAGAGTGCGAAGGCAGGGGATATTACCGGTGGTCTTCCACGTGTAACGGAATTGTTCGAAGCACGTAATCCATCGAACCCAGCAGTTGTTGCTGCCATCGACGGTATCGTGAGCTATGGTAAGATCAAGCGTGGTAACCGCGAAATCATCATCGAAAGCCGTACTGGTGAGGTGAAGAAGTACTTGATCAACTTGAGCAAGCAGATCCTAGTTCAGGAGAATGACTTCGTGAAAGCAGGTACACCACTTTCAGACGGTTCGATCACTCCAGCAGATATCTTGAATATTAAAGGCCCTACAGCAGTTCAAGCATATTTGGTAAATGAAATCCAAGAAGTTTACCGTTTGCAAGGGGTGAAAATCAACGATAAGCACTTCGAAGTGATTGTTCGTCAGATGATGCGTAAGGTTCAAATTCAAGATCCGGGAGACACCTTGTTCTTGGAAGGTAACTTAGAGCATGCGATAGACTTCATGGAAGAAAACGATAGAATCTTCGGAATGAAGGTTGTGGAGAACGCAGGTGATAGTAGCAACTTGAAAGAGGGGCAAATCATCACTGCTCGTGATTTACGTGATGAAAACAGCATCTTGATCCGTGAGGATAAGGCGTTGGTGGAAGCGCGTGATGCACGTCCAGCAACGGCTTCACCGGTACTTCAAGGTATTACTCGTGCATCATTGCAGACAAAATCATTCATCTCTGCAGCATCGTTCCAAGAAACGACTAAGGTGTTGAATGAGGCAGCTGTAAATGCCAAAGAGGATACACTGGAAGGTTTGAAAGAAAACGTTATTGTGGGTCACTTGATTCCTGCAGGTACAGGTTTGAAGAAATACCGCTCAACAGTGGTAGGTTCTCAAGAAGAGTACGAGAAGATGCAGGAGACAATGGCTGCTGACGTAGAATAATTAGGCAATGGCAGAACAGAATAACGAACAACAGCAAATCAACATTGAGTTGAGCGAAGAAATGGCACAAGGTGTGTATAGCAACTTGGTCGCTATCAATCACAGCCCTACGGAGTTTGTGTTGGACTTTATTCAAATGATGCCGGGCGTTCCTAAAGCGAAAGTTCAGTCGCGAGTGATTCTAACTCCAGAGCATGCGAAGCGTTTGCTTCAAGCGCTGGGTGAGAATGTGGCGAGATACGAGCAGAACTTTGGGAATGTTCAGACCCACGAGCCTCCGCAAGTTCCTTTGAATTTTGGCGGACCTACAGGTCAAGCTTAAGAATTTCGATAGAAATATGAACCCTCGGCCTCGCCGAGGGTTTTTTTATTTATGACTATAATGAGAGTGATGAAGAATTGGATTTTAAGCGCGGTATTGCTGTGCGCAATTGCTTCGAATGGGCAGATTTATCAGGGGTCTACTCAGCTAGGTACTACCATGAGTTTGGACATTACCTTGAATACCAACACGGATAGTGTGAGTATGGAATTCAGTGGTCCTTCTAGTGGTTATTATGCTGTAGGTTTTGGAGGCACGAGTATGACTAATACCTATACGGTGGTGGTCAATGCTAACGGAACTGTACAAGAGCGTAAGCTGGGCAATCATCAAGGCGGCAACGTACTCAGCGCTTCAGTAGCGTATAGTGCAGTGGTTGCAGGTGGTGTGAGGACAGCTTATATAGAACGTGCTAGGGCGGGTGCCTCCGGTAATCATTATACGTTCTCTTCGAACGGGGGGGCTATAAATCTTATTTGGGCTAAGGGTGGAACCAGTTTCGGGAACCACGGAGGAGCGAACAGAGGATTTGCCAGCATTAACTTGGTGGATCAATGCAATTTACCCGTCACAACTCTTGCGACACAGAATATTTGTCCAGGAGATAGTGTTCAGGTGTTTGGGGAATGGATAAGCCAGTCGGGCATATATTACGATTCGCTATCCACACCTCTAGGATGTGATTCAATAGTTCAGCAAAGTGTTCAGTATACGGCACCTGTTATTAATACTTTACCTTCTTTAAGTATATGCCAAGGCGATAGTATCCAAATTTTCGGAACATGGGTAACGACTGCAATTACGTTGTATGATTCGTTATCGACACTGGCCGGTTGTGATTCTATAGTCGCTCAAGAGGTTCTTGTAAATAACACTATAAACAACACCATTGCATCCACAGGCTTGTGTGACGGTGATAGCGTATTCTATTTAGATGCGTGGCGCACCGATACTGGTACGGTTGTGTACAACGGTGTGACGGCACTGGGATGTGATTCTATGGTGACCGGAAGGGTAGAGTACCTGCCCACAGTGGATACAGGGTCTATTTGGGTAGCACCTTATATTGATGCAAGTTTCTACGTTGGATTGGATACAGGCGCAACGTATTACTGGTTCAACTGTAATACAGGCGCCTTTGTGGATACGACGATGGGCGCAGATACCCTGAACCCGGGCAATGAGTTTTTGCAGGCTCCTGATACAGGATTTTATGCTGCGATTATTGTGAAGCCCGGCTATTGTTCCGATACCTCGGCCTGTTACTATTTCTATATGGAGGTTCCGGAATACGACTATGGGATTTCATTACGCCCCATTCCTACGCACAAGGATTTAGAGATTACGGTGGATAATTTTGCCTCACCTATTGGCTACCAGTTGCTAAGTGTTTCGGGAAGAGTATTAGAAATAGGGCTTTTAAGGTCCAATTCTACACTGCTCGATGTGCGACATTATGCGGCGGGGATGTACCTGCTGCGATTGGACGACGGTCGAACCATGAAGTGGATGAAGGAATAAAAAAGGCGCCCCGAGGGGCGCCTTTTTTCAAATGGTTATTTCGCGGCGGGCTTGATTCTTAGGGTGAACAAAGCGGCCAAGAGTAATAACACACCGGCAAAGGTGATGGCCTGCCTTGGGTCATTGTCCAAGAAGTTCCTAAGGATGTACCCAAAGCTGAGGTTTTGAATAATCATTGGAACTACAATCATCATGTTGATGACCCCCATATATACGCCATAGCGCTCCTTTGGGATACTATTGACCACCAGCAAATACGGAATGCCCATCATAGAGGCCCAACCGATACCAAAGCCGGTGATAGCGAAGAACAGGAGGTTCTTGTTTTCGATATGTGGGAAGGCGAGGAATCCGGCTGCTGCGAGCAATAAGGCTCCAGTGTGCACGGCTTTGGCACCATGCTTTTTTGCGAATCCTGCGAGAATAAAGGCAGTCAAGAAGGTGACGATATTGTACCAGCCATTGACCAGCCCGGTCCAGCTGACCGCGCGCTCGTAATTTTCCGGGTCGGTAGAAGGGGTGGCATTCCATACGGAAAGTGCGATGGACTTGGACGAATTTTGCCAATAACAGAACAGCGCATACCACTGAAATACATAGACCAAGGCCAATTGCCACATGACCTTCGGCATTTCACTAATGGCAGAAAAAATCTCTTTCAACGGACCTAGAACCCCGCTATCGTCGGCCTTCATCTTGGCCAATTCCTCCTCACTCGGAGGGATTTCTTCTACACCGCGCATGCTCCACCAAATCGACCCAATACTGACTACTGCGCCCAGGAAGAAGGAGGCAAATACCCAGGTCGGCAATTTCCCTGTGGTGCCCACAAAGATCATGGGGAAGATGAATAGGCTGAGGTTGCTCAAGGTCTGCCCGAACCCAGTGAAGAAGCTCTGCATTTGAAAGCCCAGGGGCTGCTGTTCTTCGACAAGCGTATCAGCGATAAAGGCACGGTACGGCTCCATTGCAGTATTGTTTCCGGCATCAAGAATCCAAAGTAGTCCGGCCGCCATCCATAGGGAGCTGGAGAACGGATATATAATCAGGGCGATGCTACAGATGAGCGCGCCCACAAAGAAAAACGGTTTGCGACGTCCCCAACGTGGACTCCAAGTACGATCGCTCATCGCTCCAATGATGGGCTGAACGAGCAATCCGGTCATGGGACCAGCGAGATTTAATAAAGGAATTTCATCCGGACTGGCGCCTAAGAAATCATAAATGGGGTTGACGGCACTTTGTTGCAGCCCGAAGCTGTATTGAATGCCAAAGAATCCCACATTCATATTCAGAATCTGGGAAAAGCTGAGCTTTACTTTACCAAGCATGTGTTGCGTTTTAGAGTGTGGCGATTAGGGAAAGTCAATGTAATGAATTCTTCCTAAAGTTGCCTCTAGACGGCATTCAAAGCGTCTAAAATGGTTTGAAGTCCTTGGTCCAATTCCTCCAAAGAGATCGGAAGCGGAGGAGAGATGCGTACGGCATTGCCGGCGAACAGGAAATAATCGGAAATTACCCCGTGCTCTTCCAAATAAGCAATGACCTTTCCAGCATCGGCGCTTTCGTCCAAATGCACGCAATACATAAGCCCTTTTCCGGTTAGCGCTTTGATTTTTGGATGGTCCAATTTTCGTACGATCAACTCGGACTTCTCTGCCATCTCTGCCATCCACTGAGGGTTGGATTCGATCACCTCAAAGGCCGCCAAGCTCGCCGCGCAACTCACGGGATGCCCACCAAAGGTGGTGATGTGGCCTAAAATGGGATTTGCTTTGATCACGTCCATGATGTGCTTAGGCGCGATAAAAGCCCCCAAAGGCATACCGCCGCCAAAACCCTTGGCCAAGCAGAGGATGTCCGGAACAATATCGTATTGCTCAAAGGCGAACCAAGTACCCGTGCGCCCCATGCCTGTTTGAATTTCATCCAAGATGAGCAAGGCGCCCATTTTTGTACATCGCGCCCTCAAGGTTTGCAACCAAATAGGGTTGGCAGGAAAATATCCGGACTCTGCTTGCACCGCCTCAACCACCACAGCCGCGGTTTTTGGACCTATTTTCTCTAGGTCGTCAAAGTTGTTGTAGCGCATCAGGTGCGTGTCCGGCAACAACGGATAATACCCCTGTTTAAATTCTTCCGAACCCTGAATGCTCAACGCTCCATGTGTCGAGCCGTGGTAACTGTGCTCACAACTGATTAGCCCCGTGCGCCCCGTAAACTTTTTAGCCACCTTTAGCGCGCCTTCAATGGCTTCTGCACCGCTATTTCCGAAATACACGCTGCCAAAGGAGGGTGGTAGTTTGGAAAGGACTTTTTGGGCCAATTTCGCTTGCAAGGTCACCGCAAATTCACCGTATACCTGCAGGTGCATGTGTTTAGCAGCTTGTGCCTGCACCGCTTGTACGATATGAGGATGGCTGTGCCCGACATTACTGACGCTAATGCCCGAAATCAGATCTAGGTAGGCTTTGCCATCCGGCCCATATAGATATACGCCTTCTGCACGCTCGATTTCGAGGCCGGAGGGCTGGTCTACCACTTGGGCAACGTTGGATAGAAAGAGTTCACGGATGCTCGCCATGTTGCGAAGATAGGGAAGGGTGCGCCAATTTTTAGCTAAAAGAAACGGGTGGGGTTTCTCGCAGATCGACGTGCCGTTCTCCCTTGTTTGAGGTGGTTTTAAAATGCATAAAAAAACCACCCCGAGAGGTGGTTTACTATAGTTGGGAGGTTTAGGTCATGTTAGCGCATCGGTCTGCGTCCACCGGGGCCTTCACGGTCCGGGCGATCACCGCCTTTCATACGCTCCATGAGGCGCTTGCCAAATTCTTTCTCAGCCTTCATCAGCTTCGCCGTCTTCTTCGCGCCAATGATGTCGATGAATTTGGGCAAATAGCTTTTTCGCAGCTCTTCGATCTCTACGGATAAATCGGCCAATTCCATAATGGCCTTCTCCACCTCCTTATCACTCGCATTCTCGAAATCCTTCAGTCCCCCAAAGGCATCGCGCTGTGCTTTACGCAAAGCATGCTCCTTATTTGACATTTCATTGTACACGGGCCAAAAGCTCTGGCTTTCTTCTACACTTAGGTCAATTTGCTCGGTAATGAAGGCCACTTTAATGGCTTCAATCTTTTCACGCTTCTCCTCGAAATCACCTGGGCGACCTGTTGGCTGTGCCACAGCCACCGTCGAGACAAGCATCAATAGGGTTAAGATTCTGTTTTTCATAACTGGTATAAATAATCGTTCGGGTTGGTATAATTCATCAATAAGTCCTCGTCAATGGACGCATCGAGGAAGTGGAGGGAATCGGGCTCAGTATAGTCCATAATATCCTCCACGGCCACGTAGCCGAGCTCGTACAATTCAAGGGCGGTGATCTCTGATAAAGCTGGGTCAGAGGGCGCCGTGTTGAAAAAGAAGAGCAAGGCCAAACTTGCAGCAACACCAACGGCAGCATAGCGCCACAAGGATACCACAGGGCGGATACGAGGCCTTACTGTGTTCCGGTTCACAGGATGGGCCTCGGGAATGCCATGGAGCGCGGCTTTGAGCGCATCATGGTAGCCGGGTGGCATCGTATGTTTTGGCGTTGTTTTCATTAGTAGTTAGATGTAAAAGTTTACGGAAGGTTTAATGCTTGGGTTAATTGGTGGCCAATTTTTTCCTTGGCATGATGGTAACTCGCTTTCAAAGCACCTACGGATGTTTGGGTGAGTTCGGCCATCGCATCGTACGGCATGTCCTGATAATAGCGCAGTTCAAAGACCATGCGCTGTTTGTCTGGAAGTAGGGAGAGGGCATGGGCCAATTGGTCCTCGATCTCTTCCGCCGTCCAACGCAGCGCCGTCCCATCTTTCAAATCTACTTGCGCTTCCACATCTTCCATGTACCTATTCCCGCGTTTGCGCAGTTCCGTCAAACTTTGGTTGCGCACAATGGCATAACACCAAGAGAAAATAGCACTCTTACCCTCAAATTTGTGGAGGTTTTTCCAAATACTGATGAAAGCTTCCTGTACCGCGTCGTTGGCATCGTCGTGATTTCCTAGAATACCGAAAGCGCATTGATAGAGCCGTTCGCTGAACTGCTCTACAATTTGATAAAAAGAAGCCTCCCATTGCTGGCGCAACAGGAGGCTTTGAATGTCTTTTTGTGCCTCCATCATTTCTTAGATGATAAGAAGGTACAAAAGGTTTAATCGATTATTTACGGCCCATTACTTTTTTGGCTGCCGCCTCAATAGCTTCAGCATTCAGTCCGTACTTCTCCATGAGTTGCGCCGGGGTACCGCTTTCTCCAAAGCTATCATTCACCGCTACGAACTCCTGAGGAGCAGGGTGGTTGGTGGTCAACACCTGAGCAACACTTTCACCTAAGCCGCCATAGCGGTTGTGCTCTTCTGCTGTCACAACACAGCCAGTCTTACCCACTGAAGCGAGAATTGCCGCCTCATCAAGTGGCTTAATGGTGTGCATGTTGATGACTTCTGCGCTGATGCCTTGAGCTTCGAGTGCTTCAGCCGCTTGAATAGCTTCCCATACTAAATGACCCGTCGCAACGATCGTCACATCAGATCCTTCGGTCAAAACATCCGCTTTTCCAATGGTGAACCCAGCCCCATCGGCAGGGGTGAAGTTTGCCACAGAAGGGCGTCCGAAACGCAAGTACACGGGTCCTTCGTACGCAGCAATGGCTTTGGTAGCTGCCTTGGTTTGGTTGTAATCACAAGGATTGATCACGACCATGTGCGGCAACATTTTCATCAAGCCAATATCTTCCAAGATTTGGTGCGTCGCACCGTCTTCCCCAAGGGTAAGTCCTGCGTGCGAAGCACAGATCTTTACATTCTTACCGGAATATGCAATGCTTTGACGGATTTGGTCGTACACACGGCCTGTAGAGAAGTTTGCGAAGGTTCCGGTAAACGGAATCTTCCCGCCGATGGTCATTCCTGCAGCGATTCCCATCATATTGGCTTCGGCAATACCTACCTGGAAGAATCTTTCCGGGTGCTCATCTGCGAAGGCATTCATTTTCAAGGAACCGGTGAGGTCGGCACACAGTGCCACCACATTTTCGTTCTCATTGCCCAATTCTTGCAATCCAGCGCCGAATCCCGAACGCGTGTCCTTGTTGCCTGTGTTGGTGTACTTTTTCATTCTTAGTTGATTTTCACAATAGTTGAAGAGCCTGAGCTGACTCTAAATTCTTTCGTTTTGCTGTAGCCGGTTTCCTGGGCGAATTTGCTGCGGAACACGACGAGGTATTGACCCGGTTGCAGCTGGAACACTTGGCGTTCACTGCTCTCGCTGAGGTCTGTCACCCATTGATATCCATCTTCACGTTGCACGAAAATAGATCCATAGCCACTGGTCCCTGTCTGGAGGGTCACCATCCCGGGTGGAGGTATGGCGATCGTGGTCGTTGCACTGGCGTCTATTTCAACGCTACTTTGTATGATCCGAGGAAGGGTAAGTATTTCCAAATCATAGGTGCCGCTGATATAACGTTGTGTCGTTCCAAACTCCTGGACGTGTAAAATTTCATTCTTTCCATGCGGCTTGATAATGCACGAAATACTGGTATTCTGACGAGTATTGGCCCGCAAGTCGAGCTGGCCTTGAGGGGTTGAGGCGCCGATATGGGTATGGGTGCCCGGGTAGATGGTGATGCTGTCTACGCGAACGGGCGGCACGGTATGCACCTCCATATCATAGACTACGAGGGGATCCAGTACTAAAGTATCCGGTTGTCCTTTGTAATTCAAGGTATGTACGAAACTCTTCTTCACCTTTTGAGAGGTGTGGTCGTAGAGGATGATCGGCACGTTCGTCTCGGTAGGTTTGCCGTTGATGTCGAGTAGGTTGATTTGGGCCGTGGTGTTGTCCAGCGCTTGTGAGATGACTACCCCTAATACGTTCTTAAAGGTGTTTTCGTCGGCGGCATCGAAGTAGGTACCAACACATTCAAAGCTCTCCTTAAAGTTTTCATCCATTCCGATGCCGATCACGAAAGGCTTCAAAATAATGCCTTGCTTTTGCAAGCGTTGGCTGACGATACAAGGATCGCCATCACAAGCTTCTACACCGTCGGTGATGAGGATGATGATGTTGCGGCAGTTGTCGCAGGGCGGGAAATCATCGGCGGCTTTCATCAAAGATCCCGCAATAGGAGTGGTCCCCATAGGGTTGATGGCGCGAAGCACGCGTTTGATTTTATAGATGTTTCCGGAGCCGAAAGGGACCTCTAGTTTGGTATCAGAACAATCTTGGGGCGGCACCGGCTTTTGGTGACCGTAGACTCGAAGGGCTAATTGGAAATTTGCCTCACTCTGAATGCCCTGCAATGAATCCAGCATTTGGCCCATCAATCGCTGCGCCACCTGAATTTTTGTTCCGCTTTCCCATCGGCCATACATACTCTGTGAGCCGTCGAATACGAATAGAATTCGGGTCAACGGTTCTGGCTCGGCTTCTGGCTTGGTCTGAGACCAAAGTGGAGCCGAAGCACAGAGGAAGAATAGTATGGCGGCGAAGCGATGCAGCATTTAGTAATCGCCTAGTGTTTCAGCGTTTTGAGCAAGTGCACTAGCCAATTGTTCGTCGTTTGGCGCTACACCGTGCCATTTGTGGGTGCCCATCATGAAGTCCACTCCGTTGCCCATTTCTGTGTGCATCAGGATACAGATCGGTTTGCCTTGACCAGTAGCTGCCTTTGCTTCCGACAATGTGGCAAGAATGGCATTCAAATCATTGCCTTGTTCGATCGATAGTACGTGCCATCCGAACGCTTCGAATTTTGCGCGCAGTGAACCCATAGCCAATACCTCGTCGGTAGAACCGTCGATTTGTTTTTCGTTGACGTCCACCGTACAGATTAGGTTATCCACTTGCTTAGCAGAGGCGTACATCGCCGCTTCCCAAATCTGTCCTTCTTGCAACTCGCCGTCGCCGTGTAGCGTGTACACGATGCTGTTGTCCTTGTTAAGCTTTTTCGCCTCGGCAGCACCGATAGCCACACTCATGCCTTGTCCTAGTGAACCTGAAGCGATGCGAACCCCGGGGAGGTTATCATGCGTAGTAGGGTGTCCTTGAAGACGAGTATTGATTTTTCTAAAGGTGGCCAATTCTTCCACGGGGAAGTATCCGGCGCGTGCCAACACACTGTAGATCACCGGTGAGATGTGTCCGTTGGATAGGAAGAATAGATCTTCACCCACACCGTCCATTGAAAAGGATTTGGCATTGTGGTTCATCTGTTCGAAGTATAGGGCGACGAGAAATTCGGTACATCCAAGAGAGCCTCCAGGGTGTCCAGAATTGACGGCGTGAACCATTCGAACGATATCTCTGCGGACTTGTGATACAACGGCTTGTAGGTCTTGTGCTGACATGTGAAAAGTGTTATTTCTTATACGTTCAAAAATAAGGTATGTTGCCCGTGGGGTAATTTTTTTGATTGACCACATATACACACGTTGCTAACAAAGAATCGGACTATCTTTGCGCCCTTAATCCTCGAATTATGAAATGTGGCATTGTCGGTTTACCGAACGTAGGTAAGAGTACTTTATTCAACTGTTTGTCTAGCGCCAAAGCGCAGGCGGCGAACTATCCGTTTTGTACCATTGAGCCCAATGTAGGTCAGGTTACTGTACCGGATGTGCGTTTGGAGCGCTTATCAGAATTGGTCAACCCAGAACGCGTACAACCTGCCAACGTAGAAATCGTGGATATCGCGGGTCTGGTTCGCGGTGCTTCGAAAGGGGAAGGATTAGGGAACCAATTCTTAGGAAACATCCGTGAAACCAATGCCATTATCCATGTGCTTAGATGTTTCGAAAACGAAAACGTCACCCACGTCGATGGCAGTGTCAATCCCATCCGTGATAAGGAGACAATCGATACGGAATTACAGCTAAAAGACCTCGAAACGATAGAAAAACGACTCGAAAAAGCCAAAAAAATGTCCAAAAGTGGCGAAAAAGAGGCAAAATTGAATGTAGAGTCTTTGGAGCGTTTGGTCAAATATGTGGAGGAGGGACGCAACGTTCGCGGCTTCGAAAGAAACGACCGTGAAACATTGTTGTTGAAAGAAATGCAACTTCTGACCGATAAGCCGGTCTTGTACTTGTGTAACGTGGACGAGAGCTCTGCGAAGACGGGAAATGCCCACGTCGAAGCAGTGCAAGCTATGGCTACGGAGGAAGGCGCGGGATGTATTCATATAGCCGTGAGCACTGAATCTGATATAGCTGAACTAGAAACGTACGAGGAGAAGCAGATGTTCTTGGAGGAATTGGGCCTAGAAGATGCTGGAGTGAATCGCGTCATTCGCGCGGCCTATGAATTGCTCAATTTGCAGACCTATTTTACTGCTGGTGTGAAGGAAGTTCGCGCTTGGACAATCAAGAAAGGTATGACTGCGCCACAGGCGGCAGGAGTTATTCACAGCGATTTCGAAAAAGGTTTCATTCGTGCTGAGGTAATCAGCTATTCAGATTACGACCAATTAGGCAGCGAAAGTGCTGTAAAAGAGGCAGGTAAGATGCGCGTGGAAGGGAAGGAATACATCGTTCATGATGGCGATGTGATGCACTTCCGTTTCAATGTGTAAAACCTGTGCATAGATTCGGCTTGTACACCGCGTAAAATCGGGCACCTCTTGTTAAATTGGATTCTTTGAATTCCAAGAAATTTTATGGCACAAGAGGCACAATATACCGAGGATAATATCCGGTCGTTAGAGTGGGACGAGCACATCCGTCTGCGCCCGGGGATGTACATTGGAAAATTGGGCGATGGAAAGAGTCCCGACGATGGGATTTATATCCTGCTCAAAGAGGTTCTTGATAACTCCATTGACGAATTTGTCATGGGGGCTGGAAAGACCATCGAAGTAAAAATCCAAGACGGTCAGGTCATTGTGCGCGATTACGGACGTGGGATTCCTCTCGGTAAGGTGGTGGACGTGGTGTCTAAAATCAACACTGGTGCTAAATACGACAGTAAGGCCTTCAAGAAATCTGTTGGTCTGAACGGGGTAGGTGCCAAAGCCGTGAACGCCTTAAGTACTGAGTTCACAGTGCAAGCCTATCGTGACGGCAAAACTAAACGTGCGAAGTTTGAATATGGGAAGCTCACCGAAGATGATGCCATCGAGGAAAGCAGCCAACGCAAAGGGACGAAAATAACCTTCCGTCCGGATCCTGATATTTTCCACAACTACCGCTTCATGATTGAATACGTGGAGAAGATGATGTGGAATTACGCCTACCTCAATCCAGGGCTGACCCTGTACTTGAACGGCGAGAAATTTTATTCGGAGAACGGGTTAAAAGACTTGCTGCAGGACAACCTTGACGGGAATACCTTGCACGATATCATTCACCTGAAAGCGGAGGATATTGAGATTGCATTGACGCACAACGAACGCATGCAAGGAGAGCAGTATTACAGCTTCGTTAACGGACAGCATACCACCCAAGGGGGTACGCATCAAAATGCGCTCCGCGAGGGTATAGTGAATGTCATTCGCGACTTCTACAACAAGAACTTTGACGCGGCGGATATCCGTTCATGTGTCATTGCAGCCATTTCGATCAAGGTAATCGAACCGGTATTTGAGTCGCAAACGAAAACAAAATTGGGCTCTTTGGAGATGGCCCCAGGCGAGGTTCACGTGAGAACCTTTGTGGGGAATTTCCTGAAAGAGCACCTGGATAATTACCTGCACCGCAATCCGCAGGTGGCCGAGATCATCCTCAAGAAAATTCAGCGAGCGGAACGCGAGCGCAAGGATTTACAAGGCATTAGAAAATTGGCTCGAGAACGTGCAAAGAAAGCATCACTCCACAACAAGAAATTACGTGACTGCCGCGCCCACTTGAATGATTCAAAGCCTGGAAAGGAGGATCGTCGCTTGGAAACTACCTTGTTCATTACCGAGGGAGATAGTGCATCGGGTTCAATCACCAAGAGCCGCGACGTGAATACGCAGGCGGTGTTCTCTTTGAAAGGGAAGCCGTTGAACAGCTATGGCTTGAGCAAGAAAGTGGTCTATGAAAACGAGGAATTCAACTTGCTGCAGGCGGCCTTGAACATCGAGGACGGGTTGGATGATTTGAGATACAACAATGTGGTGATCGCCACGGATGCGGATGTGGACGGGATGCATATTCGTCTGCTCCTCATCACGTTCTTCTTGCAATTCTTCCCAGAATTGGTCCGAGAAGGGCACCTGTATATTCTTCAAACGCCGTTGTTCCGTGTGAGAAACAAAAAGGAAACACGCTACTGCTACACCCCGGAGGAGAAGAATACGGCCATTTCGGATTTAGGACCGCGACCTGAGATTACACGATTTAAGGGATTGGGTGAAATTTCACCGGATGAGTTCAAATACTTCATCGGTGAGGACATCCGCCTAGAGCCTGTGATGATTAGTAAAGATTATACGTCCGACGATTTGTTGGAGTTCTACATGGGGAAAAATACCCCGAAACGCCAGGAGTTCATTATTGATAACCTGCGCGTAGAGAAAAACCTTGAAGAGGAATTGCTGAACTGATGAGTGACGACATTCAAAGCCCCGAAGATTTCGATTCTGAATTGACCCCAGATGCTGCCCAAGAAGAAGAGGGCACGCGCATTACTAGGGTTAGTGGGATGTATGAAGATTATTTTCTTGATTACGCCTCCTATGTGATTTTGGAGCGCGCCGTTCCTGCCTTGAACGATGGTTTGAAGCCGGTGCAGCGTCGCTTGCTTCACGCCATGAAGGAGATGGACGACGGTCGCTTCCACAAGGTGGCCAACATTATCGGCCAGACCATGCGCTTTCACCCCCACGGGGATGCCTCCATTGGGGATGCCTTGGTGCAGATGGGTCAGAAAGACCTCTTGATTGACTGTCAGGGGAACTGGGGGAATATTTTAACCGGTGATGGTGCAGCGGCACCTCGTTATATCGAGGCACGTCTGACCAAGTTTGCTCTACACGTGGCGTACAGCCCGAAAGTCACGGATTGGCAATTGTCTTATGACGGTCGTGCGAACGAGCCGTTGCATTTGCCCATGAAGTTCCCTATGCTCCTAGCGATGGGGGTGGAAGGGATCGCCGTGGGATTGAGTACGAAGATTTTACCTCACAACTTCCTTGAGCTCATCGATGCATCCATTAAGGTGTTGCAGGAGAAGAGCTTCAAGCTCTTTCCGGATTTTCCGACAGGAGGTATTGCAGATTTTTCCAACTACAATGATGGGGAGCGCGGTTCCAGGGTCCGAGTACGTGCGCGCATTTCTCAACTCGATAAGAATACCCTAGTGATCACGGAGATTCCGTACAGCACGACAACGCAGAGTTTAATCGACAGTATTCTGAAGGCCAACGATAAGGGCAAGATCAAAATCAAAAAGATCGAGGACAATACCGCTGAGAATGTAGAGATTCTAGTGCATTTGCCAACAGGGATTAGCCCAGATAAGACTATCGATGCCTTGTACGCCTTCACAAACTGTGAGGTGAGTATTGCACCTTTGGCGTGTAGCATCCACCAGGACACTCCACTGTTCATTGGGGTTCGTGAGGTGTTGAAGCGCAGCACCATAGCCACTCGTGAAGTACTCAAGGCGGAATTAGAAATCAAATTATCGGAATTACAAGAGCAATGGCACTTTGCCTCGCTCGAACGTATTTTCATTGAGTATAAGATCTATCGTGATATTGAGGAGGCTGAGACTTGGGAACAAGTCATCGAGTTCATCCGTAAAGGGCTTACCCCACACATCAAACACCTCATGCGTGAGGTTACAGATGAGGATATCGTGCGATTGACCGAAATTAAGATCAAGCGCATCTCTAAGTTCGATAGCGACAAGGCCAATGATAAGATTCTTGAACTTGAAGGCAAGATTGATGCTGTGAAGCACGATTTAGCTCACTTGACTGAGTTCGCGATCAACTACTTCAGAGACCTCAAGGACAAATTTGGAAAAGGCCGCGAGCGCAAAACTGAAATTGCCACATTTGATAGTGTGGAAGCGGCGAAAGTGGTCATCCGCAACCATAAGTTGTATGTGAACCGCGATGAAGGTTTCGTGGGGTACGGCATGAAGCGCGACGAATATGTTTGTGATTGTTCAGACATCGACGACATCATCGTCATCCGCAAAGATGGTAAGTTCAGCGTGAGTAAGGTGAAAGATAAAGCCTTCTTTGGAAAAGACATTGAGTATGTAGCGGTGTGGAAGAAGGGCGACGATCGCACGGTATATAATGCCATATACTTTGATGGAACCTCGAAGGTGAGTTATGTTAAGCGCTTTAGCGTCACTAGTATTACTCGAGACCGTGAATACGACATTACGCCAGGAAATAAGGGCTCAAAGCTGCTGTACTTCACGGCAAACCCGAACGGGGAAGCTGAGGTTGTGACGGTGCTCTTGAGACAATTGGCCAAGCTTAAAAAACTAAAATTCGACCTCGACTTCGCTGAAATTGCAGTGAAGGGTCGTGGTTCTAAAGGAAATATCGCTACGAAATTCCCTGTGAAGCGCGTGGAGCTTAAAGAGCGAGGAGAGAGTACACTTGAAGCACGCAAAGTGTGGTTCGACGATACAGTCCAGCGATTGAACAGCGATGAGCGCGGAAGATTGATCGGCTCCTTTAAAGGGGAGGACCGCATCCTGATCGCAGAGAAAAATGGCGCATTGAAGGTGGTGGTACCGGAGCTGACCTTGCATTTTGATCCGGATATGATCTACCTTGAAAAATTGGAAGTGGATCGCCCGTTGAGTGCCGTGTATTTTGACGGTGAGAAGAGCCGCTACTTTGTGAAACGATTCCTTTGGGAAGGTGGAGATAAGGAAGAAAACATTATCACTGCACATCCGAAAAGTGAGTTGGTGTATCTGAGCAATGCGTCTTTGCCGAGGATTGAGATGGTGTACCGCAAGCAGAAAGGTGCAGAGAAAAATCCGGAAGAAGTATTGTTGAGCGATTTCATTTCGGTGAAAGGCATCAAGGCGAAAGGAAACCAGCTGACTACCGATACCTTGAATAAGATTGTAGGATTAGAGCCCCTAGATGAGCCAGAAGTGGCTGTAGAGGAGCTGCCGGATATCGCCCCTGCCGGACCTAGTGTCGAGGAACCAGAGGCAGAGGTTCAAAATACCGAGCCTTCAACAGAGCAGCAAGAGTCCACTGCTGAGGTGGAGGAGAAGGCGGAAATAAAAGAATCGATCCCTAAACCTGAACCTCCAAAGCAAAACAAGGGTTCTTATAATGCGGACGATGAAGCGCCACAAATCACTTTAGATTTTTAACATGAAACACCTACTCCTAAGCCTAAGTTTCCTAACCTGTATCGGCGCCAGTGCCCAACAGAGTTTCAACATGGTTCAAAAGAGTCATTTGACCTACTTGAACGATAACAATGATATCTGGGGATATACAGATTCGGCCAGTGGTACGGAGTACGCCTTGGTGGGAACCACAGCAGGGGTTAGTATTGTGGACATCAGTGTGGCAACGACGCCCGTGAAAAAGCAATTTGTTCAAGGACCTTACAGCATTTGGCGTGATTTGAAAACGTGGGGCCATTATGCCTACGTGACCCATGATAGCCCTTATGCTTGGAACCAAATTCCGGAGCATGGGTTGCTCATTATCGATATTGATAGCGTGAATAACCCTGTACCTACCTACAAAAATATCAATTATGCGGTAGAGTATCCTGCCGGTGTTTGGGATACGCTGAAGACGGCGCATAACCTTTATATCGATGAGAATGGGTATTGCTATTTATTTGGGGCGAACATTGGCAATGGCGGAGCCTTGATTTTGGATTTGAATAGCGATCCTTGGAACCCAACAGTGGTGGGGATTTATGACGATTACTATTTCCACGACGGTATGGTGCGTGGGGATACCCTATGGGGTTCAGCGGTCTATACCGGAAAATTTGTGGTGGTGGACGTAAGCCAAAAGGATTCTTCAGTGACCTTGGCGACGCACGGTACGCCGAACTCCTTCACGCACAATACTTGGATTTCAGACGATAACAATACTCTGTTCTGTACTGACGAGGTGGGAGGAGCTTTCTTAAGTGCTTACGATGTAAGTGATTTGAACAACATTACCGAGCTTGACCGCATTCAATCCTCATTGGATTCGGGAGTCATTCCGCACAATGCGCATGTGCGCGGTCAATGGGTGGTGACCTCTTATTATACTTCAGGCGTTCAGATTGTTGATGCGAAATATCCAGAGTTGCTCGTGGAAGTGGGGTACTTCGATACTTCCCCAAATTTCTCGGGTGGTGGTTTTTATGGGAATTGGGGTGTTTATCCCTATTTCGAATCTGACTTGATCATCTGTTCCGACATTGAAGAAGGCTTGTGGGTTTTAGAGCCCACCTATGTGGAGGCTTCAAGATTGCACGTTGTGGTCTACGATAGCATCACCAAAGCTCCGATGAGCAACGTCAACATTTCCTTTGATAAGCTTGGTAAAGTTGTAGAGAGCAACATTGACGGCCTGGCGGATATTGGTACGCCGTTGCAAGTGCAAGATAGCTTGATAGTGAGCATGCCTGGATTTGTGACGCATCGTCAGCAATACCAGTGGGTAGGCGGAATTTTCGATACGGTCGGAGTGGCTTTGCTCAACGTCAACAATATTGGTATAGGCGAAGAAGCCGAAGCACCTATTGTGATTCAACCGAATCCTAGCCAAGGACAATTCACCTTAAATGGGGTGGAGGATGCAACGTTCACCTTATACAACACGGCTGGTATGAAGGTCTTTGAAGGTAAAACCATGGGAAGTAGTGTCGAATTACCAAAACTGCCGCACGGTCATTACATACTTGCATTGGACGGGAATTACGGATTCCGCCGCTTCCCGTTGCTCCTGTTGCCTTAGAAATTGGTCGTATATCCCTTCTCGCGATAGAAATCTTCAATGATGGAAAGAACTTCCTCTGGTGTATCTACCAGGTGGAGTAGGTCTGTATCGTTGGGTGAAATCTTACCCGTTGCCTTTAGGGTGTTTTCAACCCAATCTTTGAGTCCGGCCCAGAAGTCTTTGCCGACGAGGATCATGGGGAATCGGTCAATTTTTCCAGTTTGAATCAAAGTGACAGCTTCGAATAATTCATCCAAGGTGCCAAATCCGCCGGGCATCACCACGAAGGCTTGGCTGTATTTGATGAACATGACCTTGCGCGCGAAGAAATAATCAAAGTTGAGGTTCTTGTCGTGGTCAATGTGGGGGTTGGAGCTTTGCTCAAAGGGAAGGTCGATGTTCAAACCAACCGAAGGCCCTTTACCCTTTTGAGCGCCGCGGTTCGCAGCCTCCATAATGCCCGGTCCTCCACCGGTAATCACCCCAAAGCCGCGCTGGGCTAATTGGAAGGCGATATCCTCTGCTGCCTGAAGGTATTGGGGTTCGGTTTTATCGGTGCGGGCGCTGCCAAAAATGCTGACACTAGGGCCGATACGGCTGAGGTTTTCATAGCCATGGACAAACTCCGCCATGACTTTGAACAACCCCCAGCTATTATCACTTTGGATTTCCGTCCATGATTTGCGTGGTTGGTGGTTCATAAGATGTGATTTAGGTTATAATTCCAATTTAAGAAATTGGCCTGTAATACTTTCAGGATGCTGTGCAACTTCTTCGGGGGTACCCGTTGCCACGATTCGTCCTCCTCCGGAGCCGCCCTCCGGTCCGAGGTCCACAATATGATCAGCTTGCTTAATCACGTCCATATTGTGCTCGATAATGATGATGCTATTGCCTTGGCTAACCAAACGCTGTATGACTTCCATCAGTACGCGCACATCCTCGAAGTGCAGCCCAGTGGTGGGCTCATCCAAGATGTATAACGTATTCCCAGTATCTTTCTTACTAAGCTCAGTGGCCAATTTTACGCGTTGCGCCTCTCCACCACTAAGCGTGGTACTCGGCTGTCCTAATCTGATATATCCCAAACCTACATCGACGAGTGTGCTTAGTTTCTGATGAATTTTTGGCACATGTTCGAAGAATACCAAGGCATCTTCAATACTCATATCCAAGACATCTGAAATACTCTTGCCCTTGTAGCGCACCTCCAAGGTTTCACGATTGAATCGCTTGCCCTGACAAGTCTCACAGTGCACGTATACGTCGGGGAGGAAATTCATTTCAATGGTTCGCAAACCGGCTCCTTCACAGGTCTCGCAACGACCGCCCTTGACGTTAAATGAGAATCGTCCCGGCTTGTATCCACGGACCTTGCTCTCGGGCAGTCCCGCGAACAACTGCCTAATCTCCGACCAAACACCTGTGTAGGTGGCGGGGTTGGAGCGTGGTGTGCGGCCAATAGGGCTTTGGTCTATATCAATGATCTTATCAATCTGCTCAATGCCCTCAATACGGTCGTACGGCTGAGGTTTATTCAGTGCACGGAAGATGGCCGCATTTAAAATAGGGTAGAGCGTGCCGTTGATCAGGGTAGATTTTCCACTACCACTAACTCCCGTAACACAGGTCAATACTCCTAGGGGGATTTCAAGGTCTACATTTTGTAGGTTATTCCCATTGGCCCCATATAATTGAATACTCCCGGTGGACTTGCGTCTTACGGCGGGCACGGGAATGGATTTCTTTCCGTTGAGGTACTGGGCAGTGAGGCTATTGGAAGCCTGAATATCTTTAAGTTTCCCTTGTGCTACGATGGCACCACCGTGCAATCCTGCTTTTGGACCAATATCCAAAATGTGATCTGCCGTTTCAATCATGTCCTTGTCGTGTTCGACCACCAGTACACTGTTGCCTATATCACGAAGTTGTTGAAGCGATTGAATCAATCTTGCATTATCGCGCTGGTGCAGCCCGATAGAAGGCTCGTCAAGGATGTATAATACATTGACGAGTTGTGATCCGATCTGAGTAGCCAGGCGTATACGCTGCGCTTCACCACCACTAAGGCTTCGAGCGCTTCGGTTGAGGTTGAGGTAGCCAAGGCCGACGTCCAAAAGGAATTGGCTTCGTGCCTTAAGTTCTTTAACGATCTCCTCGGCAATGATCCATTCCTTAGCGCTGTAGGTGCTTTCTAGGGCATCCACCCACTGACCAAAGGCAGTAAGGCTTTGCGTACTAATATCAGCGATGCTTTTCCCGCCTATTTTGAAGTGTAAGCTCTCCTTACGCAATCTTGCGCCGCCGCAACTGCTGCAGGTCACATCGTCCATGTAATCGTCCGCCCAACGACGTATGGAGCGACTCTTGCTTTCGCGGCTTTGGTTCTCGATGAAGTTGGTGATGCCTTCAAAATTCAGCTTGTATTCCTTGGTTACCCCAATGGATTTATGTTCCACCGTCATGACCTCGTTCGAGCCGTTCATGATGATGTCCATCGCGACCTCGGGGATTTTTGAAATGGCGTCGTCTAAGGAAAACCCTTGCTTGAGCGCGATGATCTCCAACTGGTTAAACATCCAATTCTTCTTGTACTCTCCGATAGGGGTAATGCCACCTTTGCGGATGGAAACGGCCGGATCCGGAATGATTTTGCTGAGATTGACCTCCTTGGTGGTCCCTAATCCGTCGCAACGTGGACAGGCGCCTTTTGGACTGTTGAAAGAAAAGGTATTAGGTTCAGGTTCTTGATAGGCGATGCCTGTAGTAGGACACATCAATTGCCTAGAGAAATAGGCTAATTCATTGCTGTCTAAATCCAATACGGCAATAGTGCCCTTACCGTGTGCCATCGCTGTTTCCACGCTCTGTGCGATGCGGGATTCTGCCGTAGCGGCCACACGAATGCGGTCTACGACGATCTCAATATCGTGTGTTTTATAACGGTCTAGTCTGTATCCGCTGCTCACTTCCACTACCTCGCCATCAACTCGGGCCCTGATGAACCCCATTCGAACGATCTGCTCAAAGAGTTCGCGGTAATGTCCCTTTCTGGCTCGTACCACAGGGGCTAGAACGGCCACCCGTTTGCCCACAAAACGCTCAGAGATTAACTCGACAATCTGTGCGTCCGTATAGCTGATCATGGCTTCGCCAGTCTTGTAGGAATAAGCGGTCGAAGTGCGTGCGTACAGTAGACGTAAGAAATCACTGAGTTCGGTGACCGTACCTACGGTCGAACGAGGGTTTCTGGAAGTAGTTTTTTGCTCAATGGCAATAACGGGGGAAAGCCCCTCAATTTTATCGACATCTGGACGTTCCATGTTGCCAAGAAACTGACGTGCATAGGCACTGAACGTCTCCATATACCGACGCTGTCCTTCGGCGTAGATGGTATTGAAGGCGAGTGAGCTTTTTCCCGAGCCACTGAGGCCCGTGATGACCACGAGGGAATTGCGTGGAATTTCCACGTCTATATTACGCAAGTTGTGAGATCGCGCACCGTATACCTCAATATTCTCACTCATTATTTCTTCGGTAACCAGAGGGTAATGGTTTGCCCTGATGCGTTGTAGGTCCAATGATCATCGCGGATCCATGGATTGTACTCGCGCAAGGTTTGGTAGGTAGCGCCGTGCTCTATGGCCCATTGAATCCAACTTTCTACCGGTCCTTCCACTGCGATGGTATCCATCGCCGGAAGTTGATAACCCTGGTCCTCATGGAAAACATATCCGAAGGCAGTAAGGTTCTCGTGAATGTGTTTTACCGCGGCAATGCGATAGACATAGCGGGCTGTTTCTGAATTCAAAAGCAGGTCGTAATAGTTGTCCACTTGCTGCTCTTCCAAGCGACGCTCGGTGCCGGCCATTCCCATGTTGTAGGAGGCGGCTGCGAGGGTCCAATTCCCAAATCGCTCATAGGCTTCGTTCAAATAAGCACAGGCCACTTCCGTGGATTTAACGATGTGGTAGCGCTCGTCAATATCCTGATCCACAACAAGCCCATTTTCCCTGCCTGTCGTTTTCATGATCTGCCAATACCCAGCAGCACCCGCAGGACTCACCACGTTTTGTAGACCGCTTTCTATGAGTACCAAGTATTTAAAATCATCTGGAATGCCATTTTTCTCAAGAATGGGCTCAATGATAGGGAAGTACTTTACGGCACGCTTGAGCATCAAGAGGTTGTTGCTCTGCCAATAGCTGTTTACTAAAACCTCTCGGTCCAATTTTTCTTGAACATCTAACCGCTGCAATGGAAGGGGTTCGTTGGCAAAAAACAATTGGTTAGGAACGGCAAATGGCTTGACCGTACTAGGACGCACTTCCACTGGGTGGGGTGCATCGTTCACGGCATTAGGGAATACAAGAATAACCATCATGCCCACTGCGGCACCGATGATTGCATAATACCAATTACCCTTCATAACTAAACGGCGTTTCAAAGTCTTTAAATGATGGGCCTTCCGCATCTTTTGCACTGAGCTGTGGATCGCTTACACCCCAGTCAATACCTAAATTTTGATCATTCCAATACAAGCTGCCTTCATCTTCTGGGCTGTAGGTATTCGTGCATTTATATGAGAAAACTGTATGGTCCTCCAAGGTTGCGAAGCCGTGTGCAAAGCCTGCCGGTATCCATAACATTTTTTTGTTTTCGCCACTCAAAACCACCTTGTGGTGCTGGCCGTAGGTGGGAGAGCCTTTGCGCAAGTCAACAGCGACATCCAAGACGCTACCACGTTGTACACGTACAAGTTTTCCCTGTGCCATGGGCGGACGCTGAAAATGCAAACCTCGCAATACTCCCGCGTTGGAAAAGCTTTCGTTGTCTTGCTTGAAATCCACTTGAATGCCCTCCTTTGCAAAGGCTTCTTTACTATAGCTTTCAAAGAAATAGCCTCGATGATCACCGAACACTCGTGGTTCGATTTCGTACAAGTCTGGAATGGCAGTTGGGATAAATTTCATGTATTCAAAAATACACGGATAAGTTTAGGAAAGTAAAGGATCGACGCCTTCTTTCAACAACTTTGCGATTTGTGCCGTGTGAGTCTGGAAACTCAAGTGTGTGGCATTAGGGAGTACCCAATCGTGATCCGCTTTTGTATTCTCAAATGGGAAGACTACATCGTGGTCTCCTCGGATACTATCTACAGGGCAAAGCGGTGCCGGTCGCTCCCAATTTAAGACGGCTTGCAACACCCAACGGTAGTAGGCACAAGGGAATTGTTCCATCATTTCTAAAACATGGTCTAATTCTGCTTGCGGTCGGCTATTCAATCTAGCCATGAAGAAAATGAACTTGCGAATGCTCTCTTTCGGAGCCCAATTCAACATTCCCGTTTTCGCTAGTCGACCGTATAAGGGGCGCAGTGGAGTTTGATAATGCACAGAGTTCAATAGAACGACGCGTTGCACTTTATTTCTTGAAGCCCACTCTTGGGCAATGATACCGCCAAGACTAAAGCCAAACAACAAATCATTCTCACCGATGGGGTGCGGGTCCAACATGCGGTCGGCATAGGAGGCAATGGATTCATTCTCCGTAGGCATAATCCACTCGAGATAAGTGGCCTGCCAAGGGAAAGAAAGTTGTCTGTAAATACGGGAATCGGCCCCCATTCCAGGAAGGACCCATGCGCGAGCTTCAGCCATTGCCAATGTTGTGTTGTATTACTTTAAGAACATCGCTAAAGACGCCTTTGTTCGTGGCAATGATGCTTTTTGAATCAATGGGTGCATTACCTCCTTGGTAATCACAAACTTGACCGCCCGACTCGCGCACTAATAAGATGCCCGCCGCTACATCCCAGGGACTCAAGCCATATTCGAAATACCCTTCAAACCTCCCGCAAGCTGTGTACGCAAGATCGACCGCTGCGGTGCCAATACGTCGGATACCGCGCGTTCTGGGATAGAAGTATTCCAACGTCTTTTGAAACCCTGCCACTCCAGAGAAATCGTAATAGGGGAAGCCCGTTGCTAATAGGGAATCGTTGAGTTCCGTGGTTGTTGAAGTATGAACCGCATTACCATTTAAGGTGGTGCCGCCGCCTTTGATTGCGCTGAAACATTCGTCCATACCAACTTCATAGACCACGCCCAGAACGGGTTCGTCTAGATGCATTAAAGCAATACTGACACTAAAGATAGGGAGGCCATGAACGAAGTTTGTGGTGCCGTCGAGGGGATCGATGACCCAGTAGTAAATTGTGTTGGTATTTTGGCTGACAGTGCCTTCTTCGGTGAGGAAGCCGGCCTCAGGTAATAGGTTACTGAGTGCAGCGACTAAGAGCTCTTCTGCATTTTTATCCACATCACTGACTAAGGCATTCAGGCTTTTGAGCGATACGCGCTCTTTGGAGAAGGTGGCTTGCTGTGTTCTTAAAAAGTGACCCGCTGTTCGGGCAATATCTTCAACCTGGGGGCGTAGGTTAGGAAGGTCGATCATTTTACTCTTGTTGCAGTATAAATCATTCGTATGCTCTTACACATACCCTGTAAAGTATCGGATTCCGACTCTTTTGAGTCGTAGTAAGACAGCACATTGGTTCGTTGTACGTCTTCAAATTCAACTTGGCCTAAGAACAATCCTTCTCTTACTTTGAAGAGATCGCTCTGCAGGATAAGGCCTTCTTTTTGATGGCGGCTGCGAAGACCTCTCCAATATCGGGAGAACTCTTTTTCGCTGCAAAGCGGTCTAAATTCTAGAAAAATCAGTGACATGTTCGGCGTGTTTAGGTACCTCCAAGTTAACAATTCCATCCGGACCTATGTCATTTAATTTCAATGATTTAGTATTATTTGCCCATTGTGGGTTCCAATAGGTCTTTACACGCACATAATTATCGGTATAGCCCAACATGAATCCTTCCTTGTTTTCGGCTTCGAAAAGTACCGGGCGTACCTGACCTAATTGGCTTTCATAAAAGGCGCGTTTTTTCTTTTCACTGAGAATGCGGAGCATTTTATTGCGACGCTTGCGCTCAGGAATTGGAACTACGCCTTTCATGCCAGCTGCTAGTGTGTTTTCACGTTCGCTGTAGGTAAACACATGCAAGTAGCTGATATCGAGTTCGTTGAGCAGATTGTATGTCTCTGCAAACAGTTCGTTTGTTTCTCCTGGGAATCCTACGATAACGTCCACGCCGATACAAGCGTCGGAATTGGCGGCTTTCACGGCTGCCACACGTTTGCGGTATAGTGCAGTCATGTACCGACGCTTCATCAGCTTTAAAATGGCATCTGAACCGCTTTGAAGGGGAAGGTGAAAGTGAGGAACGAACTTTTGGCTTTCCGCGGTAAAAGTGATGATCTCGTCGCGCAGCAAGTTCGGTTCAATACTCGAAATACGCATGCGTTCCACAGGGACTTGGGCATCTAAGGCTTGGACCAATTCCAAAAAGGTGCTCTCGTGCTTCTTATTTCCAAACTCCCCCTTACCATAATCTCCTACGTTCACTCCGGTGAGCACAATTTCTGGGATGCCGGCTTCGGCAATCTCCTGCGCCTTAGCTACTACATTCTCCAAGGTATCGCTTCTAGAAATACCGCGTGCCAAGGGAATGGTGCAGTAAGTGCATTTGTAATCACAACCGTCTTGCACCTTCAAAAAGGCACGCGTACGATCGCCGGCACTGTAGCTGGAGACGAAGGTGTTGGCGTCTTCAATTTCACAGCTGTGCACTTCCGCATCTCCTTTGGTTTTCTCTAAGGCACCTAGGAATTGGCGTACGTTGAATTTTTCAGTGGCTCCGAGGACAAGATCAACGCCAGGGAGTTCCATGATTTGCTCTGGTTTTAATTGGGCATAACACCCTACCACCACAATAAAACCGTCGGGATTCGCTCGCAAGGCTCGGCCGATAATGTTGCGGGTCTCACGGTCTGCATTTTCCGTGACGGAACATGTGTTGATGATGTATACGTCCGCGGGGCCCTGGAATTCTACGCGCTCAAAACCGCCTTCAACCATGTCCTTGGCAATGGTTGAGGTCTCCGCGAAATTCAGCTTACAGCCTAGGGTATGGAACGCAACACTTGGCATTAAATAAGATTTACTTCGGGGTGTAAAGTGATCCCAAAACGCTGTTGAATATCGTCAATGATTTTTTGGGCCAATTCTGATAATTCCGCCCCACTGGCTTCACCATAATTGACCAAGACAAGTGCTTGCTTTTCGTGAATTCCTGCATCACCATTACGATAGCCTTTCCAGCCCGCTGTGTCGATGAGCCATCCTGCGGCTAGCTTCACGCCATGAGGTGCCGGGTAAGAAGGCATCTCGGGGTAGCGTTCGGCCAAGCTATCTGCGAGCTCCTTCGAAACCACCGGGTTTTTAAAGAACGAGCCGCTATTGCCTATTTCCGCGGGATCTGGAAGCTTACTTCTACGGATACTGATGACTGCATCGCTGATTTGTTTAGGGGTAGGATCTGTAATATCTCTTGCTTCGAGCTCTGCTTGAATGGAGCCGTAATCTGTGCGAAGCTTGTGATTTTTTTTCGTGAGTGCTAGGGTAACGCGCGTGATGATGGCTTTGCCCTTCCATTCATTTTTGAAAATACTGTCGCGGTACCCAAAATTAGCCTCCTTTCTTGATAGAGTAAAGAATTCGCCATTTTCGACTAGGACTCCTTCACAGTTTACAAAAACGTCTTTCAACTCTACGCCGTAGGCCCCAATATTCTGAACGGGAGCTGTGCCGCAATTCCCAGGAATTAAGCTGAGGTTTTCAAGCCCGCCTAATCCTTGCATGAGTGTCCATAGCACTATCTCGTGCCAATTCTCTCCTGCGCCAAAACGGATATGTACGACCTCGTCGTTTTCAAAAACCACACGTCTGCCATGGATATCAACCTTGAGCACATCACCTTCCACATCCTGGGTCAGCAGCATATTTGATCCGCCTCCTAATACTAGGGCAGGCGCTCCATGGTACTTTACATACGTGCTAATTTCATCTGCACTGTGTGCCCAAATAAGACGGGTCGCTTTTTGGTCTATACCAAAAGTGTTGAGTTTGACTAAGCTTTGATTGAGTTGTACAATCACGATTTATAGGTTTTATCGGGTGCGGTGCGGGTACACCTCTAATGCTGCTTTTAAGATAGCAATACAATCCGTCAATGCCTCTGTATTTAATACATAAGCAAGGCGTGCTTGATTTGCGCCCAATTCTGGCTTGGCATAGAACCCCGCCGCTGGTGCCATCATCAGTGTTTTTCCTTCATGGTTAAAATCACTGAGCAGCCATTGTGCAAAGTGTTCCGCGCTTTCTACCGGGAACGAGGCCACGGCATAAAAAGCTCCTTTTGGCTTAGGACAAAAGACCCCATCAATACTATTCAAGCCATCTACCAATACATTGCGACGCTCCACATACTCGGAATTGACCTCGTCGAAATAGCTCTTTGGCGTTTTCAACGCCGCTTCACTGGCAATTTGGGCATAGGTCGGCGGCGACAATCTCGCTTGCGCGAATTTCATGGCTGTGGACATAAACTCTTTGTTCTTACTGACCAAGCAGCCGATACGCGCGCCACACATACTGTATCGCTTCGAGAAGCTATCTACCACAATGGCGTGCTCTTCCAAGCCTTCCATGGCAAGGACGCTGTGGTGCGGCTGGTCGTCGTAGGTGAATTCGCGGTATACTTCATCTGCAATCAAGAAAAGGTCGTGCCGCAGTACGATATCGCGAAGCTGCTCCAATTCCTCTTTGCTATACAAGTACCCCGTAGGATTGCCAGGGTTACAGATTAAGATTCCCTTGGTTCTAGGGGTAATAGCGGCCTCAAAGGCAGCTACTGGCGGTAGGGCAAACCCGGTCTCAATCGAAGATTCAACGGGAATTACCTTGACCCCGCTAGAAGTGGCAAAACCATTGTAGTTGGCGTAAAACGGTTCGGGAATGATGACCTCATCGCCTTCGTCCATGGCCGATCCAAAAGTGAATAACAGGGCTTCCGATCCGCCGGTAGTCACGATGATTTCATCGGTTTGTACCGGAAGTTTTTTGCCGTGGTAGTATTTCGACAGTCCCTCTCTCAAGGAAGCAAATCCAGCGCTATGGCTGTAGGCCAAAACGGGTACATCCGCTTCTTTTATAGCGCGTTGCGCCTCTGTAGGAGTTTGAATATCGGGTTGTCCAATGTTCAGGTAATATACTTTATTGCCATTGCGCTCTGCTTGTTCAGCATATGGAACTAGTTTGCGAATAGGGCTGGAAGGCATGCGCCCGCCTTTGACTGAAATCTTTGGCATACTTGGGTAGTATTTAATGCAAAAAGCCCTGCAAAAATACAGGGCTTTCTTGGATATCCGTAAGTAATGTTCGGGATGTTACTTCGCGATAACACTACCGCCCTTTTTCTCTGGAGTAGTTTCCTGAGCTTTTGGGTTCATTACTTGTCCTTTAATGGTCAATACCACAGTTTGATTGGTGGCATTTGATTGTACTGTGACTGTTTTGTGGAAGTTACCCATGCGGTTGGTGTCGTATTTCACTTGGATCTCACCCTCTGCTCCTGGAGCAATAGGCTCGCGGGTCCATTTCGGTGTAGTACATCCACAAGAAGCACGTACTGAGTTTAGTACCAAAGGCTCCGTGCCTTCATTCTTAAACTTGAATACACGGGTGCCGTTAGCACCTTTTTCGACATTTCCGTAGTTGATGACTTTTTGATCAAAGGTAATTTTTGCCCCATCCGCAGTAGCTTCTTGAGCTTGAGCTGCAAATCCGAATAGAGCAACTAATAGGGTAAGGAAGAGTTTTTTCATTTTACTTAAGCTTTTATGTCTCAGTGCTCCAAATGTAGCGTTCCTTGTGGGTTATTCAAAGGAATTTTACAATCTCTTAGTTTTAGTGCCCAATTGGTCATAGAAGGAATGTATTTTTGCGCTTTAAACCAAGATTTGCAATGCGCGAAATCGGAAAATACACCCCGGGAGAAATTGAATCTAAGTGGTACAGCCACTGGCTAGACAACAAATACTTTCATGCCGAAGTATCTGATAAAGAGCCGTATACAATTGTAATTCCGCCGCCAAACGTCACAGGTGTACTCCACATGGGACACATGCTGAACAATACGGTTCAGGATGTTCTCATTCGTCGTGCTCGCATGCTTGGTTTGAACGCTTGTTGGGTACCGGGTACCGACCATGCATCCATTGCAACGGAAGCCAAGGTGGTCAAGCGCCTACGCGAACAGGGCATTAAAAAGTCAGATTTGTCGCGCGAGGATTTCTTGAAACACGCCTGGGATTGGACGGACGAATACGGCGGTATCATCCTTAAGCAGTTGCGCCGTCTAGGAGCTTCTTGCGATTGGGACCGCACGGCATTTACTTTGGACGAAGTGCGTAGCGAGCAAGTGATCGATGTATTTATCGACTTGCACCAGAAAGGCATGATTTACCGCGGTCTGCGCATGGTAAATTGGGATCCAGCAGCTCTCACGGCGGTGTCGGACGAGGAAGTCATCCACAGGGAGGAGAATAGCCGCCTATATTACATGACCTACAAGATTGAAGGGTCAGATGAGGCTCTACAAGTGGCAACGACACGTCCTGAAACCATTTTTGGTGATACTGCGGTTTGTGTGAATCCTGAAGATGAGCGCTACCAGCATTTGAAAGGCAAGAAGGCCATCGTTCCTTTAGTGGGGCGCGCAGTACCGATTATTTTTGACGAGTACGTGGATATCGAGTTTGGTACGGGAGCACTAAAGGTAACTCCAGCACACGATACGAATGACCAAATGTTGGGCGAGAAGCACAACTTGGAAGTCATCGATGTATTCGATCAACACGCAGCACTGAACGAGCACGGCGGTGAATTTGCCGGTTTGGATCGATTCGATGCGCGCAAAAAAGTAGCCAAAGCCTTAGAAGAGGCAGGTCTATTGGTTGAGACCAAGGATCTTAGAAATAAAGTCGGACGGAGCGAGCGTACCGATGCAGTGATTGAGCCGCGCTTGAGTATGCAGTGGTTCTTGAATATGTCAGATTTGGCCAAGCCGGCCATTAACGGAGTAAAAACAAAAGACATTACTCTACATCCTCCGCACGCTGAGAAGACCTACCTCTATTGGATGGAGAACATTAAGGATTGGTGTATTTCACGTCAGCTTTGGTGGGGACACCGTATTCCTGCTTGGTACGATGCAGAGGGCAATGTAGCCGTGTGTAAGAACAAAGAAGAAGCCATTGCAGCCCTCGGCACTGATGCCGTACACCAAGACGAAGATGTCATGGATACGTGGTTCAGTTCTTGGCTATGGCCGTACAGCGTGTTTTCTGGAAACCAGGAAGAGGAAGATTATTTCTACCCGACCAATACACTCGTTACCGGACAGGATATCATTTTCTTCTGGGTAGCCCGTATGATCATGGCAGGGTACGAGTTCAAAGGCAAGCGTCCGTTTAAGGATGTGTACTTCACGGGTATGGTACGTGATAAGAAGCGTCGTAAGATGTCGAAATCCCTGGGCAATAGCCCGGATCCGCTAGATCTTATCGATAAATACGGTGCCGACGGTGTTCGTGTAGGTATGCTTATGACAGCGCCTGCAGGAAACGACTTATTGTTCGACGAAGACCTCTGTTCTCAGGGTTCTTTCTTTGCGAATAAAGTGTGGAATGCCTTCCGTTTGGTAGGCATGTGGGAAGCTGGTGCCCAGGGCATGAGCGCTTCAGAATCACTCTCGATACAATGGATGCGCAACCGCATCGGAGAAGCCCTTGTAGAGCTAGAAAACAGCTTTGAAAAATACCGTTTGTCGGAGGCGTTGATGACGACCTACAAGTTGGTTTGGGACGATTTCTGTTCGTGGTATCTGGAAATGGTGAAGCCTGCGAAAGGTGAGCAAATCTCAGCCGAAGCATTGGATGCTACTAAATCCATCTTCAATACCTTGTTAGAAATCATGCACCCGTTCATGCCGTTTATCACGGAGGAATTGTGGCAGAATCTCGCAGAGCGTGAAGAGGGTGAGACCATCAACTTTGCCGCTTGGCCTACTCTTAAAGTAGAACATCAGGCGATTTTAAAATCATATGAGCACTTTGCTGAAGTCGTAAGTGGTGTACGTACGGTACGCAATGAAAATGGAATTGCTCCGAAAGAGGTTCTGACCATCGAGATTACCGAGGGTACGGCACACGACCCAGCCTTCGACGCACTCATTATGAAGCTTGCCAATGTTGAAGCGATTGCAACCGTTGGTGAGGTGAAGAAATCCGCGTTCAGCTTTGTAGTTGGCGGAATCAATTACACTATCCCGGCCGATGCTTTTGTGAACGTCGAAGATGAGATTGACAAGCTCGAGGAGGAATTGGCCTACACGCAAGGATTCTTGAAGAGCGTCGAGAAAAAACTCAGTAATGAGCGCTTTGTTTCTAACGCGCCTGAGGCTGTTGTTGCCTCGGAACGTAAAAAGCAAGCGGATGCTGAAGGTAAAATAGCGTTGATCACGCAACGCTTAGAGGCCTTAAAAGGGTAATCATGAGCCAAGACCTAAACGTCGGAATTCATAGCCACATTGCAGGACTGGAGAAGAAAACTGGCCAGCCCATTTCGTATTGGGTGGATATGGTCCGTTCTTGGAAAGAGCCAAAGCACATGGCTAATGTCAAGCGCTTGAAAGAGGAATTTGGTATTGGTCATGGACATGCTAATATGGTGGTTCACCTGACCAAGGAGAATACCTCCTTGCACATGGATGAAAGCCAAGTAGAGGATAGCGTCTTTAAAGGGAAGGAGCATTGGAAACCTTTATACCAGCGCATCATTGAGGGCTTACAAGCCACCGGTTTGGAATATGAGCTCAGCGGCAAGAAGAAGTATTACAGCATTCGGACTTCTAAGCAAGTGGGGTGTTTAGTACCGGCCACCAAGGGCAGGTTCGAAGTTTGGATCAACATTAAAGGGCAGGAGCCAGTGGGAAATCTACAACTCATGAAATCAGGTAGCATGTGTTCGCATGCCATCCATCTCACTGAGGAGAATGCCGATATTTCGGAAGTGCTACTCTGGCTCGAGCGGGCCGTCCAGCGAACCCTATAACACAAAAGCCCGGCGCGCAGCGCCGGGCTTTTTTTAGGTTCGAGGTATGGAACCTAGTTGGGACCTGTCTGAGATATAACCACTAACACTCACACACGAAAAACAGATCAGGTCCCCCGATTTACCGTGCCATGTGGATGGCTACGGTATATATGGTCTTGCAGACGCGTTTGGCCGGTTGGCCTTTCTTTTGGCGGCTTACATATACTTTTAGATCGACCGTCTTCTTGCCGTTTTGCACAAAGCAACTTTCAATGGCTAATTGGTCATTGAGCGCTGCGGCGTTGTACATTTTCATATCAATGTTCACCACCTTTTCCTTCCATTGCTGGTTGAGTTGTAAGGCTTCTAAGCGATTTTTCTTCACTCCATTCATGTGATCCATCAACGCCCAGAGGGTAAGATTCCCGTAGGCATCTACCATGGTATGGTCAACGAGGACCAATTCCCTTGTTTTGATAGGACCTGAATTTCTTACGGTTTTGAGAAAATTCTTCATGATGTAGTCAAAAAAAGAGCGCCTTCCGGGGGAAGGCGCTCTTGCTATTATGGGTTGTTATATGTTCTAATTCTATGCCTTCACTTCACTCAATAACAACCCCTTCCACACGTAAATGCGGTTCATGAAATTGATTGTATGATTGCGTTGTGATTGCATATGAACTAAAGTAGTATTTCTAATTGAAAAACAAAATTGGTGCCAAAAAAATATTTTACCCCCTACTTTTTACGCCAATTGGTCCAAACTGACCACATATTGGCAGGTTTGACCCCCTGTAATCTGCGGTGTAAGCCCTGCATGCTCGGCCTTGGGTTTTCGGATTTAGCAAAGGCTTGAAGCGTTTTTGTTGCTTCCTGGCCCAAGCCGTTGAAGTTTTGAGGGTTGTATTGCGGTCCAATCATTTTGAGCGCATCGAGGGAGGCATAAATATTGCCAAGTGATCTTTGTGTTTCTATTTGGCGAAGCGCAGCGGTAGTATTGCGCGGGCTCATTTCGAGTACACGATCGTACAATGCGGCAGCTTCATTGAGTTCGCCTTTCATGCGGTGAATGCTGGCTAATTGGTTCAAGGTCAACATGTGGTTCGGGTGAATTTCCAAGGCACGCTCGAAGGCCTCTTGTGCACGGTTTACATCGCGCTGGGTAGGGCGGTTTCCGCTTGCACTGAGTATACCAAGACCTTCGAAGTAGGCCATTGGGTTATTGTAAATGTCCATTTCAAAGAAAGGACTTTGGGCGGATTCTGCATTGGTCTGCATAATACGCGCGTTGCGGGTCATATAGCCCTCAAGGCATTCCTTAGCCTCGCGTTCACTCATCATTCTGCTTGCACTCACAATAAGGGCGAAGGTGATGAGGGTGCCGGCGAGAAAGGCATTCGTCGGGCTGTTCAAACGTGGTTTCAGTCTGGTGGAAGCATAGCCCAAGGCGATCGCGAGCGGCCAAAGCATAGAGGCACGCTCGAGGGGGAATTCCCCGAAGCCATAGACGGAAAATCCAACGACTACTAGCGCCATGTAGATGTTGCCGTCTTTTTTAAAGTTTTGATAGAAGCCTACCACTAGAATACCGATGAAGAGAACACCGCCGAAGATTCCTGTTTCACTGAGCATCCAAAGCAGGTCGTTGTGCGGGCGCAAGATATTGGTTACCCCGTTCATCACACTTTCGTTGGTGCCTTTGAGTCCTTGAGCCGGGTATTCAATCTTCCACTGGCCGCCACCCACACCGCTGATGGGCTTGTCTAAGAACATCTCCCAGGACGCATTCCAATAGTGCAAACGGCTTTGAATGGTATCGCTGTTGAAGATTTTTTCACTGCCGCCGGCAGCCACGGCGACACCTATGCCTACTACGAGGATGGCTAGGACTATGAGGCCGTTGTTTCTGAGTTTGGCGTTGCCCTGCATGATGTAATGTACGGTGGCTACTACGGCCATGGCGAGGCCGCCTAACCAAACTCCACGGGTGCGTAGGAGGAGTATGGCGATGCCTGCGAGGGCAAGGGCTGCGATACGTACCCATTTGCCTATGGGACCTTTAAACGTCCCTAAAAAGCCGAGGGGAAGGAGCAGCAGGAGTGTGGCAGCAGCGTAGTTTTTATGCGTGAACAGCGGGCCGTTGGCCAGGTAAATGTTGTTTTCTTGGTAGGCCTCCGCGAGGGATGGAAGAATGCTGAGGGAGGCGATGATCAGGGCGACTTGGCTCCCCATTCCTAGGGCTTGGAGGGCATTGGTTTTGTTCTTTTCGAAGGCAGCTTTCGCGATGAGCATCCAGGCGGCGAGGAAAGAGATGCGCGCCACGAATGCATAGAGCTCACTGGGCGCAGATACTTGGCTAATTTTTAGAATAGCAAGTACCAGCGCAATGGTCATCAAGGTCAAGCTGGTGAATCCGCTTTTCATCTCGTTGCGGTAGAAGTAAATGCCTGCTAACCCGAGGAGTGAGGCAGAAGCGAATCGGACCCAGAGACCTATATCTTGACTGGAAGGATCGACGATCAATACCAAGAGGATAGGCACGTAAAAAAGTAGGGAGCGAAGTGGCTTCATAATTTTGGGTTTGCCGTGAAGATAATGAAAAGAATCATTGGCCAATTCTGCCGTATCTTTATGCTCCCAAATACATCACAGAACTATGGAGAACCCCGCACCATACGTACCGAAACACAAAGTACGCATCGTCACCGCGGCATCACTTTTTGACGGCCACGACGCAGCCATTAATATCATGCGTCGCATTATCCAAAGTACCGGTTGTGAAGTCATTCACCTCGGCCACGACCGCTCCGTGGAGGAGGTGGTTAATACTGCCATTCAGGAAGATGCCAATGCCATCGCCATGACCTCTTACCAAGGCGGGCACATCGAGTACTTTAAATACATGTATGACCTGTTGCAAGAAAAAGGCGCCGGCCACATCAAGATTTTTGGTGGGGGTGGGGGTACGATCTTGCCGGAAGAAATTGATGAACTTCACGCTTACGGCATCACGCGCCTGTACCATCCGGACGATGGTCGTAAGATGGGATTGCAAGGCATGATCAATGACCTTGTGGAGAGGTCGGACTTTTTGGTCGGAGATACTCTTCCGGGTAACATCGAGGACTTGGCGGGAGCGAATAATCCTACCATTGCGCGTTGGATCAGTGCCGCTGAGAATTGTGGTGAGCAACACGTGCAGGCATTGGCTTCAATCACGGAGCAGGCCGCGGCCATTCATACGCCTATTCTTGGGATCACCGGAACGGGCGGGGCAGGAAAGAGCTCTATGGTGGATGAGCTGGTGCGCCGTTTTACCATGGATTTTACCGATAAACGTATTGCGGTAGTATCGGTGGATCCTTCAAAGAGAAAGACTGGCGGTGCCTTGTTGGGCGACCGCATTCGCATGAACGCCATCAAACACGGGAATGTGTTCATGCGTTCCTTGGCCACGCGCCAGGCAAATTTGGCTCTTAGCGCCCACGTGCAAAATGCTTTGGACATTTTGAAAGTGGCCGGATTCGACCTAATAATTCTCGAAACTTCAGGCATAGGGCAGAGCGATACAGAAATCCTAGACCATAGCGATGCCAGCTTGTATGTGATGACGCCGGAATATGGTGCCGCGACGCAGCTGGAGAAGATCGATATGCTCGATTTTGCCGACCTCATCGCTTTGAACAAATTTGATAAACGTGGCGCCTTGGATGCCCTGCGTGATGTCAAGAAGCAGTACCAACGCAATCATAATCTCTGGGAAGCAGATCCGGAAAGCATGCCGGTATTTGGAACCATTGCAAGTCAGTTCAACGACCCTGGTACCAACAGCTTGTACAAAGCCATCATTGAAATGTTAAATACCAAGGCCAATGCCGGGTTTGAGAGCGGTTTCGAAATTACCGGGGAGATGAGTGAAAAAATATTCATCATCCCGCCAAAGCGTACGCGTTACCTCAGTGAGATTTCCGAAAGTCACCGCATTCACCGTGCGCAGATTAGCGCACAGATTGAAGTGGCGGACAAATTATATGCCTTGCACCGCTCTATCGAAACCTTGGATGATCAGGAACTCAAAGACCAGCTGCAAGCGAGCTTCGACCGCATTAAGATGGACCTTGATCCACACAATTGGGAAAAGCTTCAGCAGTGGAAACAAACCGTCAAGCGCTACAAGGATCCGGTCTACACCTTCCAAGTGCGCGGCAAGGACATCAACATTAAAACCCACACGGAGAGTTTGTCTCATACACAGATTCCGAAAGTGGCATTACCCAAATACCGCAGCTGGGGAGATATTCTTCGTTGGTTGTTGTTAGAAAATGTACCGGGTGAATACCCATATACTGCGGGTATCTATCCATTCAAGCGTGAAGGCGAGGACCCGACGCGAATGTTTGCCGGGGAAGGCGGTCCAGAACGTACGAACAAACGTTTCCATTACGTCAGTTTAGGGATGCCGGCCAAGCGTCTTTCAACAGCCTTTGATAGTGTCACGTTGTACGGGAATGATCCTGACCGTCGTCCGGATATTTATGGGAAGATTGGAAATTCAGGGGTAAGCATCTGTAGTCTAGACGATGCAAAGAAGCTATACAGCGGTTTCCGACTCACTGATGCAACAACTTCGGTTTCGATGACCATTAACGGTCCTGCGCCGATGCTCCTGGCCTATTTCATGAATGCCGCTGTAGATCAAGAGTGTGAGGTGTATATCAAGGAGCATGGCTTGGAATCAAAGGTGGAGGCCGTGAAGAAAGCCAAGTATGATGATCGCAGTATTGCTCGCCCAGCGTATCAAGGCGAATTACCTGAAGGGAATGATGGCCTTGGATTGCTTTTGCTTGGGGTTACGGGTGATGAGGTTCTCGATGCCAAGACATATGGTGAAATCAAAGCAAAGACCTTAAATACCGTTCGTGGAACAGTACAGGCGGATATTCTTAAGGAAGACCAAGCACAGAATACTTGTATTTTCTCGACAGAGTTTGCCCTACGTTTGATGGGCGATGTGCAGAGCTACTTTATCGATTGGCAAGTGCGCAACTTCTACAGCGTCAGCATCTCAGGATACCACATTGCGGAGGCAGGAGCGAACCCGATCACCCAGTTGGCGTTTACGTTGGCCAACGGCTTTACCTACGTAGAGTACTATTTGAGCCGTGGTATGGACATCAATAAGTTCGCGCCGAACTTGAGTTTCTTCTTCTCGAATGGTATTGATCCGGAATATGCGGTCATAGGTCGAGTGGCACGTCGTATTTGGGCCAATGCCATGAAGAACAAGTATGGGGCCGATGCGCGTTCACAAATGTTGAAGTACCATATCCAGACTTCGGGCCGCAGTTTGCACGCCCAAGAGATTGATTTCAACGATATCCGTACGACGCTACAGGCGTTGTATGCCATTTACGATAATTGTAATTCGCTACACACGAATGCCTATGACGAGGCGATTACTACGCCAACAGAGGAGAGTGTGCGCCGCGCGATGGCCATCCAGTTGATCATCAACAAGGAATTGGGCTTGGCGAAGAATGAGAACCCTATTCAGGGGGCGTTCATTATTGAGGAGTTGACGGATTTAGTCGAAGAGGCGGTATTGCAGGAGTTTGATCGCATCACCGAGCGCGGCGGCGTGTTGGGTGCTATGGAAACGATGTACCAGCGCGGTAAGATCCAAGAGGAGAGCTTGCACTATGAAATGTTAAAGCATACTGGGGAGTTCCCAATTATCGGGGTGAATACGTTCTTGAACAAAAAGGGGTCCCCAACCATTATTCCTGCGGAGGTTATTCGTGCCACCGTAGAAGAAAAAGAATACCAGATTGCCATGCTTGGAGCACTGCACCAGAGTAAGGCCGCATTAGCGGAGGAAGGGTTGCAGCATATTCAAGAGGCCGCGATTCAGAATGCGAATATTTTCGAGGTTCTGATGGAGACGGCGAAGCATTGCTCACTGGGTCAGATTACCAATGCACTGTTCGAAGTTGGCGGACAGTATAGAAGAAATATGTAAATGAAATTACTCTCGTTTAATGTCAATGGCGTGCGCGCCGCAGCTGGAAAAACTTTAATTGAAGACCTGCACGAATTGGACTGTGATGTCGTGGGATTGCAGGAGACCAAGGCTACGCCGGAGCAAGTAAAGGAAGCTTTGGCGGAGTTGAAGGGCTATCATATTTATGCCTTTAGCGCGGAGAAGAAAGGGTACAGCGGAACGGCCATTTTATCTAAAGTGGAGCCATTATCGGTGACTATGGGCATTGGCATTGCGGAGCACGATAATGAAGGTCGTGCCATTACCGCAGAATACGAAGACTTTTTCTACGTGACCACCTATGTACCAAATTCCAGCTCGGGTCTCAAGCGATTGGATTACCGCACCCAGGAATGGGACATTGCATTTTTGGCATATCTAAAAAAGTTGGATGAGAAAAAACCGGTCGTGGTTTGTGGCGATCTGAATGTGGCGCATCAGGAGATAGACCTGAAGAACCCAAAATCGAATTACAACAAGACTCCTGGTTATACGCAGGCGGAAATCAACGGCATGACCACGATGATTGAGGCTGGTTTTGTGGACACCTTCCGAAGCTTGTATCCAGATACGGTGAAGTACAGCTGGTGGAGCTACCGCGGCGGTGCGCGTTCTAAAAACGTGGGCTGGCGCTTGGATTACTTTATGGTCAGTGCTGGATTCATGGATCAAGTACAGGATTCACAAATATTGAACGAAGTGATGGGCAGCGACCACTGTCCGGTTATGCTGGTACTCAAGTAATTATTGCAGCGTAAATTTCGTGGTGCCTTCTTCACATATGAACAGGTATGTGCCTGCGCTACAGTGTTCGGGGAGTCTAAGTTCACTAGTGCCGTTGGTTTGCGCTAGCGTACCTTGATCTACAATTTTACCCTGTACATCACTGATTTGGTACTCAAGATTAGTAGTAGGACTATTCGTCTCAATCTTTAAAATCCTGTTGGTCGGGTTAGGGAAGATTTTTAATCCATGGACACTGCCTTCCTCAAGGCCAATGTTGGCGGTATTCATGATGAAGTAGTAACGTGCCAAATGTTGTGGGGTGAAGGTGAGATTGCCTATACCGAAGTTTCCCAAGGTCTGATTGCTCACATTGCTCATCACGGCACCGGTCATCCATCGCATGCTATTGGAATGACCCACAGTCATTTGATTGCCGGTTTGCCCTTTCAAATCAACATCCAGCCCTCCATTGTTTGCGTTGGTATTGTACTGGAAGGTCACCTCGAAAGGCAGGGCAGTATTTAAGGAAATGGGTGGATCGTGGGCGCCTTCGTACCCAATGAAGTAGAAATGATCCTTACTCGTAGTTATGCCATCAGGATGCAATCCTTCTACGATGTGATGCCATACGTAGAAGGTCCCGTACAGACCATTGTTCGTGGAGGAGGGAGTGATTTTTACACCGGTTCGCGGCAGGGTAGTAGTGCCATTTAGATCCGACCATTTGAAGGAATCATATACTGAGGTCCCTAGGCTTTCGGCGCTATCATTTACGGAAACCCAATAATCGCTCCCCGCTCCAAGGTCAATGGCGCCTGTGTAGTAGGTGCCGTTGGAGGAGGTGGCTGGAAAATCTTCGGAGGTACCGAGGCTCACTTTGCCGAGGTAGCCGTTGTTATAGCTGTGCTTGTAGAGATTCACCGAAGTGGTGTTTTGTGAAGCACCGTAGGTGTTCGGAACATAGGCGCTGAGGTGGTGCAGTTGCACACTTTTTTGGTTGGCGGCCCAATTCGCATTATTCCCGTAAGTCAATTCCGCGTGTACACCATGATAGCCAGGATTATAGATCCAATCGTTCCAAAAATCATCTAAATCTACCCCCGTGGAGTTCTCAAAGGATTCCTTGAAACTGTTGGCGTCGTAGTTTCCGAAGGTGTTGGTGGCGATCAGTTGTTTTACCCCATGGCTGAACAAGCTGTCTCCCAAAAACTCGCGAAGGTTGTGGGCGACCATCGCACCCTTTTGATAGGTATGTGTACCATAGGTTTGATTCTGGTTTACTCCACTGAGAGCGAGGTGGCCACCGTCGCTTTGTGCCGCTTGTTTCAGGACAAGGGCTTGGTTGTTTTGTACAGTTTTTACATACTGCGGGCGTCCATAGACTTTCTCCTCATAAAAATGAGAGCCAAATTCCGCAAAGCCTTCATTGATCCACATGTCTTCCGCAGTTTTGGTGGTCACTGCATTGCCAAACCACATGTGTGCCAGCTCATGGGCGATGATATCCTCTCCGCTGAGGTTGGTATTGGCCAAGGTGCGAGGTAAATGGATCATTCCGGCATGTTCCATCGCGCCGGTGATGGTCATGGCATACCCCACTTTCTCGAAAACATACGGTCCAAACTCTTCGACAAAGGCATCGTAGATATCATTGAGGTGCACGAAGCCTGCGGTCATGTTGGCCGTGTCCTGCGCACGACCGTAGAGTTCGAAGGTTTTTCCTGCGTGCGTCCAGCTTTGTTTGTGGTAATCAGAGACGGCCATGCTCACTAAATACGAACGCAATGGCGCTACGCCTTTCCACACCCAAGTAAGGTTTCCGTTGCTCAAGGTATCCACGCGATCGAAGATGCCATTGCTTACCCCGACTTTTCCGGGCAGGGTGGTGATGTGCATCTCTTCGATGGTGCATTTTTCAATAAAGTTGTCGAAACAAGGGAAGAGACTGCGCCCGTATACGTGAGGGTTAGCGGCGAAGCCAACACCTAGGTTGTATTCATAGGCTCCATCATGGTGGATGCCGCCCCAGCCGCTCGCATCTTTGGTGGTGGTCCCGTGGTAATAGAAGGTCCAATGTAAGATGGCACCTGCATATGCACTCTGATGAACGGTTACATATTCGGCACTTTGTGTGAAGCTCAAGGGACCGGTGGGACTCACAATACTATCCACGGTGAATCCGAGCAGGTCGAAACGCAACGAGGTAAAATTCATCTCAGCTCCAATCTGGTATTGGGCAATTCCGCTCAGTTGCTTATTCGCGAAATCCGTAGTGTTCAAATACAAGTTGAGCTCCACGAGATCGGCGGTGTCCGATCGAGAATTATAATCGAGGGGCGCGGTCATTTGGTAAGTGGCCGGCGAGTGTTTGGTCGATTGACAATTGAATTGGCCCTTGGCGCCAACGCTAAGTAGGAGTAGTGCTAGGAGTCCAATTTTTCTCATCATTGTCTTTGTCTTACGGCTTCGTACAATAAGATTCCGGTGGCCACACTCACGTTCAAACTATTGATTGTGCCCATCATCGGGATTTTTGCTTTGTGATTGGCCAATTGCAATAGGCTCTTGTGTACCCCAGTTTCCTCATTCCCCATGATCAACATACAGCCCTCATTAAAAGGGGCAGCATAGATGTCTTCCTCAGATTTTTCCGTACCTGCGATGATCTTTAGTCCAAGACTTTGCGCTAAAAAGACGGCATCCTTCATGTGTCCCACCTTGCAAACAGGCAGTTCTAAGAGCGCCCCGGTTGAAGTGCGAATGGCATCTGAGTTCACGGGGGCACTGTCGTTCTTAGGAATGACGATAGCATTAACACCGGCACTTTCGGCGGTACGTGCTATAGCGCCAAAATTCCGTACATCAGTAATGCGGTCGAGGGCTAGAATCAATGGCTTGCGACCGCTTTCAATGACTTGCATGATGGTCGTTTCCAAATCCTGAAACTCAATAGGGCTTAGATAGGCTACGGCTCCCTGGTGGTTACCAGGGGTGAGGCGGTTTAGCTTTTCTACCGGCACATATTTCGGTGCGATGCCTGCCGAACGAAGCTCTCCCTCTAATTGGGTGTAAAGCGCGCCGCCAATTCCTTTTTGAAGAAAGACATTCCCCAGGGTTTGGTTGTCCTGAAGTGCTTGTAAAATGGGACGTAGCCCATAGATTAATTGGTCCTTTG
>Ga0255752_10000468_pt1 | contig 50828 bp, 78 predicted proteins | sample 011ome_25_FD_179952 | JGI IMG/M metagenome (GOLD analysis project Ga0255752, IMG submission 179952) | Coastal salt marsh microbial communities from the Groves Creek Marsh, Skidaway Island, Georgia - 011512CT metaG (version 2) | ecosystem: Environmental > Aquatic > Marine > Intertidal zone >...
GTTGCCATACTGCAAATAACAATTAGCAACTTCGAGTCCTTCCGGCGATATGGTTGTTACTTCTTTAGTCATGTTCTAATTATACTCAGATAGAGATAATTTGTCAAGGGTTAAATTTCTATGTGGTGGGCGGTGTAGGCCAGTTGACCTCAGCTACAAATTCTACATTTGGATTATTAGCAGGAATATCTCGTAGAGCTTGACGATAAGATAGCCACTCTGCTTTTTGAGTTTCTGTAAGTGGGGCATCTGGCATTTGAGTCCAATCAGACTGAGTAAGGTATGTATTTCTTAATTTACGAATCTCTGTCCAGAGAGATTCCGAGTTAATTTCCCAGATAACTTGTTCGACATTCCACTCATGATGCTTAGAAGGAGCATGAGGACGAACTCTCCACATATCTCTATTCCACCAATAGGTGTTCATATCAAAAGTTTGCCATAAATCTTCGGGCACTTCTCTATATAGCGCATTAGTATTAAAAGGACACGACTGTTCATCTACTAGTATATCATCTCTTGCAGGAGATACTACGCCTTCGACAAGACCTGTTATTTTATCTGTAATTGCAAATGTTTTCATTTATATCTCCACTATTAAAGTTGTAGGGTCCCCTAAAATTCCTACTTGTTCTATTGGGTCCTCTTCTGTGCCTCCTATTGCTGAAAAAGTTGCGGTTTCAGCTACAGTTTGAGAAATTGTTTTATTTGTATCATTATTAAATTGAGTAACCCAAGTTTTTACAAAACCAGGTGTGATTGCTCCTGCTGGACGAACTCTTTGATGCTTTTGCTGCTGCATAGCATACCAATCATACCCAGTGCTTCCTGGATCTGCAGTAGCACTTCCTGTCAGTACATTTTGAATTCTCATAGCTTTTGTGTCAAATCCATTAAAAATTATATTCTCAGGATCAATATCTCCAGAAGAATCATATACGACTAAGCCGTATTCTCCTGTTGATGGAGCATTTCCAATCGAAGTTGCAGGAACAAATACTGCCCAATCCCAGTCATACGCTCCATCTGCTGTGAGGCCCCAATTGCCAGAGGAAGCTTTATAAGCATAACACATAGGGTCTCCTGTTCGAGACTGAGGCCTTACAAAAAATAAAGCATTACTATCTGAGACTCCTGTTGATACTAATTTTGTCATCCAGTCCCCGCCAGACTGGGCTAAAGAAGTTGTAGTTCCAGTTGCTTTTATTTGGTATGTATTTTTAGTTGTAGTATCGGTATTAATTTGGGTATACCCGCCCGCACTTAAAACTTTTAATCCATATCCCATAACTTAGTTCCTAAACACTAAACACTAAAACATTAAATGTTAAATTTGTGCTTGCCGTTACCCCAAGCATATTAATTCGTACTTGCTTACCGTTGTTTTCTAAAGTTGCGTAAACTCGGTCGTCCTCATTGTTGGGATTTAAGTTATTTTCAATTATTACTACATTTCCTCCGATTGATTGAGTCGTCGAGACTCCCGTAGATGCTCCGCTGGCCACACTTACTGTAGTAGCATAGCAAAAATCTCCTACTCTATCAGAATTTGTAATTATAACATTACCAGAAGAATCTCTTATTTCTAATCCATAATCACCAGTTCCACCCCCGCCTCCGGCACTTCCTCCTGGGCTGCTCTCAGTAGTAAAAGAAAATGTATCTGAAAAAATTGTAACGCTGTCCTGAGTAAGAGTTAAAGTTGATTGTGTTGTATTACTATAATTAGAGGGTGTCTCTGCTACAATTTGTAAAGTGTCTGCATCTACCACTGTAATAGAAGTTCCTGACGCAGTGCTATTTGCAAAAGTTTGTCCATTTTTACTAAGTCGAACTGTACCGCCTCCAGAATTTTTAGTTAGCAAGGCCGTTATATTTCCTACGGCTCCGGAAAGTGTTATTACTGCACTAGAAGTTGTTGCTTCTACGGAAACAGGGTTACTTAAAGTTCCCAAATCCATTGCAGCAAGACGGCCAAGAGTAAAACTTGTGCCGGTACCTGATGTATTTTGATAAGTATCGCCTGTACCGTCTTGTCGATACTGAATATTATAACTTCGAGTATTTCCTGCAGTTGGCAGTTCTCCCGGATTAGTTGCTGTAAGTGTTCCGTTACCTACTCTAGTATCATATACTGCACCTTGACTATAGAGTTGATACTGAGTTGAAGAGTTTCCGTCTGTTATAGTTAAAACTAAATCTGTAGAGTGATTATTTGCTAAAGTTTGACGAACTCCCGTTACTGTAATAGTATCATCTGCCAAGTCAAAACGACGTGCAAAAAATTCTGATTCTGATGCTGCATTATTAGGGTATTGTTTTGTGCCGCTTCCTCCATTAGTAACAAGCTGTCGTCTCCAAACTTCATAGTCAACCCTATTCCCAACGGCAGGAAGTTCAGAAGTAATTAAGTTAATGGTATCTGAAGTATCTCCAATTGGTAAAAATTGATTTCCAACCTCATCTCCTACTGTTAATACAGGGGATCCTGCTGTTGAACCACTAGTAATATCTATTCCATACTGACTTTGAAATGTTGTGTTTGTAAAGAAAAAAGAGGAACTTGGCGAATCGTCATTTACATCAATAACATCTGCAGTTGGATTACTAAGGCCTTCTAGAGTAACTACTTCAGTAGCGGTATCCCCGTTAAATAAACGAATTTCATTATTACCATCTCCTACATATCCTGCAAAGCTAGAATTATTATTGTTATTAAGATATACGCTTAAGTTCGCTCCTCCTGGATCAAGTAAGTTAGTATTTGAGGTAATACTAACGTTTCCATAGCTTGGAGTTGTTGTAGCTCCAGTTACTGCGCTTATTCTTCGTACCCCCATATAAACCGTTTGAGACGTTCTACTATACGATGCATCCATAGAATAGTAGTATCCATCTTTATTAAGACCTCCTGTATCTCTTGTAATCCAGCTTGAGGGAGTTGAGCTAGTTGTAGAAAAAGCTACTTGTAGATTTCCTGCATCTTGTGCAGCTCCAGTATCTGCAATTCTTATGTAAGGAACAACTTTACTATAATCTGCACTATTTATAGCGGTAGAGCTTAAAGTTATTGTTGGGGAAACTAAAGCTGCTTCTCTATCAATAAACCCTCTAACTAAAGTGCTACCATTTGTAGTTACAACACTCCATACAGAATCATCTTGTCCGTCCTCTACTTCTGGTACTTGAGTATATAAAAAATAATTAATACCGGTTCCTGTTACTATATCGGAATTTGTTATTGTTGCAGATAAAGAAGAGTTACCGGTTCCAAAACTATAATAAAGTACTTCACTAGCATTGTTGGGAACATATCCATTATTTATTCTGTATTTTTGATTAGTCTCTGTTCCAGTAACTCCTAACGAAGGATTTGTAGTTGTATTATTATTTGCTATTAACCACTCTTGAAAACCATCACTTACAACTCCTGTACCTGTTATAGTCATTTGGTTTGTAGTTGTATCCGGCTGCACATAGGCGGATCGAGTTATAGTAAATTCAGTTTGATTGCTCGCATTGTCTTGGCATTCATGTTCAGTGGTACCATCTCCTCCAAGACTTGTAGGAACAATACAAGTAATTCTATACCCACAAGTATTTCCTGCACCTCCTGAGGTTATTACTACACTATAGCTTGTTCCTTGCACTCTGATATTAATAGTAGCAGTAGAATCTAAACTTCCTGTAGTATAAGAAACATTTGTAAATAATAGATCTACATCAGGTGCGACGCCACTATCAACTACAACTGCCTGAATTTTACCAAAGGTTACTTGTGTGACCTTTAATATAAGATCATTTGTTACGTCAACACCACCAAATTGACTTCCTAAAATTTTAATTTTATCATTTACTGCAAAGTTCGCAGAAGTATTAGGTGTTTGAATTACTACAGAGCTGTAAGTATTATTGGATAAAGTTACTGTGAAGTTAGGAGGATTGGTACCACTACCTTGTATTACACTACCTGTTACTCCAGAAAAAGTATCAGTGTTGGAGGCTGTACCTGTTACACTTGCAGCAGTAATAACGCCCGAGCTGTTGACAGTATCTACAGTTACAACGGCATCTGTGCCGCCGTTTATATTTGAGCCAGAAACTGTTAATTGATCACCTACAGTATATCCTGGTGTAGGTAGCTGTGAAAGGGTACAACCCCCAGCAGTAGTTTCAGCGTTAGGTTCTGTTCCTGAAGCAACTTGACTGTATATAATTCCTTGGGTGGCTCCTCCTCTTGTAGTACCACTTATAATTCTTCCAATATAAGTAGCCCCAGAAATTACTCCTGACCCTGTTACTCTTACAGGTTCTACATCTCCTTGGTCATAAGCATCATATGCTTGAGCTCCAATTGTGGCGGAAGCTCCCGAAGGCTCGTCTATCAACACATTTGTAAAAGGCCCCACTCTGTAGTTTCGTGTTACGTTAAAAGTGGTAGCAGCAGAAGTATTACCATCTCCATCTGCAGACGCAGGACGTCTAACTTGAATCCTGACACTAGTGGCAGTGCCATAAGGAAGATTCGTAGAGTCTACTGTAGAGTTATTACATACTAAATTAAAGGTAGTGGAAGTAACAGTCGTAAAATTTTCAAAGAGTACTGCTGTATTTGAGGTTAGTACTGCTCGTACTTCGTCTCCTACTTGAACTCCTGTAAGAGTAGTAGTAAAAGATGTCGCGTCCCAATCAATAGTAGGGCTAGATGCTGTGAAAGTTGTGTCTGGCGGAGTATAATTCTGTCTAAATACTGTTATTTCATTGTTAGAACTTCCTGTTATTGTAGTTTGTGCCCAACTATTTGGCTCTCCCCCTTGGGAGGAGAGTCTCTGCCCCTGAACAAAGTAAGTCCATGTAGTATTTACTGGCGGCAATTCCGAACTACTTATTGACCAAGACCCACTTGATCCCGAAGCCGAATCAACTTCAAAACTAGGAGTATCATTTGATACTAATCTATATTCTGCTGAAGCTCCTCCATTTGTATAACTGAAAACGTAGCTTTCAGAGAAATAAGGGCCTATAGAGGCACTTTGTACCGCCATACTTATTTCATTATCGTTTAATGCTAAGTAGTTTACTGTATGTGATACACTAGGATAGGTCCCAAAAGTTACCGCATTTGTAGTAGTATTTCTGAATCGGGCATAATAAGTTACAGTAGTATTCCTAGTCTGAGAAAAATCTGCTTCTCTATTAGCATCCGCAGCAACTACATTACTAGAAAAAGAACTCGAAGTGCTAAACTCTAATATACAATCGGTAGGAGGATTAATTGCACAGGACACTGTGACAGTTTCTGTTTGAGAACTATTACCCGCATTAGAAACACTTATAGTTCCCGGGCTACTTACAATATGAGTTAAAGTAAATGTAGTTCCTGTATCTTGATAAGTAGTTGCTAGATTTCTTGGACGATATTGGACTTTGTAAGATACTTGGCTTCCTTCAATATTACACAGTTCATTTCCAGTAGCTTTGTATTCAATATCAATAGTTCCTGAAGTTCCTACTGCATTACCACAGCCTCTACCATTGATAACTGTTCCACTTGGAGATGAAGATGCTGAAGTTGTTATAACTCTGTAACGAGTATATGCTCCTCCATTTGTATAACTAAATGTTACGTTTCCATTTGGAGAATAGTATATAGGAAAGCCATTAATACTACTTCCATTATGAATAAGATCTTTAGTTATAGTGGGATCTAAGCTTTGCGTATTAACTGTTAAAACATAATAAGGTGATACGCTATTCGCGGATTTAAAAACATTCAGAGTAGTTTGAGAGCCAGAAGGGTAACTCCCATCACAATCAATGTCATAGGTATCATCGCTATCATTCTCGGTACTGTTAGAGACGTGGGTACCCCCAACATCTGTACTGTTAAAAAAACTATCCGCCTGCGAAAATGTCCAATTAGACGCTTGCCCTTCAACATCTAATCTAAGAGTATCTCCAAGCTCTAGAGTGGTGCCTAGAGTCTCAGGCGAGGCACCTGTGTTGTTATTAGCGGATGTAGGAACTATTTGTGTAACAATAGCCATTTATTATACCCTATAAGGCACTGCAGGAGATACTTCCACAGTAGGGAGCCCTACATCTTGTAGTAGGGAGTACATTAGGGCCATATCTTCGTCTTGTGGAGATAGTGCCTGTACTTCATCAAAAGTTGCATTTTTCCACCAATCTATCTCAAACCACATACAATCTAGCCCTATATGAGTAGCTGTATAAGTAAATAAATACTTAGTTACATTTATGTTTTTTATTTCTCTGTTGTTGCCAAAGCTTGCTATAGAAGTTCCAGTTAAACTCGCATCAGTAAAGTCTGAGTTTAAAAAATTACAAATATCAAGCCTAGCATTTGTAACTTCAGCTCCTGTAAAATTAGCATTTCTAAAACTACAATGGTTTGTAAATACTCCGTCAAAATTACAGCCAACAAACGAAGAGTTTTCAAACCCTAAATTTAAAAGGCTTTTATTTGAAAAGTCTAATCCGTCAAAATTCGCATAAGCTAAGTAAGCCCTTTCCCCTAATGGGTCATCTTGCAACCACAAAGTATGCTTTTCAATAATCTCATCTATTTCTAGCTGAGAAAATATATAATTTATATTACGTTGCGAAAAATTAGGATGGGCTATCATTTTTTTGCTCTTTATAGTATTTATACATACGCACTAAATATTCCACAGTCCTAGGACTATGTTCTGGATTAGGACAATTAGGATTCTTTTTTAAGAAATCCTCTACTTCAGTATCAAGATGGGCTGTTGGCATCTACTACTGCCTGAAGCGCAGAAATAGTTGCGGAGCTAAATCCTGAAGCAGCCAAAAAATCTGTCATATACTGAACAGTACTCCATTCTGAAGGATGCTTTGTTTCATCAAATCGAATAGTTACTGCAGGTTTTCCGTCTGTATTTTCACCATTTACATAATTTTGTAAATCAATCATTTTATTTTCCTTTTATCCCCATTGCAGGGCCATCGCAGATGCGATTCCAAAAAAGGTGACAGAGCGTTCTTTGCCCTGACCACCACCAAACTTATCATAACCAGTGTCGCCTTGATTGCTCCATCTTGGTTTTCCATTTACCATCCTTGGGTGTATATACTCAGTTGGTTCAAGAGGTGCCAAGCCCCTCAGCCACAGGCCCGTTTTCTTTGAGGCATCTTCTCCGTAATTATAGGGCTGGACGTATTGGGGTCTTGGCATAAACTTTAGTCGAGTATTTATACACCCGACAGGATTTTCTATTGCCATTTTCTTTACAGGGGCATTCCATAAAGTAGTAATAAACTCGAGCGCATCTTCAGTTTTCTGAGCTCTTCCTTCAATTTTGTTATTCCAATGCAAACCGCTTGAAGCAAGATAAGTACATGGAGGGTGCAAAATAGCAAGGTCCCACTCATTATTGTATAAAACTTCAACTACGTCTCCTTGGATATGAGGTCCTGGAGCTTCTGTTGGTAGAAGATCGCAGGAAATTGCATCATGTCCCATTGCGAGAAAGCAGTCGCGCACTGTACCACTAAATTCACACCCTATTAATACTTTCACTTGCTTTTGACTTCCATATTTGAGGAAAAATTCCGTGTATAAATAAAATAAATGCTATACTCCAAGCGTGTCGAAGGTGCTGCCAGTAAGTCATTTTTACTTCTTGTAGATGATTCATACTTCTCGTATTCGAATTACAGTTTCTTTTATTACGTCTTCTAAAGTTCCATCCTTTTTCTCAATTACAAAACGGGAGGAAGCTTCATTATTATACTCTTTCGGCATAGTTCCGATTACTCGTAACTCATGTCCTTTGGTCCAATGTTTATAAATTACTTCTATCATATGGAATTCTTATTTACACTTTTTTTAAGAAAATAAATTCTCTACAATTTCATTTTTGTATTATAAGGGTTTTCAGCAGATTTGTCAAGGCGTTTTTTTGCGAAGGGGGTTATAAATAGCTTATTGAATAAATAATTATAAGAGTACTGATTACTCTCATGAAGGTAAAAAGTTGATTATTCCGCTATTGGTCATTCAAAGGATTGTCCAGTATGAGCTGGATCTTTTCTTCTAAATCTTTACGAAGAGTACGCAGGTCACTATCAAGCCCTCGCATTCTATCGTTCAACTTTTGTTCCATTGCATATACATCGTCTCTAACTTCACGTTGAGTCTCTGCAGTTTTATCATCAACTTTTCTAGCAAGGTCTTGTACTTTGTCCATATCTTCAGAAAGACTATCTTCTGTATTATCTACTTTTATTTCTAAAGTCTCCATAATTGTTCGTAGTGTGGCCATCTCTTCACTTTGTACTGCAAGAGTCTGTTCTATGTGGGATAAGTCTGGACTTTCATAGCTTTCGATACGCTCTCTCATGCCCATATAGTCTCCCCAGAATTCAGCGGCCCCCCATACAACACCGGCTGCAGTTGAAAGAGCAGTTATGATTGCGAAAGCTTTTCCGCCAGTAAATTTTACTCCTCCGATTTCTATTTCAGTTGCCACTACTCATCTCCTACAAATTGCATTGCTCTTAGCTGCTGCAATTCTTGTTCAAGTCTTTGTACTTCTAATCTTTTCTTTCTTAATTCTAGTTGGTAAAGAGTATTACAATTTAGTCTTTCCTTTGGTGCTCCCAAAGGAATTGTAATCTTTCCATAGACGCCTACATCTTTTATAAACGAATCTGGATTATAATTAAAATAAGGATCTGTAGCCGAAGCAAAGTATGTAGGATCTTGTTGATTTAAAATTCCTACGACCCCGAACTCAACGTTTGTCGAAGACCCAATTGCTGCAGAGCACTCCAAATCTCCTGCTCTCACTCTATCAGATTGATATGACTGCGGGGTTTGAGGAATCGACAAATTTAGATTGGAGTTTTGTGCAAAAGCAGAAAAACTTATTAAACATAATAATATTAAGGGCGTACTTTTGAACATATTCGAGAACTCACTAAACTACTCGCTTTTGTACCTGCTGGAAATCGGGAACGAGAGCAAATGTATAAGGCTTTATCTAAGTCTTTTTGAGAAACATATACACGAATCTTTTGCTTTTCTAAATACTCTATCGCATAAAATGGTGAACTAGTGCGAAAAGAAACTGAGTTAAAATCTTTATCTCGTACTTCTACGGAATAATACGTTGCGTCCTCTCGCTTGTTGAATAATGTCATCTCCGTTACATACACTCCCGCTAGATGAGAAGGTCTAAACTCAAAATAGGTAGGAGTCCAGGAGTGAGCCGAAGCTGCACTCACTCCTAGAAACAGTAGGAGAAAAACAAAAGATTTCATTTTGCGATACAGTTCGCTTCTACTACTGCTGTGTATTGTCCTGCAGGGAATGGCTTGTTATAACCATATTCTGCTGTAGAATCCATTTCAAACCAAGTACTACCTGCAACAGTCAGGTCATACTCAGTAGTATCATTGTATTCTACTTTATTAGTGTCATAGTCAGACATGAGAGGATCTGTTACTTCTTTTACAAGTACATCACCTGTCCAGTTTACTACGTCGTTCAAAGCGGGTGCAGCACTAAACTGAGTTGGAGTAGTGATGACAGCTTTGTAGTAGTCTGCAATAATTACGTCAAATCGTACTGAAGGCTTTACACCTCCATCTATTGGCGAAGTGCTCAACTTGTCTGAAGAAGGGTTGCCGTACACACCAGAAATATCTGGAATTACAACACACTGACCTTCAACAGTTCCATTAATTGGTACGTTCTCTGCAGCAACAGATGCCGAAAAAACAGCGGCTGCTAAAAAGGTTTTCATTTTCATTTCGTATTTCTCCTATACTGTGACTTTACTAAGTCTAAGTGCATTTTATCTTGGGCAAACTGCAACCTTCGATTACTCTGTGCAATATTCACAGAATCTTTTAGCGGCTTTCCTGACGGCAGTACACCATCAGGAAGCGTTAAGTTGTATGTCGATGGAAGTGCAGAAACTGGTAGCGTTGCAGTTTCAAGGGTTATTACACTTGTAAGTCCGAGTCGAGCCTCTAAAAAGTCTTCATCGACTTCTTCTGCATTCTTTTCTACGCTCTCTCGCTCTTCCTCTTCGTCTTCCGCATTTCTCATTACTGCTTTTCGATCTAATTCATCTTGTACATACTCATCTTCAAGAGGATCTTCCGGCTCTGGTATTTCCGGTATCTCAGGTATATAACCTTCGCAAGATGGATCTGACTGAGGATTGAAGCAAGGGTCGTAACGGTATGAGTAAATTACCGTTGCATCCGAAACTGTACCTGAGCCTTCTACTTCTATAGAACCATCTCCGAATCGAGAACCTAAAAGCTCGGGCAAAGGAACGCTTTTAACAATTGTATTGCCAGGTAACCCCGTCCAGTCATCTACACTACGAAATATGTATTGCCCTTCGTTCAATGTATCTTCGTTCTGAACATACACAATCATGCTATCCTCTCGCTCTTTTTCCGTAGTATAGCGGTAAAATATATTGTTCACAGTTAATCCTGCCTGCTGTGGAAGCAAATTAGTCATTACCCAGTGATACCCCGACAATGCTGCGTTCGGGGTCGCTCCATTTACAATTTCAGAGGAGTAAGAGTAATGCGAGTAAAGCACCAATGCCGCCGGTAGCAGCACCTGTTTGAACGTCTTTATCATTTAATATACTTTCATCCTCTTCTATAGAAGAAGGCTCTTCGCCGGAATCGCTCGCCCAGCCTGCTTTCGCCGCATCTCCAATCATTCCATTATAAGGGCAAGGAGTTCCGGCGTGCATCATTGCGTCAAAGACGCGTTGGTCTTGGCACATCAGCGAAACTGCGGCTACTTTCATACCCATATCATAAAGTGTTTTTGCGTTTTTCAATCTTTCGCAATTTTCGTCTGTGAACTGCGTACCTGTCGAGATTCCAAGAATTTGTGTTTGAATCGCTCCTGCTACTCCAAAAGTACACAAGTCAGAGTTTGAAGTGTTGATAGTAGGAGAAATTGCTGAAGGAGGGGGAGATTTTAAAGTAGTCTCCGTTTTTCCGTTTGTAGTGATGGTGCTTTCAGTAATGCTCTCTGTTTGAATAACTTGACCGTGAGCCCTCTCACCTGCGTAAGACGCAAGAAAAATAATAACAACTCCAATTCCAAGAATTCGAATTAAACTTGAGTCAAGATTGTCCATGTTTATATAGTTGCGAAAGCTTCGTCTTAATTAAAAATTTTTTTGGGGATACCTCCATTTTCAATTTAAATTATACAGAGTTGGGGGTAAATTGTCAAGAAATTTTTTTGGAAGGAGCTTTCGTATTTTTACAATTTTCGTTGTTTTTGCTCTTGAAAAATTACCAAAGTTTTACGTGTGGGTGTGCGACAGCGAGCCAGGTGAGAATGAGTCTCATTACCGCCCCCATGCCTACCCCAGGTCCTGGCGGATTGCAAGCAATTTTTTTGTGATATATTACCATTTATTTTTGTTGCGCTATGGCCCGGCCTATGCGATAATGCTTGCATTGAATAGGGAGGCACTTGCCATGATTTTGAATTTGCTTTGGGTTTTGGGTTTGGTTTCTTTTTTCGCCATTGTCGGCGGCGTTGTTTTGGCTGACTACTTTGATGAAAATAATGCGGAATATAGGCGCACGAAACGCAAGCTAAAACACGATCGCAGGATGCGAAAACTTTACAGCGAAAATTTGTGAAAAATTACCGCTTGACATTCTCGCGCTTTTGTGAGACAATCTTTTCATCGGTTGGGGGATGGGCCTCTAACCAAAACGCTAGGAGAGACACTATGTCTAACTACACTGACAAGGAAGCGAAGGTTATTGCTTCCGCTTCGCCTCTGACCTTTGAAAAGGCTCAGGAAATCGCCGATCAGCTCGGCAAAACCCAGCGGTCGGTTATCGCTAAGGCTAAGAGCATGGGGCTGGCTTACATCCCCAAAGCCAAGCCAGCCAAGCGGCCCGCTGGCGAGACCAAAGCCGATTTGGTCAACCGCATTGCGGTAGCTCTCGGCAGTGACTCTGCCGAATTGGTAGGCTTGGAAAAAGCTACCACCGCATCGCTCAACGCGATTCTGGCGCGGGTCATATGATCCCCGCCTACTGCGGTTACGCGGGTGCGGCCATAATGGCCGTATTCGCTTTTACCATGATGCCGGTACTCGCTGTAATCGGCCTCTCGTTACTGACGGTTCAATCTGTCGCACTCAAGGCGCATAACTTGACCGTCCTCAATTTGATTAGCATTGGAGGTTTTTTGTCCAACATGGTGTAAGGTTACGGCAGATGCTCTAATGTCGGGAGAGCAAAGACGTTGACCCCCAGGTGGGTGCGTATCACAATCTCGCTACGGGCGGGAGCTTTTTTTATGTGAATATTACCAAAAAATTCCGCTTGACCGCCGGGACTTGACATGGTACAATTTTTTGGCGCGACCGCGCCGCTCCGGCAGGCGGTGTCAAGCCCCCATGGGCCGCAAAAAAATGTGAATAATACCATTGACAAACGCCTGGTCTTGTGAGACGATTTTCCCATGGCTGGCCCAGGATTTTGTGAAATATTACCAAAAAAGATGCTGGACTTTGGGGTGATTCTTTGAGACAATACGCCTGTTCGCTGAATGGAGGATAACCAATGCGATTTATCTACGACCTAGACCACACTGTGATCGACTCAAGCCACCGGCAAGCTACCTTGCCAAACGGTGAGCTGGACTTGGCACATTGGATCGAAAACAACACCCGCGAAAAAATCATGCGGGACAAACTGCTTCCGCTCGCGGGACACTGGAAAACTCAACGCTCTCGCGGTTGCGAAATTGTGGTTTGCACTGCTCGCGTTATGGGCGAGCATGATCTGGATTTTCTGGATAAGCATGGCCTATATTGGGACGGTATGATTTGCCGCTCTCCAAAAGACGCTTCTGCGGATGCGGTTTTAAAGGAACGCGGATTGCGAACATACGCGCACGAACAGCGCGTATCTTGGGCGCGTTTTTGCCGATTCAGCATTATGCTGGACGATAACGAAAACGTAATTAAAAGCTTGACGGCTCGCGGTTTGCGGGTTTATAATTCACTAGAAATCAACGCGAGGGCGGTAGCATGATCCAGCAAAAAACATTTATGACAATCGACACCGAAACGGTTGGCTTGCAAGGCCATGTTTACGACATCGCCTATGCGATCCACAACAAACGCGGTGAGATTGTTTGCGAGCGCAATTGGTTGGTGCGCGAGAATTTCACCAACCCCAAGAAAATGATGGGCGCGTTTTACGCGGGTAAAATGTTTACCCACTATGCGACAATGCTCGAATCTGGCGCGGTCAAAATGGCCTCTTGGTTCGACATTATCGAAACGCTCCGCGCGGATGCTATCGCCCATGATGTCAACGTGATTGCGGCTTACAATGCCGGTTTTGATTTTCGCGTGATCGGACAAACTCACCAATCGCTCGGCGGCACTGGCAAGGTTTTTCCTTTCGCTTGTGACGTGCTCGATATTTGGCAATTCGCTTGTGAGACTAAACTCTCGCAGAAAGCCTACCGCAAAATTGCGCTCTCGCAAGGTTGGGTTTCACCGGCTGGCAACATCAAAACCGGTGCGGAATTTTGCTTCCGCTATGTTGGCGGCGACTGGGCTTTTGTTGAGGATCACACTGCGCTTTCTGACGTTCGCATTGAGGTTGAGATTTTGGCCGATTGTTTTCGCCAGAAAAAGCCTGTACCCTATAACGTGATAAACGGTGCGCCTTGGCGCATCGTAAACCAAAACGCTGGCGAGGATGCCGACATTCATGGGAGTAAGGTAGCATGAAAAAACTGCAAGCAAAACTCAACCGGCTCGCGGAAAATCTTTCCGCTCCGGTTGCGGTAATTCTCGAAGGGCGCGACACTGCCGGAAAATCCTCGACTATTCGGGAATTGACTCACTACCTACCGCCCGATCTTTACAGCGTTTGCCTCTCGCACAAACCTAGCAAGGCGGCAATGAAACGCTGGCTGGCTTACTGGGAAACCAAACTGCCACAGCAAAATCAAATTGTGTTTTTTGATCGCTCTTGGTATTCTCGCGCGATGGTTCAGCATCTCAACGGATGGTGCACTCCGAAGCAATATGAAAATTTTATGCGCGAGCACAAACAATGGGAAGCTAATCAGCCGGTGCGCTTGATTAAATTTTGGCTTTCGATTTCGGAAGATGAACAAAAACGCCGAATCGAATTGCGAAAAAATTCTCCGCTCACCTACTGGAAATTTTCAGAGAATGATGAAAACGCGCTTTCACACTATGACAGAATGAGCATACTAAAAGAACGCGTGATTGATTCCGATTGGCACACTATAGATTTTGAAAACAAAAAACGCGGAATCAAAAATCTGCTGGCTACCCTATGCGACCGGCTCGCCTAATGTTCCACGTGGAACACCCGCCAGGCCCCACCAAAAAATCCCTTGACAGGGGGATTTTGGCGCGGGCGCGCCAGTAGTAGTTCGACGACGACTTATTTAGGTGTTACCTAGCTGTGCGGGTGTGCAAACAATTTGGTGCATTAGTCTTCGGGGAGCAAGTTGTTGATTTAATTGGTTTTTTGGCGCGGCGGCGCCAATTATAGTAGTAGTACGACGACGATGTCAAGTACTTTTTGCCCAAAAGGTGAAAAAAATTTGCGCGTGTAGTCTCCCATGACAGGCCCAGGCCCTGGCGGGGTAAAAAAGTTTGCACAAGCCTGGCGGCGCCGATTATACAGTAGTAGGCCGACGATGTCAAGTACTTTTTGCAGTTTTGCCCAAAATAAATCTCTTGACGAGTCTGTGCGGGGTATGAGATAATTGTGGCAAACCTGGGCAACCCCGCGCAGACCCGAGTAAATTTACGAAAATTTTGGAAGATTTGGGCAAAAAAGTTCTTGACATTCTTAGGCCGAGGACGGCCCCCCGGAATTCGCTTGCGTTTCCTTATGACTTTCGAGAAAAAGTTCTTGACAACAGTAGCTTTACGGTATATAATATACGCAAGTTTTAGGAGAAGTATATGCGAATAAAAGTTAAACGCAAAGCAAAGGGCAATTGGCATCCTCAGTGGCAAGCAGATATTAAAGATGCGGCTATCTGGGCTGCTGCACAACTTGGCATTAGTAGTAAAGATGCTACAGTACAGTTTATTTTAAAGAATAACACAGAAGCCCAATACTCTGGAGTGGCTCTAACCATGGACCCATTCCGCAGATTTGTAGTAATTCTAAATGCTTGGGCGTTTCCGTCTAGCGACAAGATTCTGTCAACCATTTTTCACGAAATGACTCATGTAGCTCAGGAGTTTCATCAAGGCCTGGCTATAACTGACTGCTTGACAGAAGCCCATTATGATGGTATGATGTACTCTTTCGATGGGCCAGATGGTTTCGCTGATGCCTATTATGATTTGCCGTGGGAAGTAGACGCACGAAAAAGCGAAAAAAAGTTGCTGGAAAGATGGAAAAAATCCTTGACTTTTTAATCAAAACCCTGCATAATATACATTCTGAAGTGGTAAAGACCAATTTATTTTTAAGGAGATTTTTATGACTAACCTCACCGCCAACTCTTCTGCGAACTACTCAGAAGAAATGATCGCCACTATGGTTTCACAGTACGAGTCAAACCCTACTCGTGACACTGTAGACGCACTTGCTGACGAATTCGGTAAGACTGCTCGTTCTGTTATTGCTAAGCTGTCTGCTCTTGGTATCTACCAGAAGCCTGCTCCTGCTAACAAGCGTGGCGAGCCTATCGTCAAGAAGGAAGTTTTTGTTGCTCAAATCCAAGATGCTCTTGGTGTAGAGGTTCCTTCTGCTGAGAAGATGACCAAAGCTGACCTTCAGGTTCTGGTTGCCGCACTTTCAGTACGATAATACAAGGGGCTTCGGCCCCTTTTTTCTTATTTAATTTTTAAGTCCTTTAGTACTAAAAATGCGGAGATTAGAGGTGTTATTCTCCGCAAAAAATGCGGAGATTAGAGGGGGGTTTAAAAAGTAGTATTTTTAAGGGCTTTGTTGCCCTTTTTTCTTGACTTTTGTAGCTTTTTTTAGTATAATAGGCACTATGGAAATTAAGGAGGCAAGTATGGCAAAGAAAATGATTGGAACCGTTCGTAAAGCCCGGGGTGCATCTGCACAAGGTAAGAAAACTGTGTCTCATGGCACTCATCGTGCAAAGCGTAAGCCTAATTCACCACGAGTACGATAATGTACATTTCTAGTAGAAAAGACGAACTTTTTCGAGAGCTACCTTGGAGTGCTAAACTTATTCTTTGGGAAGTAGAAGAAAGGGGAGGCACTTGGGGTGCGTGGTATTACGAAGAATTCGAGGTCGCAATTTGTGAAAGTTACGACGGCAATAGAGTAGAGTATTATGAACTAGACATTTGTATGACGGATAAAGACGTCACTGAAATTAAAAGAGCAGTGTCTACTCGAATGCGTGAGGACAGTGAATGTTGGCATACTCATGATTGTTGTGGTTGTTTGTTCTTTAGTAGGCTTGAATTGATAAGAGCTAACAAAAATCGTTGGATAGTTAAAGAATCCTGGGGTAGAAACATATGATGGAACTACTTGCTGGTTGGGGAATATTTACTCTTTTTACAGTATGTGTTCTATCCCTTGTTGTGGCTACTTTAGATAGAGGAGATGAGTAATAATGTTAAGCTATATTGAAATGATAGAAATTGCAGATCGCTTTTGGGACGGTCGCGTATTTAATATAGTAGGTATTCGAAAGGAACTAATGTATAACTGGGGCTTTGATGATGTTAAAGTACAGCGTATAATCTGGGACATGAAAGATGTGGGAGTACTGTACTAATGCAAATAATTAAGGAAGAACCAGGGGTAGTTGCAGATCGAATTAACTTTCTTTTGCGTGATGCAGTTGATAACCCCGCTCCAGCTTTGAGAGTCAACTCAGACGGTTTAGTACTAGAGTACAATATGAAAGTATCAAGTAGTAAACAGGGAAAGTTTTTTGAGAAAGTTGCAGAGTTTACAAAAAATAATTCTTGACTTTTACAGGTCTAATCAAGTATAATATCTGTATTGAATGAGGGAAGCCACGGTCGGAGAATCTTCGATAAGGCAGTAAAGATCCCAGTAAATCAGGCCCGTCTGGAGCCTTCATTCTTATTTGCGCGACGAGCTGTCAGCGCGTTTCTCCAGTAGCTACGGAGACCTCCCTTGACGTAAAGAGGTAAAACTTACGTCACTATTCTCGATAGCTTCGAGACATGGTAAGGCTCCTGTAATAAACCATGTAATCACAACTGAGAGCGAGTGCTAATGTGGGATGGCAAAGCACTTAAAAAAGTACCATCTTAGTAGTTGTGCCACTGAAAAGCACTTCCCTAGCTGAGGGACCAATATCAGTTTCCTCCTACGCCGAGAGGTAAGTCGGTGTCCAATGCGATTTGGATAGTTCGCCCCAGTATTGTTGAACAGCAATTCTTAACTGGGACAGCAAAAAAGAAAAGGCGGCCAGAGAGAGTACATAGTTGCAACGCTGCTCTGGGGTAGCACAGAGGAAGGAGTCTACCATTTTAACTATAGGAGAAAATCCTTTTTATTAGCAGTCTTTAATTGCAATGAGGCGTCGAAACCCTCGACTGTGAACAGAAGGTACTAAGGGCTGGTATCCTAAACTACTAAATCCCCGTTGAGGCCCATCCTCTTCGGGGATTTTTTTATGCATATTTAAAATTAATTCTTGACTTTTAGTACACTTTTGTAGTATAATACGTCTATCTAAAAAATTTTAGATTAAATTTTATAAAGTTCTGGAGAAACTTATGTCAAAAATATTAGACTTTCCAACCAACCGTATTGCTTCTCGTAAGTTAAAAAACGAGATGCAGTCACTAAGAGATACACTGCGAGACTGTTATAACAAAATCGAAGAGGCCGGTGAAGCCTTAGAAGAAATGGAGAATGTTGTAGAAAACCTGGAAGATGAGTATAACCAAAAACTACTTGCATTGGCTGAACAAGTTGGAGTAGAAAATCTAACTCTCGAAGAACTGGAGTGGGCCTCAAATATTAAACTCGCAGCGGGGTCAGAGAAAATGCAAATCTGGTTTGAAAATGAAGAAGGAGATGAATTTGTCTTTGAACTTGAAGAAGATCCTAAAAAAGAGGATTGAAGAAAACCAAGCTATTATAGAGAAAACCAACAAAGATTTAGAGGAGTGGCAGGAAGAATACTATGTCCAACTATACGGAAGAACAAACAAAGTACATGATCGAAGTGTACAGCAAAAACCCGGAGCGGGGTACGGTAGAACTACTAGCCCAGGAGCTAGATAAGAGTACCAAATCAATAATTGGAAAGCTATCACGCGAAGGCGTGTATCGGAGAGAAAGCTATGTTACGAAGACTGGGGAGAAACCTATTACGAAAGTGGAACTCGTTGCAAGTATTGCGGATTCGCTGGGAGTCTCGGTGGATTCTCTGGAGGGTCTCGAAAAAACTCCAAAAGGCGTACTTAAACTACTCTCAAGAGAACTGGGCTGAAGAAAAGTCTAACGAAAACCTAGAAAAATACTTCAAAATTCTAGAAAAATCATTCGCCGAAGGCAAAAAATTAGGTTAAAGTAACGAATTAGTAGTTTTTTGATTTATCGCGGTTGGGCAAAATTAAGACGAATTTTGAGTAATTCAGTTTGAGTAGTTGTGACCCCATTTATTATTATTTGGTTATCGGGGTCATTGGGATTCGGTCAGAGTTTTTACATGACTTCATTGCGAAGTAGAGGTTGGATTTTTGCAAGACACTCTGCAACAACAAGCTAATCTAGTGGGTACGCACTCTCTCTCGCTTACGCTTCGAGAGTGCTTAGCGCACAAATAGCTTTATGCACAGCGCCTTGCATTGGGTATGTAAAAATCGAGACTGACCTTATTGTCTATCAATTAAGTATTTATTTTACCACACTTTTTACCATAAGTAAAGTACTATTTTTCCCAGGTATCGTCAAAAGGAGTTTCAATGAATTCTATACAATTCTTATTATTTCTCGTAGTTCTGTTTTTGTTCTGGCAATTTATTAGTACACTGTATATGACGCATCCACTGGCTACAGTCTTGCTGCTAATTGTAGCGGGGTTGTACGCACTCGTAGAACAAAAATAATTCTTGACATTTTTGTTCTCTGCGTGTATAATATGTGTATAAATTTTTGGAGAAGATTATGCTATATGTAAGTGGTGCGTATGGACGTAGATACTTTGGCCCAAAAGATGCAAAAGCAGATTGGGATGACGGTAAAGATTTTCTTATGTACGAAGGCGGGTATATAAACAAATCAGACTGGCAGAAATACGCTCGCCTTGATTTAGTATACTTTCAATCTGTCAGTCCTTCTGGAGACATCTTTTCTTGTTGGTTAGAAAAAGATGCCCCACTATAAAAAGTACATCGAAAATAAATGGTTTATAGTTCCTCATTGTAGAAACTATCAATGGTATTGGGGGTACCGAAAAGTAAGAATGGAAAAACTTCCACATTGGGAGAAGCAAAAACTTATAGAGAGAAATGCAAATGTTGAAAAGACAAACAATACCTGAAGTACTATTTCACACTCGAGTTCATAGTATGGTGGACGGAAAGTACCACTGGAAAGATGTAAGTACTTGGGATATTTTCGCAGGTAGAAAAATTCTTTTGTTCTCCCTGCCGGGCGCTTTCACGCCAACTTGCTCTACCTATCAACTGCCTGACTTTGAAAAAATGGCCCCAGAGTTCTATGCAAAAGGTATTCATGCAATTTACTGTATCTCAGTAAACGATACATTCGTAATGAATGCATGGGCAATGGCAAACGATTTAAAAGAAGTAAAAGTAATTCCTGACGGGTCGGGTATCTTTACTCACAAGATGGGAATGCTAGTATCAAAAGACAATCTTGGATTTGGACAAAGGTCCTGGCGGTATGCCGCATTAGTAAAAAACAAGGAGATTTTACATTCTTGGGTAGAACCTGGAATGGAGCCAAACGCAAAAGATGATCCTTATGGAGAAACCTCACCTCAAAATATATTAGGAGACTTAGATGAGTTACAGTTTTAATAAAAGTCCGGACTACAACAGTTCTGATAAAATCAATGTAGATATTCGAATTGAAGAAGATGACGTAAGTATAGAAACTATGTTTACTCAATTTAATATGTTTCTTCTTGCTTCTGGGTACTCTCAAGCGGATATTGACAAGCACATCTGGAATCTTGCAGATAAGATAGAAGATGAAGTAACAATCAAAGTTCCGCCGAAGTATAGCTACTCTGACTTATAATGTATCATTTAGTGTATGATGATGACCAGATACATGGCATATATACTTGTGCTCATTACGCAGACTGTGCCTGTAGGTTTATCAAATCAAAAGATATTCCAAGTCCAAATCTTACCATTCGACAGTTGCATATGAATGAGGTAGATGGAGTAGATGTGGAGATAATATCAAAACTTCTAATGCTTAAACCAAGAGCCGAATGAGGCTCTTTTTTTATGATATGAAAAGCAAAAATATTTCTTGACAAAATTGTTACAAAAATGTTACAATTTTATTACAAAATGGTATTTTCCATTTTGAACTTTTAGTAAATTTGTCGTGATGACAACAGATTCGTCGGGATGACGATAGGAGAAAACGTATGAAATATATGATTGCAGCACTATGTTTAGTGTTTGTGGGGGCAGCATACGCAGACGAACAATCAGTAGTTGTTCGAGATAAAAACAATAATTATTATCTAGTAACGTATGATTGTGATAAAGTAGCAAAAAGTGCCAGGGTTAGGAACGTATCAGTAGGAGAACCTATTCTTATTCTAGACAAGCACTACCGAAAAAGGCAGTGCACTATCACAGATGTAAAAACTTTCGCATAACAAAAAGGGGCTTATCGCCCCTTTATCAGTTTTAGTAAAAGTGTTCCGGATTTAGTATGATAGGTATAAGATTCGGTGGACTATAGCCCGGGCCTTTCATTACTTTTCCATCTTCTCGATGTATAGGCTTACCATCCTGTCCCAGTTTGCTCATGTTACTACGATGAACCTCTGTATAACAAGTATCAAGATCAATCCCAAATGCATGACCGGCTCCGTAAGTAACGTACAGAATGTCTGTAAGTGCATCTGCGATCTCGACCAAGTTCTCTTTATTAAGTGCATCCAGTAACTCCTCCAACTCCTCGCGTATAAGTTCGTACCGCAGGTTTCTTGTTTTCTCTTCTGGTAATGTAGCTCGTGTATGTACATCTTGACCAAATGCCCTCATGAAATCTCTAGCTTTTTCGAAGTTTGTTGCCATTTACTCTCTTTCTCTCCCTAACTAATGCAGCACGCTTTGCTTTTGCTTTTGTTTCTGAAGGTTTTTCATAGTATCTACGTTCTTTATACTCAAAAACTCTTTCTGAGTACAAACGCTTGAAAACTCGCAGTGCTGCTTCAACATTATTATTTCTTACTCTAACTGTCATTTAATACCGCTTTTTTACGTTCAGCAGGAGGCAGTCCCCAGACTGTTCTTGCTTCCGCCTTGTGTCCTGCCTTGTCTACAACAAGCATTACACGCTTTCCTTTTATCCAAGCATCTACTTGGTTAAGTAGACGTTTCATGCCTTTACTAGTACGTGCTTTAGTATGCTTACGTTCGCCTTTGCTAGTGTAACCACCTTTACCCATACGCTTCTTCTTGCTCATAGTGCTCCCCTCTTTATAAAAGCATCATATTTAATATCTAAAAATTTTCCATAATCTGTAGTAATGTAGTGAGTGCTATTTCTCCACATTTCTACAAGTTCTGTATCAAAAAGAGTTAAAAACTCATCAAAGCTCATTCAGTAATTCCTAAAAAGAGGCAAGTAATTAAAAATATTGCGCTGATAACAAATGCTGTATCAATTATTAGTTCCATGTTTAAAATACCAACCTCTCTTTTTAAGGTAATAAACTTGTGATGTTATTGACTGTAGTGTTCGCTGTGGTAGTAGCTCCAGGAGCTTTTCTTTATCGACTGTATAGTAATTGTCTCTTAGTAAGATACGTTCTTGCACTGACCACGGTTTTTTAACATACTTTTTCATAGTTCTTATTATACGAGAAAATGACCTGGAAGTCAAGAGATATTTTTTACCTCGCTTCCAAAAAGTTCTTGACATTTTTGGTATCTTTTGATATAATATTCGCTATGAGATAGTTCCATTCCGAACTAAGTTACGGAGAAAAAATTGGCTACAACGGCTGAAATTGCAGTATTTGTGTTTTGCCTTATAGGGTGTGGCTACCATTGCTGGGCCCTAGGTAAACGTGAAGGAATAGAAGGAACTGTTCAGTACTTAATTGATACTGGTGTGCTCACAGTAGAGGACGAAGTAGAAAGTTAGTATAAAAACCTTTTGATTCGATGAAGTAACGAATTGACGGATGGACACGGGTTTGACTCCCGTCGCCTCCACCATAAGCGGTCTCGCAATCTTACATGGGTCTAGTGTTGGGTTGTACTTGGAGATAGACTCCCAAGTTTTAGAGTCTGCTTTTGATGGGGGCGTTTTGAATTCGACAGACGGACAAGGACATTATGGAGAATCGGTGCGGAAGCTACCTTAACGCAACAACCTTAATAAATGCCAACGACGACATTTATACTACTGCTATCGCTGCTTAATAGTTGACGAAAAGCGGGGTTCGGGGAGCCTGGCAACAGAATTCCCCATGTCTTTAGGAACCCCTATGAAACTATTAGCATTAGCTAGTTTACTTCTTACCCTTTCCTTTACTACAAGTGCTCAAGAAGCAGGAATGATCGAATTTGATGTTCCTCCAGGGCCTCTTGCGGGCAAAGCACACTGGTACGCTCTTCGGACAATGAAAGGGATAGAATATTGGGACAAACCAGCAGTTTTAAGTGATATTACAGAAAATGAGGATGGTACTTACTCTGTTTCAGGAGAACCTCCTATAAGTATTGCTTTAGTATTACACCCTCTTTGGGGAGATAGCAAAGACCCTTGGAGAGTAGCCCTAGATTGGATTCGACAAGCCGAACAACTATTCCGAAATAGTGGAGTACCTCTTCGATTTGTAGTAGAACATATAGAAACGAATGAAGATTTCCCAGATAGTAAAAGAAGTGCACATGATTGGTTAGAAGGAGAAAGAACCCGCTTAGTTAACACTCATGGTGTAGATATGGTTGTAGGACTTGCATATCATTTTTTTGGAGATCCTCTCTGCGGGGTCGCAACAATGGGAAGATACGATATTTATTACCCAGGAATTGTTTCTGTTTCAGGATGCGATGTAAAAACATTAGCTCATGAGATGGGACATAATTTCGGATTAAATCACGATTTTAAAACTGAAGAAAGAGGAAATACAGGATACTGTATTGTCGGAGAGTCGGGGTCAAGTGAAACTTGTTCTAAAGGAACAATTATGGCTTACTCTCAAACAAGAGTACCCTTTTTCTCTAGTACTGCACATACATATAAAAAAGACCTTTTAGGAATAGAAGGTAAAGATGCAGTAGCTTATTTAAATAAAGTAAAAACAGGAAGAGCTTTGTCTTATGAACTAAGAGCAGAGTATGATTCCTACTTAATACAACCAGACGAAATAGTCTCTTGTGAAGCTGTAATTACAGACTAGTCGTGAGACTATAACTCGTCGAGATGACGATAGGAGATACAATGAAAAATCAAAAATCACAGTTATTTCGCCCACTTAATACTATTGGAATCTATTTTCTAACAGTATGGGTTGGAGCGGGGATGTACTTCTCGCTAGCAGGAATGTAAATGAATAGAGATGCCGTTTACCAACAATTGATGATTGATGAAGGAGTGGAGTATAAAATTTATCAAGACCACTTAGGCTACTTAACTTTTGGAATCGGACACCTAATACAGGACTGTGACATTGAATCAGGACAATCATTAGGAAGTCCTGTTAGTGAGGAACGAGTTCGAGAAGTTTTTGAAAAAGACCTTAACCTTGCCATTGCTGAGTGTAGTGCTTTATATGGACAAGGAACTTTTGATCGATTACCTGGAGAAGTCCAAGAAATCTTAGTTAACATGATGTTCAATATGGGACGCACTCGACTTTCTAAGTTTAAAAAATTCAATGCAGCAATTGCAGACAAGGACTGGGCAACGGCAGCTATAGAAGGCCGGGACAGTCTTTGGTATCGGCAAGTAACAAATCGCGCTGAAAGATTGATGGTACGACTAGAAAATATTGCTTGACATAACAAGTTGTTTGTAGTATAATATATGCTTCTGTTAGGAGTATACCATGAACCTTTTTTATCTTGATGAAAATTTAGACAAGTGTGCAGAAGCTCATGTCGATAAACACATTGTAAAAATGCCCTTGGAAGTTGCTCAGATATGTTGCACAACTATCTGGATTGACCTAATCCTGGGATTTGTTCCTCGTGCGCTTACGAAGGAAGAGACAGCTATTTTGAATGAAGCAAAAGCTCCAGAAAAGCCTCTCAAGCCGGAAGAGCGCACTATCACTCCTTACTTACCTATGATGTATAATCACCCATGTACTATATGGGCACGAAGTTCGCTCGATAATTACGAGTGGACTCATTGTTATGGAAACGCACTTGGAGAAGAATATCGTTATCGGTATGGAAAACAACACAAATCAGTTACAGTCATCAACCAACTACCGGAGCCTCTCAAAATGGAGAGACTTGGATTTACCACTTTCGGACTGGCAATGCCGGACGTGCTCAAAGACTATGATAATCCTATACAGTCTTATCGTGACTATTATCATCTCGACAAGGCTACTTTTGCCGTTTGGTCTCACAGACCCAAACCCAGTTGGTGGGACGATGATCTTGCAGACTACGAGAAGAGGATTACAGCGAAATGATAATACATAAACATCGTACTATAGCTAATGATTTAATAATGCTTATGCATATTAAAACTCCTTCAAAAATAGTTGAGGATTTACGAACAGAATTAAATTACCATATAGGCCTCAGAACTTTATATCGTGCTTGGGAGGATGAGTCAATTGCCGTTAAGCCCTTTGAAGCTAAAAAAGATTTTAAAAAGGTAATATGTGATTGCATATATGCAAAGAGAAGAACAAAAACAAAAAATATAGAAGAAGTGTATGCAGACATAGAAACCGAAAAAATAGATAATATTTTAGAAGAAATATATAACTATCTACTTGCAGCAGTAGAAGTTAAATTGCAAGAAAGTAGCTATAAAGAAATCTTATTAGAGATAACTAAAGACGTAATTTCAGAGTTGGATGGTCTCACAGACCCAAACCCAGTTGGTGGGATGATGATCTTGCAGACTACGAGAAGAGGATTACAGCGAAATGAGTGACTCAATTTTTGATTTAGAGCAACAAATTCAAGACTGTTGGAAAGTTACAGATGATATGGGGTTAGTAGCAAGCCATATAATAAATACGTCTGAGCTTTCAGATGCTGAGGTTATGTATAAGTATATAGTAGCTATTAAAGACTTGTACGAACTTAAGTTTCAAAATATGTGGGATACTTTTGACAAAGTTTGTAAAGAGTATCATATTGCTCATAAACAGGCAGGACTTGAGCGAGACAAAGAGTTACAGAGCTTATTTGACGAAAAAGAGTTGATTCTTTCGTTAGGCGAAGAAGAGCACTACTAATGGAACATTGGAATAGTATAGATGCTTGTCCCAACTGTGGAGAATATCTAGTTGGAGATGGATATAGTAATGGGAATCCTGTAAGATGTCCTAACGCTTTAGAAGAGAAGTGGTGGTACAGCGAACCAGACAGCGGCCCGTGGTACTGCGAAGAAACTGATTACTATGAAAGTGAGAACCCTTTAGAGAGACCTTACTAAATGCTAAACAAAGGATTGCACTGGTCAACTGTAGCCAGTGAAAAAGTATTGCTTGCAGGTATTGGAGGACTTACTCTACTTGCAAGTGGAGAATATATGTATGGTATGTGGGAGGCAAAAGAAATTTTGCTTTCCGACCTTTTTATGCTATTTATTTTTGTAGAAATTATAGGCATGGTTGGAGCTTTTTATTCTACCAATAGAATTCCTGTTACTCTTCCAATTATTATTGCAACAACTGCTTTGTGCAGACTGATTGTAATGCAAAGTAAAGAAATGGAATGGGCTACAGTATTAGGTGAATCTGCTGCCATACTTATACTTTCAATTTCCGCTTATATTATGAGTTTAAAAGACAAGTTAAGTTTAGAGAAAGAGTAATGATAACTATTTTATGTATTGGTTCTCTAATGATGCTTCCTATCATAGGAGGAGGTATTACTTTTTATTATAGTGTAGAAACTACAAAGGAAGTTGGAAATGACTCCTCAAGAGATTTTTGATTATAAACGGAGATGGATGCCAGGCTACGAAGTAGTTGTACATTCTGACTTGAGAGACCATGCAAAAGACTGGTGTAAAACTCATTTGGAAAAGCATCAATATGCAATTAAATCCTGGACGCATATCTATGCTTGGACATACTGCTTTGAAAGAATAAAAGTAGCCCAACAGTTCGAAGAAGAGTTTATAGACTGGGTAAATAAAGGAATAGACTAATGGATAATGTAAACCATCCCCCACATTATAAAGCTCATCCTAGTGGTGTAGAGTGTATACAAATTACTGAACATTTAAACTTTTGTTTGGGGAATGCAATAAAATACATCTGGAGAGCCGGTCTAAAGAAAGATGCAGTAGAGGACTTAAAGAAAGCAGTTTGGTACATTAACAGAGAGATACAGAGGTTAGAGAATGGTCAAGAAGAAAGAGTACGAAAACTTAAGCCACGAGAATATTCAGAAAGTAATCAACCTGTTGACTCCTCCGAGTTCGTCGCAACAAAAAGCGATAACTAAAAAAGAAGCCTGTGAACTACTTAATATAGCCTATAATACGGCAAGACTACAGAGGATTATAGATGATTACCACGATCAAAAAAGCTATATACAGCTTCGTAAATCGCAGAATCGAGGAAAAGCAGCGACAGACGCAGAAATTGCTGAAGCAGTTACCGGGTATTTACGAGGTGAATCCGTTGCAGAAGTCGCAAAAAGTTTATACCGTTCGTCCGGATTCGTTAAAGCAATCTTGGACAGAGTCGGAGTACCACAACGACCAAGCTCCGTTGAAGAAAAAGCCGGATACGATTACATCCCAGAAGAGTGCGTCTCAGATACCTTTGCACAGGGAGAAATAGTTTGGTCTGCTCGTCATCATACTACGGCAGTTATAGAACATGAACTATCCATAAATTATCAAGCAGAGAAGCCAGGGTTTTCGGATGTAAATTATGAAGATAAGTATGGTAGTAAGTGTTATTCTATCTGGGTTGTAGAAGATATTGATGATGATAAAGAGATGTGGGCACGAGTAAGTACTGGGGGATATAAAGCTTATTCTTTAGCCTATGATTTAGCAAAACTTACTCATCTGCAAAAATACGGAGTTGATCTATCACGTATTTAAAAATATCTTTGGGGGTAAGTAAAAATAGTTCTTGACTTACATTGGTATTTTTCGTTATAATATACTTTCAAAATCAAGGAAGGCATAAAAGTGTCAGACAGATTTTATAGACAACAACTAGCAGCCACCGGCAACTGTCCGGGAGCTACCATTACACAACGAAGAAAAAGGAATAGAAATATGGCATGGGATGATGAAAAGAAGGCACAGGCAGTTGCAATGTATGAAGATGGCAATCCTACCCCTGAGACTTCAATGGAAATCGTCAAAGAAATCGCAGAGCACCTCGAAGAATCACCTAACGGTGTTCGTATGATTTTGACCAAGGCTGGAGTCTACGTTAAGAAGGATCCTGCCTCTGGCTCAAAAGCTTCCGGCGGTGCCACTGGTGGTGGCAGAGTATCAAAGGCAGCAGCCCAAGATGCACTAGTAGCGGCCATCAGCGATGCTGGGCAGAGTGTTGACGAAGAAATCGTTAGCAAGCTGACTGGTAAAGCAGCACAGTACTTCAGTACTGTTATAAATGCTATTAACAACGCTGCTTAATTTGTTAATAGCCCCTATTTAGTGGATCTTGCCCACGCTACTTAGGGATACAGAGAGGCAAGGCGGAAACCTTCAGGCTTTTGGCCTGGAGGTTTTCGTACATTTGTAGTACAATTTTTCAGTTTGGACAGTAAAAGATTTTGCTAACCTTATGAAAAGGAGTACTAATGAAAAAAGAAGATTTAGCAAATCTTATCCGTGAATATGGCGATGCGGTGATCACTTATCGCAGTGAAAAATCTAATAAACTAAAATATAATGTATGCACGCTAGACTTCAGTACCCCCTATATAAAAAAGAAGAAGAATAGAGCAAAAGAGTCAGAGGATACTCTACTTACTTTTTGTTGGGATACAGACTCATATAGGCTTTTAAAGCCTGCCAATGTGACAAGTGTAGTTCCTTTAGCTTCGATTCTAAGAAACGAGGTGTAGTATGGAACTGTATGAATCCCAGGATTTGTATGAAAAAATCATACACTATGATGAAGTAAAAGAAGTACAATATCGTCTGACAGTAAATACCTTTAGAGGAATTGAATATTTAAGTTTAAGAAAATACTATCTTGGCTTCGAGGAAGATTGGCTTCCGAGTGCCGAAGGAGTCTCTTTGCCTCTAGATTTTAATAATAGTAGAGAACTTTTCTCAGGTTTAATAGAAATACTTTCCCTAGCAGAAAGTAAAGAAATTCTTGAAGAGCATTTCAAAGAACAATTAGATGTACTCTACCTGGAAGATTAAAAATAGTTCTTGACTTTTTCTTTATTTTTCCGTATAATATCCTTTCAATTGTGGAGAATGGTTTATGCGCGATTTCCTTGAAGAAGCAAGTGCAGCATATTATGCAGGTTTTCCGATTATCTCGGATGCTGAGTATGATGTGCTTTTTGCACACTTTGGTAATGACCAAGTTGGTCACAAAGTAACTGATGGTATCGAACATTATTGGCCTATGTGGTCTTTGCAGAAATGCTTTGACTTAGCAGAAGCCCCTTTTCCGATTGAATCCGCCGTAGCTTCTCCGAAGCTCGATGGAGCCGCAGTATCTTTGCTATATATTAACGGCACGCTTAAACTGGGTCTAACCCGAGGCGACGGTAAAATAGGTAAAGATATTACAGCGAAACTAGCAATGCTAGTACCTGAACGTATACCTTATACTAAAATCCTCCAAATTACTGGCGAGGTAGTATGCCCGTCAGAAATTCCTAATGCACGCAATGTCGCAGCGGGGTCTCTTAACCTAAAGAGTTTGGAAGAATTTTCTACTCGTCCCGTAAGTTTTGTTGCTTATGGGGTAGAAGGAATGACCTGGGACACTTGGACTGATTCTATGTCAGCTCTTTTTGATTCCGGGTTTCATGTAGTAAATAAATTGTCAAAGTATCCTACCTATCCTACGGATGGAGTAGTATATCGAATTAATAATACTGAAGATTTCCTTGCCCAAGGATACACTTCTCATCATCCTCGTGGTGCTTTTGCTCTCAAGGAGCAAGCGAAAGGACTCGTAACCACATTGAGAGAGGTGGAATGGCAGGTTGGCAAGTCTGGAACTGTTTCTCCGGTGGGAATATTTGACCCCGTAGAAATAGGTGGTGCAGTTGTATCTCGTGCTACTTTGCACAATATTCAATATATTGAAGCACTCAATTTAGAACTTGGCTGTCAAGTGGAAGTTATCCGTAGTGGAGAAATTATTCCTCGTATTTTGCGTAGGATTGATTGAATGGACACCTTCAAAAAAATAATTCTTGACATTTTTACTCGCATCTCGTATAATATACTTTCAACTTTTGGGAAAAGTGTATGACAAGTATTCAAGCACCAACACATTGCCCTAGCTGCAATTTTGTCCTTGAGTGGGTCAACAACATTCTTTACTGTCGAAATGTAGCTTGTTCTGCAAAAAACAGTAAAGCTGTTGAACACTTTGCTAAGACCATGAAAATTAAAGGTCTTGGCCCTGCCGCAATCGAGAAACTCGACTTGTCTGATATAACAGAGATTTATCTTCTTGAAAAGGAAGATATTGCGGCAGCCCTTTCTTCTGAAAAACTAGCAAGTAGGTTGTTCGCTGAAATTCAGAATTCAAAGCAAGCCCCCGCTAATTTTGTTTTACCAGCATTGGGTATCCCGCTTATTGGCAAGACCGCTACGGAAAAACTGTCTACAGTAGTAGATAATATTCTTGATATAGATATGGACAGTTGCACGAAAGCAGGACTTGGGCCAAAGGCTACAGAAAACCTAATGTCTTGGATTGAAGGTTATGGCGAGAGTATTTTATACTTTTTTTGTAATCTTCCATTGAACTTGAGCTTTGTAAAAAAGCAACAGAGTTCAGTAAGGCAAGGAGTTGTATGTATTAGTGGAAAACTTACCTCTTTTCGTACAAAGGCTGACGCCGCATCTCAACTAGAGAAAGCTGGCTATGTTGTAAAAAGTAGCCTTACGAAAGATGTAACTCATTTAATAAATGAGAGCGGTATTGAATCCGCTAAAACTAAACAAGCCAGAGACTCTGGCGTAATTATCATAACAAACATATTAGAATTTCTAGGAGAATAATATGGCACTTCCTAAGTGGACTGACGAGCGTACTGCACAACTGACTTCAATGGTTGGTGACGAGTCGCCCGTATCACAAGAAACTGTAGCTGAAGCTGCTGACCGTTTGGAGACCTCCACTCGTTCAGTTTCTAGCAAGCTGCGTAAAATGGGTTACGATGTAGAACTCGCTTCTACTCGCGCATCCAAGTCTTTCAGCCCCGAGCAAGAGGCTACTCTTTCTGCTTTTGTCTCTGACAATAGTGGCGAGTACACCTATGCTCAAATCGCTGAGCACTTTGAAGGCGGAGCTTTTTCAGCTAAGTCTATTCAAGGTAAAATTCTGTCTATGGAGCTGACGGCCCACGTTAAGCCCACTCCCAAGGTAGAGACAGTTAAGTCATATACTGACGCAGAAGAAGCAACATTTGTCAAGATGGTAAATGATGGCGCATTTGTTGAGCAAATCGCTGACGCTCTGAACCGTACAGTAAACAGCATTCGTGGTAAGGCTCTTAGCCTGCTTCGTTCTGGTGACATTGATGCGATTCCGCGTCAAGAAACCACCAAAGGTTCTTCTAGGGTAGATCCTCTTGAAGAGCTGGGTGACATTTCTGCTATGACTGTTGAAGCCATTGCAGAAACCATTGGCAAAACTGCCCGTGGTGTCAAAACTATGCTGACTCGTCGTGGCCTTGTTGCCTCTGACTATGACGGAGCTGCAAAGAAAGAAAAAGCTGCTGAGTAATCAGTAATTTTTCTATGACAACCGTAGCGGGGTCGTTACGGTTGTTTTTTCATGTTCGGGGAGAAATAATTGAACGTATCTAGTGCGCTCATAAAGCAAGTACTTTTGCTGCAGGACTTTGAGACCTGGAGTTACGTGCGTAAGCACTACTTGCCCAGTGAGTATCACAGTATATTTTCAAGTATTGACAAGCACTGTGAAACTTTTCATAGTCTACCGAGCATGGAAGAACTTAAGTTAGCTACTCGTGATGGGCCGACTCTTGAAAAGCTATATGCAATTGAGAGCGTAGAAATTGATGCAGAACCCTTCGTTCTACTTCAGTACCTAAAAAATGAATTTACCCAGCGCGAGATTCTACGCGAACTTGAGGATTATGTTGAGCATTCAATTTCATTTGAAGATGCGGAAGAATCAGTTGAACATCTACACGACATTATTATGCGTGTGGAAGATAAAGTTGAACTTGAAGATCCGAAAGAGAGTATGCAACGTATTTCTCTTTTCGAAGATGAAGAAGAGCTTGGAAAGTACCTGCGCCTTGGCTTGAACACAGAATACGACGATCAAATTCAATTCTCCCCGAAGGATTTGATTCTTGTTGGTGGACGGCGAGGCGCAGGGAAATCTCTTACCTGTGCGAATATTGCAAACAGTGTGTATCAAAATGGCAAGTCTGCCATTTATTTTACTATTGAAATGGACTCTCGTTCCATTCTTCAGCGTTTGTGTTCAATCGCAACGGGGATACCACAAGCCAGGCTTCGTTCAAAGAATCTTAGTGTAGTTGAATGGGAGTATGTAGCAGAGTGGTGGGCTGGCCGATTCCAGCGAGGTCAAGAGTTGTTACACGACTACAAAGACCATCGTAGCTTTGAAGATTTTCACAAACAACTTACAACTACTTGTGAGTTGATTCCTGAACGACAACTAGATGTTGTATACGATCCTTCGCTAACTCTCGGAAAGATACGTTCAGAACTAGAAATGAAAGTAAAATCTTCTATGGATATTGGCGTAGTTATAGTTGATTATATTAACCAAGTGAAGCGTTCAAACACGCCTTCACGCTCAGGACAATATGATTGGACTGAACAGATAGAAGTAAGTAAGGCTTTAAAATCTATGGCCCAAGAGTATAAAATTCCTGTATTTTCTCCGTATCAAACGGATGCTACAGGGGAAGCAAGATTTGCAAAAGGTATCTTAGATGCCGCGGATGCTGCATTTGCTCTTGAACCTTGGAGTCACGAAGATCAGTGTGTTACGTTTAAATGCGTAAAAATTAGAAATAATGAACCCAAGGATTTTACTTCTACTATGGACTGGCAAACTTTAAAGATGGGTCCCGACTCTGCTCTTACCCCTGACCAGAAAGAAGATAGCACCCATAAGACGGGTGAAGAAATAGATGACCTATGAAAATAAATATTGTAGGAGATCGTTACTATAAGCTAGAAGATGCTCCTTGGTTTTCAGCATTTTTTCATATAGTAAATTCATGTCAGGACCTGGGACACAAGGTTATTGTGGACAGTAGCATACAAATCCCGGGTTCTGCTCTTCCTTTTGTTAGAGGTCAGCATCCTGACCCTGACATTTCTATATATAATCATTCTCATATTTATGCATTGAATAACCCAGTAGCGGGGTCTCCACTCTTTTGGAAACCTACTGGCCCTTCTTCAAAGTATTTTACTATAGATCCTATTGGCTATGCTTGTCATTCTTCTATTAGCTATGACAAGCCAGACTTTGAAAGTACCGAAACTGATTCTTTTTTTGAGACTGAAGTACAGACACTCATACAGCAAAAGTCAAATAAGTGGACAGGATTGCATTGGTACGAAAAAGACTGTGAAAAAATAGCTTTTACTCCAATACCAAGAGACCACATTCTCGTACTCGGACAAATGCCCGGGGATGAGACTGTTACAAAATTTTCATTTGGTAATCATTGGACAAAACTAGTATCTATAGTAGAGTATTTAATTGAACACACTTCAGAAACAATTGTAGTAAAGCTACATCCATATCTAAAAGAACGTTCTTCAAAAGAGAACTGGGACACTACATACTACAGAAATATATTGACTTGGCAAAAAAATGGAGTCACAGTAGTTTATGACTTTACTTCTATACATGATATACTGCCAAAAACAAAAGTAGCAATCTTGGAGAATAGTACGGCAGGAGTAGAGTGCTTACTCTATGATGTACCTATAATCTCTTACGGATATCCTGAGTATCATTGGATTACCTATAACTTAAATCATCTTATGCGCTTGAATCATGCACTGTCTACTGTAGAAAATTGGTGGAGCAAAGAGCTTTCTCGTGCTTGGCTTACTTGGTATTGTACAGAATATGCCTGTAGTGACTATGAAACTACATTAAAAAGAATTAGGAACTTACTATAATGTTATTTGGCACAGAAGCATTCAATTACTGTATAAATAATCTAGAGTTTAATTCAGTATTAGATATTGGATGTGGCACTGGTGAGCATTCAGAAGCATTTAAAGCAGCAGGAAAAGAAGTAACTTCAATAGATATTGCTGCTCACTATAAAGACGCCATTGCTACAGATATAATGCTATATTCGCCAGATGAAAAGTTTGATTTGATATGGTGTTCTCACGTAATGGAGCATCAACTTAATGTAAATAGCTTTGTAAAAAAGTGCAGAAGTTTAGCAAACAAATACATTTGTATAACTGTTCCTCCTCTTAAACACGAGATTGTTGGAGGACACGTTTCTTTATGGAATGCCGGGCTTGTAATGTATAATCTTGTATTAGGAGGGTTTGATTGTAGTAATGCTAGAATCAAGCAGTATGGATATAACATCTCTGTTATTGCAGAGGCATCTAGTTTCCTGCTAGCAAATCTTCGGTATGATAATGGAGACATTGCGTTAATTTCAGACAAACTTCCAACAGGTTACAATTATCAAGGATTCAATGGAAATATATATGAACTCAACTGGGATAAATAATTCTTGACTTCAGCAGTATTTTGTAGTATAATATCTAATTGTTAGGATTGTCGGAGTTTTTACTAATGGGAGTAATTTATGGATCAATGGGATACACTGTCTCAGGCAGAAAAAAGAAAAGTTATAGAAAGAAAAACACTTTTAATAAGAGTGGGTTTGTCCCCCTCGATACAGGAGATCATTACCGACGTGAAACACGAGAGTACCCTTCACGGCCCGACACAAATGGAGTTGCCGCTAAAGTGGTCCCGCCACAATACACTGGAACCCTTGTTAAAGGTATTGGAACCATGCACAAATCTAATGCTGTACCGATAATTGATGAAGAGCAGATGAAAGACCTGGCGAGGATGCGACGATGACTTCTTTAGCACAAGAGTATTTTGATACAATTGACAAGGCGCTGATTGAACAAAACTTTACAAAAGCTCAAACATATATGGCAAAATTGTCTACCATTTATACCTTCTTAGACAAAGATGATGCAGAATATTATCACTACTTAGAAGAATGTTTAGAGTTTAATATAAAAACGTTTGAAGTTCTAGAGGAACCCGAGTGAACGTAGAAGAATTACTGAATGAGAAAGAAGTATACTTTGTACCGAAAGGAAAAGACTTCCTAGTACGTTGTGTAAGTCCTGACCACGATGACGGCAATCCTAGTATGAGAATTGACCAAATCACAGGAATCTTTCAGTGTTTTTCGTGTGGTTTCAAAGGAAATATTTTCTATCATTTTGGCGAAAAAGCAAATCAGTTACAGCTAAAAAGAGAAAATTTAAAAAGGAAGATACGGGAGAAAATGGCCTCAAGTGTTGGCTTGGCTTTCCCTAAAGGTTATATGCCTTATATTGGTAACTGGCGAGATATAAAGCCAGAGACTTATAAAAAGTTTGAAGCCTTTCAGCATCACGATACTGATCATATAGGTAGAGTAGTATTTCCAATACGCGATATATCAGGAAAGATTGCAGCCTTTAATGGCAGGCACATGACTGGAGGAGTACCTAAGTACATGATTACTCCGAGGGGCGCAAAGATGCCTCTATTTCCTGTTGTGGAACCTATAAAAGACACTGTTATTTTAGTTGAAGGAATTTTCGATGCAATAAATTTGCACGATAAAGGATTAACAAATGCAGTATGCTGTTTTGGAACAAATAATATCAGCGAAGAAAAACTATCAATGTTAGCAATGCAAGGAGTTACTCATATTGATATTTTCTTTGACGGAGATGAAGCAGGCCAAAAGGCAGCAGAAAAAATAAAAGGTATGTGCGAGAAAGTTGATCTCGTATCCAGAAATATTCACTTAAAAGAAACAGACCCTGGAGCACTTACCGATTCTCAAATTGACAAGTTAAAGAGGAAGTTATATGCCTAACGTCGCATTAGTAGAGACGAAAAGTAGTAGAACCAATTTTAAGAAAGAGTTTGACAATGCATTTGAGTTTGACCAGTTTCAGCTCTGCTCAGACCCAAGTATTAAAAAAGTATTGAAAAGAGATGTAGACCTTGATATGAACCCAGACGAATATGACTGGGTTATTCTTGTAGGGTCTGATGCTCTAAAATATTTTACTAAAATTAATTCAGTAACGGAATATTCCGGTAAAAAGGTAGAGGGTAAATTTCTGCCTGTAATTAATCCTGCGATGCTTGCTTTTAAGCCTGAAGCTCGCAGAACGTGGGAAGATTCAAAAACAAGTATAATTCAATATATTCGAGGCGAAATCGAGGATGCTGTAATAGACGAGAGTATTGCTTTTGGAATACAAGATACGGAGATAGCAAATGATTATATCAGAGATGCAATCGCTCATTCAGGAACTTTCGTGGCCTTGGATTCGGAAACTACTGGTTTATATCCTCGTGACGGCCATATGCTTGGTATTTCTTTGTGCTTTGACGGCGTTCGTGGTGCTTATATTGATACCGATTGCTTTAATGACGAGACCGAAAGCCTTCTGCAAGAACTTTTTTCAAGAAAGTCCGTAGTATTTCATAACGCTAAGTTTGATATGGCGTTTTTTGAGTACCATTTCAACTTTAAGTTTCCAAACTTTGAAGATACGATGCTGCTTCACTACTTAATCGACGAGAATCCAGGCACTCACGGCCTAAAGCAGCTCGCAATCAAGTTTACTCCATACGGAGACTATGAAAAACCAATGTACGATTGGATTGACCAGTATAGAAAAGAAACTGGAGTACTAAAAGGAGACTTTCAATGGGGTGCTATTCCTTTTGACGTAATGAAAACTTATGCAGCAATGGATGCCTTAGTTACATTTCTAATCTTTCAAAAGTTTGAAAAGATTAAGCAAAATACAAAGCTTAAGTGGGTTTATGATAATATTCTTATTCCTGGCACTCGATTTCTTACAGATGCACAAGATAATGGAGTACCTTTTGATAAGCAGAGATTATATCTTGCACAGCAGATTATGCAAGACGATATAGACGCAGCAATTACTAAGTTGTATGAAAATGATCGTATTCGTAAGTTTGAAGAAATTCAAGGCAAAGAATTTAATCCAAATAGTACTCTTCAACTACGAAAACTTATGTTTGACTACTTAGGTTTGAACCCTACAGGAAAGAAAACTGGAACAGGAGCAGATTCAACAGATGCAGAAGTCCTTAAAGAACTCGCAGAACAGTCCGATGTACCGGCACTTATATTGGATATTCGACAGAAATCGAAAATCAAAAATACCTATCTCGACAAGATTATTCCTCAGTTGGATAGAGATTCGAGACTTCGTACTGGTTTTAACCTGCATGGCACTACTAGTGGCCGCTTATCAAGTAGCGGAAAATTAAATATGCAGCAATTGCCTCGGGACAACCCAGCAGTAAAAGGTTGTATTAAAGCTGCCCCAGGTCATAAAATTGTTGCAATGGACTTAACTACCGCAGAAGTATATGTCGCTGCAAAACTCGCAGATGACCAAGCCCTTATGGATGTATTTAAATCTGGGGGGAATTTTCATAGCACCATTGCTAAAACAGTTTTTAAACTGCCTTGCGAAGTCGAAGATGTGGCAGAACTTTACGGAGATAAAAGACAAGCGGCAAAAGCTGTAACTTTTGGTATTATGTACGGCGCAGGCCCAGCAAAAATATCAGAGCAAGTAACAAAAGATAGTGGAAAGTATTTTTCCAAGCAAGAGGCTTCTGAGGTAATCAATGACTACTTTAAAACTTTTCATAAGTTGAGAAAGTGGATTGACGAAAATCAGAAATTCATTGAACAAAATGGATTCATTTATAGCTTCTTTGGGCGCAAGAGACGCTTACCAAATGTCAAAAGTGAAGATAAAGGCATCAAGTCTCATAGCATTCGCTCTGGTCTTAATTTTTTGGTCCAGTCTGCTGCTAGTGATATTAACCTTTTAGGTGCTATAGATATGAACGCTCATATTAAAGCACAAAAAATGAATTCTAAAATATTTGCACTTGTGCATGACTCAATTCTAGCAGAGGTTCCAGATAATGAAATTGAACAGTACTGTGAAAAACTACGATATTTTGTACAACTTGACCGCGGTATATCCATTCCCGGAGCAGCGGTGGGGTGTGACTTTGAAATCGGAGAAGACTATTCCATGGGGAAATTTGAAAAGTTTTACCTATAATGGAGTAGAAGTTGATTATAACTTATCAACAAGTTTCGAAGATCACATTTCCGGTTTTTACCCTCCCGAATGGAAATTGGCAAACAACGGACGGCCTTCTATTTTTGGAGGAAGGAATAGTGGACGATCGAAATATGCCAGGACGTACCCTTGGGTCTAGAAGAGTGCAGACTCCTCACAAAAACCTAGTTCCACTTCGAAAGTGTATAACCGAGCATCAAGGTCTTATAAAACAAAAATCAAAATATTATATAGATAGTACTGGAGCACCTTTTATTTACGAAAAAACTAAAATGTGTGCTTTAAAGTATTATCTTATAAGAAAAGTAGAGCAAAAGGAAGTTGCATCTCTTATATGGTTAAAAGATTTAAAACATCCTTTTCCTATTCCGCGCCCTCCCAAGGCTGAAATGACTTGGGCAGGGGTTCTTCATCTTCACGGGCTACCGTGGATGCTCTATGAGTACTCTCAAGAACGTAAAAAAGATACGAGTAGAAAAGTATAGGTAACTTATGGCAAGAAAACCCAGAACACTAGACAAAGTAAATCTAGTTCTGCAAGAAATTGAACCATTAACACAAAATCAACTATTAGCTTTTGAAAGTACTAAAAACTTAGTGTTGCACGGAGTAGCCGGAACAGGAAAAACTTTTATTTCCTGCTACTTAGCTTTTGATGATATGACAAAAAACCTATATCAGCATACAATTTTAATTAGAAGTGCTGTCTCTACTAGAGAAATGGGGTTTCTGCCAGGTACTGACAAAGAGAAAGCTGCCGTATATGAAGAGCCTTACAAAGATATTTGTATTGAACTTTTCCAAAGAGGCGATGCTTACGAACTCTTAAAGAAACAAAATTTAGTACAATTTATGACAACATCGTTTATTCGTGGAATAACTCTACGAAATGCTGTAATAATAATTGATGAGTGTCAAAATATGTCTTTTCACGAACTAGACTCTATTATTACCCGAATAGGAGAGGGTTGTAAAGTTATTTTTTGTGGAGACTTTAAACAGACTGACTTTACTGAGAGAAGTAGAGAAAAATCAGGATTACCCGACTTTATACGAGTGTTAAAAGCAATGGAAGAGTTTGATATGATTGATTTTACTGTAAAAGATATTGTACGCAGTAGTTTTGTGAAAAAATATATTATGGCAAAAGAAGATTTAGGTCTATGAAAGCGGTTATTAGTAATAAAATATATCTGGAAGTAGATCAGGAATATAAAGAGTTTCTTGCAAAAGAACTTACCTATAAAATTCCTTCTAGAAATCCTCATGATCCGCCTTTAGTTATTAAAAATATGGCTAGAGTACGGGCAGATTTAGTTACTATACCTGTAGGCCGAGTGGATTTAATACCGGAGAATTATGAAATTATTGACAAAAGGATTACTGTGCCTGTGGATTTTCCTGCTTTTGGGTTTGATCTACGAGAATCACAGCAAGCCGTCTATGACGAACTTGACGATAACTGTATCATCAATGCGTGGGTAAGTTGGGGTAAAACCTTCACGGGGTTGGCGATAGCAGGGAAACTCGGACAAAAGACTCTGGTTGTAGTGCATACTACCGCTTTGCGTAAACAATGGATTGATGAAGTAGAAAAAGTCTATGGATTCAAGCCCGGGATTATAGGAAGTGGTAATTTTGATATAAAACCTCCGATTGTAATAGGAAATACTCAAAGTCTTTACCGCAAAATACCCCAAATTTCAAAAGAGTTTGGGACAATTTTATTGGATGAAATGCACCATGTAAGTAGTCCAACATTTTCCAAAATTGTCGATACTAACCATGCTCGATATAAAGTTGGACTTTCTGGTACAATCGAGCGAAAAGATGGAAAGCACGTTGTTTTTCGTGACTATTTTGGGAATAAAATATTTAAACCACCAAAAGAAAACTTTATGACTCCGAGTATTGATATTGTTCGCTCTGAAGTAAGGTTTTTAGATGGAAATAGAACGCCTTGGGCAAATAGAGTAACAGCTCTGTCCAATAATGAAGAGTATAAACACTTGGTAGCAATGCTTTCAGCTACATATGCGGCAAAAGGTCACAAAGTACTTGTGGTATCAGATCGTGTGCATTTTTTACGAAGCTGCGCCGAACTTGTAGGTGAAAACTCCGTGTGTGTTACAGGTGAGGTACCTCATGACGAAAGGCAGAAGTTACTAGATGAGATTAATTATGGAAATAAAAACGTTCTTTTCGGAACTCAAGCAATTTTTAGTGAAGGTATATCAGTTAATTCCTTGTCTGTCCTTATACTCGGTACGCCCATTAACAACGAGCCACTACTCACCCAGCTCGTCGGAAGAGTCATTCGAGAACAAGAAGGAAAACGAGACCCCATAGTAGTAGATATACACTTGAAGGGCGAAACAGCAAAAAGACAAGCCTCGAATCGTATGGGATACTATATGAAACAAGGCTATAAAATACGACAGTTGTAAAAAATAGTTCTTGACTTTAACTTTAATTTTTAGTATAATATATGTTATTATTTGATTGGAGAAAAGTATTTTACGCTGCTAGCGGAGACCCTACCGAGATAATCAGGATTCTTCGTATGTTAGTGGAAAATCGCGTCCCTAAAAATAAGTTTGATAAAATATACGCATACTCTCTAGTAAATTTTTCTGGAGAGGCTTTTTTGGTTCATCCAGAAAGGTTGTTGTATGAAGGGTATAAATATACCCATAGAGAAATAGGAATCTATGTGGCTCTTGCTTCTCTGCGGCCTTTGGCCGATTACTTAGCATCTGGTAAGGTTAGTCTTGACTTACTATATGTTCCAGACAATATTAAAGAATATATTACAGACAATAGGCTACTTTCAGTAGAAGATAATGAACTTTATTTTTTATATGAAAGAAGTCCCTCAAAAAAGGAGATACATTAATGGCACTATCATTTAATCAATCAAAAGGCGGAGCACAAAAAAGCTCTATCAATACTTACAGCTACCAAGAAGGCGACAATACAGTTCGTCTTGTTGGAGATGTTTTAGCACGTTATGTGTATTGGGTAGTTGGAGAGAATGATAAAAACATTCCTCTTGAGTGCTTATCCTTTGATCGTAATGAAGAGCGATTCAACAACAAAGAAAAAGATTGGGTTCGTGAATACTATCCTGATCTAAAATGTGGATGGAGCTACGCAATGCAGTGCATTCACAATGGTGAGCTAAAGGTAATTAATCTGAAGAAGAAGCTCTTTGAGCAAATTTTGACAGCAGCAGAAGACCTGGGCGACCCTACAGATGTAGAAAATGGATGGGATGTTAAATTCAAGCGTGTTAAGACTGGCCCTCTGCCCTATAATGTAGAGTACCAACTTCAAGTATTGAAGTGCAAGTCTCGACCTCTTGATGAGACAGAGAAAGAATTAGTAGCAACCCTGAAGTCAATGGATGATGTTATGCCTCGTCCAACTCCAGATGCTCAAAAAGAACTGCTTGACCGTATTCGTGAAGGCGCACCTGCCAATAACGTAGACGAAGAAGCCCTTGAAAGTGAGTTTAACATCGGATGATTTTATTCACCGCAGACTGGCATATTAAACTGGGACAGAAAAATGTCCCAGTTTCTTGGTCTTTGAACCGTTATAAATTGTTCTTCGAACAAGTACACAATATTGAAAAAATGTGTAATATGCACATAATCGGAGGCGATCTTTTTGATCGTCTTCCGAATATGGAAGAACTAGAACTTTATTTTTCTTTTATTCGGAATGTAAAAATTCCTACCATTATCTATGATGGAAACCATGAAGCAACAAAGAAAAATAAAACCTTTTTTACACAACTAAAGCAAGTAAGTAGAGATATAAACCCTCTTGTACAAGTTGTAGATATTTCTTATGTAGACAAAGAAATGGGATTTAGTATTCTTCCTTATGCAGAACTGCACAAGAAAGATATATTAGATCATTTTCCAACTCAGTACCCTTTATTTACTCATGTTCGTGGCGAAATTCCTCCCCATGTCAAGCCAGAGGTGGACTTAGACTTATTTGAGAATTTTCCAGTTGTTTTTGCAGGCGACCTACACGCACATAGTAATACACAAAGAAATATTGTGTACCCAGGAAGTCCTATGACTACTTCATTTCACAGAAATGAGGTTAGTACAGGTTACCTTCTTATTAATGAAGAGGACTGGTCTTGGATTTGGGAGCCTTTTGACTTGCCTCAGTTACTTCGTAAAACAGTAACAGATCCGAGTGAAATGGTTGCTACAGACTATCATCATACTATATATGAAATAGAAGGTGATATGCAAGACTTGGCAGATGTAGAAAACTCTGAGCTACTCGACAAAAAAGTAGTAAAAAGAAGTTCTGAAGCCGCATTAGTAATAAATAAAGAGATGACTATTCAGGAAGAATTAGTAGAGTATCTACAATATATTCTTGAGATAGAAGAAAAGAAAATACCGGATATACTAGGAACTTTTAATGATTACGCTCAAAAAGTTACAATGGAGTAACTGTTTTAGCTATGGCCCAAATAATGAGCTTGACTTAGACGCAAATATAGTTACTCAAATTATCGGAACAAACGGAATGGGTAAATCTTCTATCCCTCTAATAATAGAAGAAGCTCTTTACAATAAAAACTCAAAAGGCATAAAGAAAGCAGATATACCAAATAGATATATAAATAATGGGTATGATATTTGTTTATCCTTTACACGAGACTCAGATGAGTATGTTATTACAATTAACAGAAAGTCCAATATAAAACTTAAATTAGAGAAGAATGGGGAAGATATTTCTAGCCATACAGCTACAAATACCTATAAAACTATTCAAGAAATTATAGGAATTGACTTTAAAACTTTTTCGCAGCTTGTGTATCAAAACACAAATGCAAGTTTACAGTTCCTTACGGCTACAGACACAAATCGTAAAAAGTTTCTTATCGAGCTTCTTTCTCTTGAGAAGTACGTGGAGCTTTTTGACCTTTTTAAAGATGCAGCGAGAGAAATAGCATTGGAAACAGCCTCAGTTCAATCCACTGTTAATACGATTGAAAAATGGTTGAAAGATAACAAATTGAGTGATACTACCATACTCCCGATGCTGGATATTTTAATTGACACGGAAGAAGATGAGAAAGAGTACGCCAACTTAACGGCAGAAATTAAAAATATTTCCGAAAAAAATAAAAAAATATCTAAGAATAATACATATAAAACTTTGCTGAAAGAGTTGGATAATGAAAAATCAACAGTACAATTTGCAGCAACGTTTATAAAAGGTTCCTATGATAGCGAACAGAGTGAAATAGGAAGTTTAAAGCAAATCGCAGCGGGGTCAAAGCGATTTATAGAAAAGTTAAAAAACCTGGAGGGTGTGTGCCCTACTTGTGAACAACCAGTAGACGAAGCTCTACGAGACTCTATGCTTGAAGCCGAACGAGAAAAAGGTGCTTCGGCTCTGAAAAAAATCGGAGAGCTTCAAGAATTTATAGAGAAAATTAAAGAGGATAATGAACACTATGAAAATTACCAAAGAATTGAAAGAGAATGGCGAGAAACTTTTCGAAGCATTGACGAGAGCCTTCCCTCAAGTCCTTTGGACGAAGGAGAGCTTAACTCGCGCTTACGAAGAGTACGAAATGACTTGGACAGAGCAAAAACTGAAGTGGGAAAGATCACAAAAGAAAATGAAGAAAGAACAAGAAGAAATACTCGAATCCAAGTAATTCTTGAGCAAACGAAGGAATTTCAAGAACAGCTAGAAGTCTGTATAGAAAAGATGGAAGGCATAAAAAATCTTTCCGCAAACTTAGAAGTACTGAAAAAAGCATTTAGTACAAACGGTCTTGTGGCTTATAAGATTGAGAATTTAGTAAAGGAGTTGGAAGAGCTTGCTAATCACTATTTGGCTGAATTGTCTGATGGTCGCTTCACTCTTGAGTTTGTGGTTAGTAATGACAAACTCAACGTGGAGATCACCGACAATGGAAACATTGTTGACATTCTTGCTCTTTCTTCTGGTGAGCTGGCCCGTGTTAATACTGCTACCCTTATTGCTATTAGAAAACTAATGAGTAGCATATCTAAGTCTAGAATCAATGTATTGTTTTTAGACGAAGTAATAAATGTATTAGATGAGCTAGGGCGAGAAAAAATGGTAGAAGTTCTTTTAGAAGAAGAATTAAATACTTACATAGTTAGCCATGGATGGACTCATCCACTTTTAGAAAAGGTAGAAGTAGTTAAATGCGACAACGTCAGCAAACTAGAGTACTAAACCGCCTTTCTTCAAGTAGAAGAATTTGGCAGCAAATATTAAAGGAGAAAAATGATGAGAGACTTGATACTGGAAGCACTCCGAGCAAAATACGAAGGGCAAATTCAAGAAGCCCGAGCAAACATTGAAGTATATCTTAACAACCCTGCAGGTATAGGTGAGCACTCAGATATTATAGAAGCAATTGACTGCCAAATAGAAAAAATAGCAGAGGCAGCGGAGAAGAAAGACGCGCTGGTATGGTTTGACTAATTATGGTAGATAGTAGAGCAAAAGGTGCAAGAGGTGAGTACCTAGTTCGGGATATGCTAAGAACTTACACTGGCTATCAGTTTGAAAGAGTCCCTGCTTCAGGGGCTTTAGCATATTTAAAGGGTGATATTTATGTACCAAATGAAAAAAACCGATTTTGTATAGAAGTAAAAAGCTATGCTGAAAGTCCTCTAACGGATAAGATATTTACAGCACGTAAAACAAATAATCTTATTCGTTGGTGGAAGAAAGTAGAAATACAGGCGGAGGGAGGAAATCAAGAACCATTATTATTTTTTAAATATAATCGTTCTCCGATTTTTGTAGTAACTGCTATGAAGCCCGACTTGTCTGATTATATGTATATAAACTGGCTAAATTGTTATATAGCAGAAGCAATGCCTTGGTTGGAAAATGAAAAACCGGAGTTTTTACATGGCATTTGAATTTAATGATAAAATGTTCATTGATAATGAAAATACTGTACTTATAGTAGATGCTTTAAACTTAGCATTTCGCTGGAAGCATCAGGGTAGAACAGATTTTCGATATGATTTTCAAAGAACAGTAGAAAGTTTAGCGAAATCTTATGATTGTAAGAAGCTAATAATTACTGCGGATTGGGGCTCTTCTTCCTATAGAAAAGCTATTAATCCAGAGTATAAGCAAAATAGAAAAGAAAAATTTGCAGAGCAAACTGAAGAAGAACGCATTGCATTTGAAGAGTTTTTTGAAGAATTTGAAGCATCACTAGAAGTGCTTGCAGAAAGTTACCCTGTATTAAGATACAAAGGTGTCGAAGCAGACGACTTAGCAGCCCATTTAGTAAAGTATAGAGAAAAATACGGGTTAGAATATATTTGGCTAATTTCTAGTGATAGAGACTGGGACTTACTTATACAAGAAAATGTTGGTCGTTTTTCTTATGTAACGAGGAAGGAAGTTACTTTAGACAACTGGCACGAGCACTATGAAGTAACCCCAGAGCAGTATATATCCTATAAATGTATGCTTGGAGACAAAGGAGATAATGTTCCAGGATTTCCAGGTGTGGGCCCGAAAAAAGCAGCATCATTAGTAGAGCAATACGGAGATGCCTTTGCAATTTATGACGCTACTCCTATTGATAGTAGATATAAGTTTATACAAACTATTAATGATAATGCTGAACAAATTCTTCAAAACTATGAACTTATGGATTTAATTACTTATTGCGATGAAGCAATCGGGGCTGATAATATAGCCGATATTGAAAGGAGACTCTCTGGTGAGTTATAATATTACCGTAGATTACCGAAGAGATAACTACTTGTCAGAGTTTAGTAAAAAAACTTTACAAGATCGTTACCTTATTGATGGAGAGGTTTCACCTCAAGATGCATTTGCTAGAGCTGCAAAAACTTTTGCCTCTAATGAAGCTCATGCACAGCGATTATACGACTATGCCAGTAAGCTTTGGTTTATGTTTTCTACTCCAATACTTAGTAATGGAGGTACAAAGCGTGGTCTTCCTATTAGTTGTTTTCTTAACTATGTCGAGGATAGCCGAGAGGGTATCACAGACCATTACAGAGAAAATGCTTTTCTTTCTTCCGTTGGAGGAGGAATAGGAGGATGCTGGAATGACATACGAAGTGTAGGCAGTAAAACTTCGGCGGGGTCTGAGAGCACTGGCGTAATTCCCTTTTTGAAAGTAGTTGACGCAGAAATGCTGGCATTTAGTCAAGGCGTTACACGCCGAGGAAGCTATGCCGCTTATCTCGATATCTCGCACCCTGAAATTGAAGAATTTTTAGATGTACGAAAGCCTACTGGCGGAGATATTAACCGTAAATCTACTAATCTACATCATGGTGTGTTGATTGGAGACGAGTTTATGGAGCTTATCGAAAATGCTACTAAAATTCAAGATTTTGATGATAGTTGGGATTTAGTAGATCCGCATACAAAGCGGGTTGTAAAAACCGTATCTGCAAAAGCACTTTGGGTAAAACTTATTCAAAATCGTATTGAAACTGGTGAACCTTATGTTATGTTTAAGGATACTGTGCAGGCTGCGTTGCCTGAGTTTCAAAAGGAAAAGGGCTTAAAAGTTCATCACTCAAATCTTTGCAGTGAAATTACTCTTGCAACTGACGACGATCGCACAGCAGTATGTTGTCTTTCAAGTGTAAATCTAGAGGAGTATGATGAGTGGTGCAACGACAAGTATTTTATTCCTGATTTGGTTGAAATGCTTGATAATGTACTCACGCATTTTATTGAAAATGCTCCTCATGAACTGTGGAGAGCTATACATAGTGCCGAACAAGAACGAAGTATTGGTCTTGGAGCTATGGGTTTTCATGCTTACTTACAACGTCGACATATTCCATTTGAAGGAGTTATGGCAAAGTCTGCAAATATGAGAATGTTTAAGCATATTAAGAAACAAGCTCAAGAGACTACGGAAAAGCTTGCAGAGCTTCGTGGTCCATGTCCAGATGCTTACCCCCTAATGATAAGAAATGCTCATCTTCTTGCGGTTGCTCCAAATGCAAGTTCAAGCATTATTTGCGGTAATACTTCTCCAAGTATTGAACCTTATCGTGCAAATGCGTTCACTCAGAAAACAAAAAGTGGAACAAGTTTGCAGAAAAACGAATACTTAGAGCATATTCTGCAAGAATTAGGAGAGGATAATCCTGAAGTATGGAAGAGCATAGTTACAAATGGAGGCTCAGTACAGCACCTGGACTTTTTAGACCAACATACAAAGGATGTATTTAAAACGGCTGTAGAAATAGATCAGAGATGGGTTATTGAAATGGCGGCAGATCGTCAACAGTATATTTGCCAAAGTCAGTCTTTAAATGTATTTTTTCCTGCAAACGTATCAAAACAAGAACTTCATGCTATTCATATGATGGCATGGAAGAAAAAAGTAAAAACTCTGTATTATTTGCGTTCCGAAGCATATCGTAGAGCAGAAACAGTATCTGACGAAATGCTACGACAAAAGATATTAGAGAGTATGGATGAAAGTAGTTGCCTTGCGTGCGAAGGCTAAGTTACGGAGAAAAAAGTGAATAATCTTTTAGAAGAACGCGAATATTACAAGCCGTTTAACTATCCTTGGGCCTTTGAACATTATAAGTCCCAACAGCATATGCACTGGTTGCCAGATGAAGTCAACCTTGCAGATGACCTTAGAGACTATCGTGATAAGTTGACCCCTGAGAATCGTCGACTTATTAACCAAATATTTCGATTTTTTACACAGGCAGATGTTGATGTTTGTTGTGGGTATGCCAAGCATTATCTACCAACATTCAAACAGCCAGAAATAAGAATGATGCTATCTGCTTTTGCAGCTATGGAAGCAGTACACCAAGAAGCCTATTCATTACTACTTGAAACCTTGGGTTTTGATAGTGATGAATATCAAAAGTTTTTTGAGCATAAAGAAATGCTTGACAAGCATGAGTACCTTTCTGATTTTGGAATGGATACTCCTATAAATATTGCTAAAACAATGGCAGTATATAGTGGATTTACAGAAGGAGTACAGCTCTTTAGTAGCTTTGCAATTCTTTTGAATTTTCCACGCCACAACTTGATGAAAGGCATGGGTCAGATTGTTACATGGAGTATTCGTGATGAAACTCTTCATGTAGAAGGAATGACTCAACTTTTCCGAGAGTTTATTCGGGAAAACCCTGAGCTGTGGAATGACGATCTAAAGTATGAGATTTACTGTGCCGCAGAGCGAACAGTAGAGTTAGAGGATGCTTTTATTGATTTGTGTTTTGAAGGAGCAGAAATTCCTGATTTGACAGCAAAAGAAGTAAAAGAGTATATTCGATATATTGCAGATCGTAGACTTCTACAGCTCGGAATGAAGAAGATTTTTAAATCAGAAGAAAATCCTCTGCCTTGGTTAGACTATATGTTAAATGCAGTTGAACATACTAACTTCTTTGAAAACAGAGCTACTGAGTATGCACGTGCGAGCACTACTGGTAACTGGCAAGACATTTTTAAATAAGGAATATTACATGGAAAATGAAATAAAAGACGAACCAACAGTTGACTTAAAGTTAACAATTGCAGAAGTAAATGCAGCTCTTAGTGCACTTGGAGAGCTTCCTGCTAAAACCTCAATGTTTTTAATTCAAAAAATTAAAGACCAAGCGATTCCTCAAGTCGCAGCTCTCGGACTTTTAGTTGAAGAGCAAGATGATAAAGACGTTTAAAAACTTTTTATCAGAGTCCGTTGCAGAGACATTACATAACGGCATTATGACTACCCCAGAACAGTGGTGGTCATATGCCGTTATGTATACTGGGCTACAAAAAGTAAGATACTTTAAAAATACTTTTGCAGAAAGACAAGCCTTAGAAAGTATTCAGTCTAACATAAATAACAGTTTTACTACGGGAAATTTTACATATAAGTTTAAACGTAGTACATCTCATGTAAAAGGGTGTAACTGTTATGAGTGTAATTTTAAAGAAACTTTTCTAAACTCGGAAGACTTTAAAAACTTCATTTCAGTAGAAACAGGGTTAAAAAATCCAGAGATATACGAAAGTTTTTGCAGTGTATACGAGAAAGGGGATTATTTGAGTATGCACCCAGACGCAAAAAGAGGCGTAGCTTTTATTTTAAATTTAACAAAAGCCTGGAGACCTGAGTTTGGAGGGTTGCTTCATATAAAGCAAGATGATGATACATATAAAGTTATATTTCCAGAATATAATAGTTTAGTATTGCTTCAATTAGGAGAAGCAGGCACTCCGCACTTTGTTAGTGAAGTCAGTGCCTATGCTCCTATTCCGAGAATAGCTATTTCAGGCTGGTACAATGAAGGGGCATAAAGCCCCTTTTTATTAAGCTGGACCCGTTGGACCTGCAACTCCTTTATGCTAAAGTAATATTCGCTTGTGTTAAATTTGTAACTAAAGCATCTTTAAATGAAACATTGATAGCCTCTAAATAGCTTCCTGCCCCAATAAGTGTATTTATTTGTTCTATTACTTCTTTTTCCGTATTAAAACAAATTTGAATTTTTTGTAGTAGTAAGTTCGACCACTCGGTTATTTCCGCATTTGAGGTAGTTCGGTAGACTATACCCTCTGTTGTAGAGTATATTTTCCAAACTTGATTATCCGGTCTAATACCCGCCGTAATTGCAGTCTGTACAGATGCTATCTTTCTCTGAGACTCTAGAGAGCTATCTAACTCATATTCGTTGAGTGCTGCATCTGTCCACAGTATGTTTCTATTTTCATAAAGCCATCTTTCTGCCGGAATATTCTCTCTTCGTTCCTGGGCTTCTATTCTCATTTGGTCTGCTGTATAATCTGTAATTACCCAAGCACCATTTTCCCAAGTTAAAGTCTGATAGTCAGCAACAGAAGGTCTATCCGTAACTTCTGCCCACCCTGCATCTGCAAGTTCTTCCGCCGTAAAAGTTGTATTGTCTGTGCGAGTTCGCCCGTCTGATAGCACAATACGATGTGGTAAGGCTCGCGGATATGCTCCATTTAAACTGTAAAGTGCCATTTTATGTCTCCTTATATTTTAACGACCATCATTATGTTATGTAGGTTATTGAGTCTGCCAGCAGTCTAACGGTATATACTTCAGGCGAGTCAACAGACGCCGTTCGACCATCTTCGCTATTAGTTTCGTCTTGATAATTATGCCTTAACGGACACCCAGCAGAAAGCCATGCTTTAATTTGAGCGTCTGTCATAGCTCCGGTTATAGCGGTATTATCTATTGCTGTTCTTGTTTCTGTAAATGCGCCCGACTGTAAAAAGGTATGGTCGTCATCGCCTAAGTTAGCAACAGTTGCGCCTGTCAGGTCTTCGGCGTAGTAATTAACGATACTCCCAGCAATAACAAGAGGCGGGTCAAGAAGACTTCCTTCAAAGTCTCTTTTTACTTCAATTTTTGTTTCTATTCGCAGGTTGCTGTACCCAGTAATTACCTTACCTAGCCACGGCTCGCCTACATCAATGTAACTATAAAGAGTATAGTCAGTTGTCGAGGGCTGTATTTTTGTTGATGCGTTAGTCATGTCGGCCGACTGACTAGTGTCTTCTGTGCTGTAGGTGGAGTTCCCGTACCAGTTCCACAATTGGCTGACGCTTGTAACCGTGGCTTGTAGTTGCGGCCAAGAACCACTTCGCCTATAAGAAGTTGCTTCTCTCAAACCCCAAACACCCGAAGCAACATTGTCTGCCGGAATGTTTGATTTTCCTATAATGCCGCCATTGCCTCTCATAACCTATTCCTA
>Ga0255752_10000470_pt1 | contig 50802 bp, 45 predicted proteins | sample 011ome_25_FD_179952 | JGI IMG/M metagenome (GOLD analysis project Ga0255752, IMG submission 179952) | Coastal salt marsh microbial communities from the Groves Creek Marsh, Skidaway Island, Georgia - 011512CT metaG (version 2) | ecosystem: Environmental > Aquatic > Marine > Intertidal zone >...
GTGTTATCTTTGATGTATTGTAAAAATCGCAAAACATTATGCTCGAATCACTAGAATTACTCGTTAGCCAATTAGCAGGATGGATGTGGGGGGCGCCACTATTAATACTTCTGTTTGGCACGCATATATATTTAACATTTCAACTCAGAGGCATTCAATTTAGAACGCTTCCACTTGCATTTAAAATCATTTTTAGTAAATCAGATCAAGATGGAGATATTTCACATTTTTCAACATTGATGACAGCGCTTGCCGCAACCGTTGGTATCGGAAATATTGTAGGCGTGGCAACCGCAATAACATTAGGTGGGCCAGGCGCTATCTTCTGGATGTGGTTAACAGCCCTTTTTGGCATGTCGACAAAATATTCAGAAGCCCTCTTAGCCGTTAAGTATCGTGAAAAAGGTCCGAATGGCATGAGAGGTGGTCCTATGTATTATATTGCTAAGGGTGCCGGACTTCCATGGTTAGGGTCAGTATTTGCAGTATGCACTTTTCTAGCTGCATTTGGTGCCGGCAATATGGTACAAGCAAATGCAACGGCATCAATATTTTTAAATGTTTTTGATATTCCAACTATGTGGACTGGAGGCATATTAGCCATACTAGCAGGGTTAGTTATTGTTGGAGGTATTAAATCAATTGGTAAGTTTGCTTCATTTTTTGTCCCTTTTATGATCTTGCTTTATATCAGTACAGTCTTAATTGTTTTGATATATAGATTTGAAGAGATACCCAATGCTTTTGCTTTAATTTTTAATCATGCATTCAATGGTCATGCAGCAACCGGCGGATTTGTAGGTGCAACACTTGCTGCTGCAATTCGTTTTGGTGTTGCTCGAGGTTTGTTTTCTAATGAAGCTGGACTAGGTTCAGCTCCAATTGTGGCAGCTGCCGCTAAAACAAATGATCCTGTTAGACAGGCATTAGTAAGTATGACAGGAACATTCATTGATACCATTATTGTTTGTACCCTCACAGCACTTGTAATTTTAACGACAGATGTTTGGACAGAAGGAATCAGTGCTGCCGATTTAACAGCAAGAAGCATTGCTGCGACGTTAGGTAATACAGGAGCTACAATTGTTGCAGTTTGTTCTGCACTTTTTGCTTTTTCGACACTAATTGGTTGGAGTTACTATGGTGAAAAAGCGATTGAATATTTGTTTGGTTCAAGGGTCGTTAATTTTTATAAAATCATTTTTTCAATTCTGATTTTTGTAGGAGCTACCATGAGCTTGGCATTTGTTTGGAATTTTTCAGATGTCATGAATGGCATGATGGTGATCCCAAATTTAATTGGAATATTATTGCTCGTTAAAATTCTTAAGTCAGAAACAAAAAGATATTTTGATTAATCATCAAAATTTGATAACGCCTTTTGATAAATCAACTTCCTTCAAAAAGCTCAATAAACCAAAAATTAAAAAAGCCATTGCTAAAATAAACAAGAGCGTAATTAATTGATCTAAATTGAAAAGGACCTCTGTGGCGATAAAAATCATAGCTATAAGCACACAAATCAATAAGGCTGAAACCGTAGTAAGTGCGATTGCCCAGTGCGTCCATTTTGACCTTCTGATTAAAAACTCTATTTCTTTCTTATGTTCCATATTAAGCTTTTTAGAACCTTCGTTGAGAATCCTGTATCGGTCAACAATTCTTGAGAGCCTTGTCGACATTACGGCTAATATCGCACCTATCCCCGTCAATAAAAATGCAGGTGCAACAGCAAGTTGAATGACGGTAGCTATTTCTTTGAATTCAATCATATTTTCTCTTTAAAATTTTATTTTAACATTCAAACAAATACTTTTATGCCTTGTTGAAAGTAAATTTTTGTTTGGAAAACCCAATCTCCACTTTATCCTTCGCATTGAAATCACCTGCTAAAATCTTTTTAGCTAATGGGTTTTCAATTTCAGCTTGAATCGCTCTTTTTAATGGCCTTGCTCCGAAGGCAGGATCAAATCCAGCCTCAGCAATTTTTTTAATTGCCTCAGCATTAACCTCAAAATCCATTTCCATAGCCAATAACCTTTCACGAAGTTTTTCTAATTGAATTTTCGCAATAGATTGAATATTTTTAGCTTCAAGTGAATGGAAGACAACAATTTCATTTATCCTATTAATGAATTCTGGTTTAAAGTAATTTTTAACTTCGCCCATCACTGCAAGCTTGAGAACTTGGTAATCTTCATCTGCCTTTGCCTGAATCATTTGAGATGCAAGATTGGATGTCATAATAATTACAGTATTTTTAAAGTCCACAGTTCTTCCTTGACCATCAGTCAATCGACCGTCATCCAAAACTTGCAATAAAACGTTAAAAACATCTGGATGAGCTTTTTCCACCTCATCAAGTAAGATAACACTGTATGGTTTTCTTCTCACCGCTTCAGTTAAATAACCTCCCTCATCATAACCAACATATCCAGGAGGCGCTCCAATAAGTTTTGCTACAGAGTGTTTTTCCATAAATTCACTCATGTCAATCCTAATTAAATGATCTTCTGAGTCGAATAAGAATTCTGCCAAAGCTTTGGTTAACTCTGTTTTACCTACCCCTGTAGGTCCCAGAAACAAGAATGAGCCATAAGGTTGATTGGGATCACTTAACCCTGATCTTGAGCGAAGGATTGCGTCAGAAATTGTAGTGACAGCTTCATTCTGACCCACAACGCGCTGGTGAAGTTTTTCTTCAATATTCAAAAGCCTATCTCGATCACCTTGAAGCATTTTAGAAACTGGAATACCTGTAGCACGACTCACAACCTCTGCAATCTCATCAGCACCGACTTCAGTAATGAGCATTCTAGGTTTTCTTTGCTCAATATTTTCATTCTTTGAAGCCTCTTTGAGTTGAGTTTCTAACTCTGGCAACTCACCGTATTGTATTTCAGACACTGCTTGCCAATCACCAGCTCGGTTTGCACGATCCATTCTTAGCTTTGCCTGCTCAATCTTTTCCTTAATATCATGTGTGCCGCTCAATAGAATTTTCTCAGACTTCCATACGGCTTCTAAGTCATTAAACTCTCTTTCGCTTTCTTTGATATCCTGCTCAATTGATTTCAAACGTTTTTTTGAAGCTTCATCTTTTTCTTTTCTTACCGCTTCTTTTTCAATTTTTAGTTGAATCAATCTACGCTCAAGTTTATCTAATACCTCAGGTTTTGAATCAATCTCAATTTTTACTCGAGAAGCAGCTTCGTCAATAAGATCTATAGCTTTATCAGGAAGAAATCTATCGGTAATATACCTTTGCGACAATTCAGCCGCTGCAACGATAGCAGGATCAGTAATTTCCACGTTATGATGAATTTCATACTTCTCTTGAAGCCCTCTTAAGATTGCAATCGTTGCTTCAATAGTGGGTTCTTGAACAATCACTTTTTGAAATCTTCTTTCTAGAGCTGCATCCTTCTCAACATACTGTCGATATTCATTTAGCGTGGTTGCCCCCATACAATGAAGTTCACCTCTTGCTAAAGCTGGCTTGAGCATATTTCCAGCATCCATTGCTCCTTCAGCTTTACCAGCACCTACCATCGTATGAATTTCATCAATAAATAGTATTACATTGCCATCTTCCATAGCGATTTCTTTAAGTACGGCTTTTAACCGCTCTTCAAATTCTCCTCTATACTTTGCTCCCGCTAATAAAGAAGCCATATCAAGTGACAATATTTTTTTATTTTTAAGGGATTCTGGTACCTCATTATTAATTATTCTTTGCGCCAGGCCTTCGACAATGGCAGTTTTACCCACACCTGGCTCGCCAATAAGCACAGGATTATTCTTAGTCCTTCTTTGAAGTACTTGCATTGCTCTTCTTATCTCATCATCTCTACCAATCACTGGGTCAAGATTGCCTTGCCTTGCCCTATCCGTTAAATCAAGTGTATATTTCTTTAATGCTTCCCGTTGACCATCTGCGCTTTGAGAATTTATCTTATCGCTTCCTCTTACTGACATAATCGATTTTTTAAGTGATTCTTTTTCACAGCCATGCTGCTTTAATAACTTACCAGCAGAGTTTTTATCATCAATTAAGGCAAGCAGGAACATCTCTATAGAAATATAATCATCTCCCTGTTTTAGAGCTAATTTCTCAGTGAGATTTAGAAGATTATTTAAATCTCTGGATACCCCAATTTCACCATTCTTTGAATCAACTTTAGGAAGGTTTTTAATAGCATCATTTAGAGATTTTTTTAAATCTTGCGTTTTACAACCAGCAGAAGAAAGAAGTGATATTTCATCTCCATCTGTTTTCTCTAACAATGCACTTAAAAGATGAATTGGTTCAATAGAACTATTATCATTTATATTTGCTAAAGACTGAGCATCAGCAATTGCCTGTTGAAATTTAGTTGTCAGTTTGTCAAAACGCATATATTTTTGTGCTCCTTATAATTTATATTCTTACTTTATATATTGTGATTTTTCTTTAAATTACAAGTTTTTAAAATACTAATAAAATTAAATAAATATAAAATGGCGTATTTAGTTGACCGTGATCAGTTGGAAGTGATGTGATAAAATTGATCTAACCTGCAGAATTAAAGTTAAATCACTTTTGATGATTGCACATGAGTATCCGCAGGCTAGTATGTTAAGTTGACCTTTATACTTATCAAAGAGTTCATTATCCTGAATATAAATTAGGTTATAATTACCTATCAAATTTATCAAAAACTTTTAAGGAAGCTTAATGAAGAAAATTATTTTATCCCTAGCTCTGCTTGGATTTATGAGCAGTGCATTTGCTGATGAAGAGTTCTATGGAAAAATTGAAAGTATGCCTGAAAATTCATTCGAAGGAGAGTGGGTGATTGATGGAAAAACCTACCAAGTAACAAGTGAAACAGAGATTGATGAGGATGATGGTAATGCCAAAGTAGGCGCTTGTGTTGAAGTCGAAATTGATGGTGGCGAAAAAGACTCTGGGGCAGTTGAAGAGATAGAAGTAAAAAAATATAGCTTCTTATGTAGTTTCTATAAATTTATTGACTAAAAGTTAGATTTTATAAAAAAAGGAAAAGAAATGTTATTTCACTTAGACTTTCGAGTTGAATACTCTGCTGAAATGTCACAGAATGATCTCTTTGATATATGGTCAGAAGAGGCTGAAGCTGCGGTAGGTGCAAAAAAAGCTGGTGTGGTAGTTGATCTTTGGAAAGCAGTTGGTGATAGACGTGTAATTGCTATAGTCAATGTTGAGAGCATGGATATGCTTGATCAAATATTACTTGATCTACCAATAATGAAACGTATGGGTCAGCATGTAAAGGTGGAAGTAACAGCATTAAGAACTTACGAGAGTTTTGCCGAGGACGTAAATAAGCGTCTAGCTAAATAGTTTTATTTAAACTTGTTCCAAAAATGGAATGAAAACTTTTTAAAAAAAAGTACATTTAAAATAATTGGGAAAGCGACACCTAGTACAATCGTAAGAATTATCCACTGAATATCACCTACGCCCATCAAACGCATTTTCGGTTCGTATAGTCCAACAATCAATACCAACATACCAGCACAGTAGATGGAATTCACTATAGTGTTCGTATATTTATTCATTATAAAATTATAATAAATCTTTAAAGCAAGAAATTCCCCACAAATTTTTTGTGGGGAATTAATGCTCACTTTTTTTATTTAAAAAGTACCTGTCATGCCAAAGATTACTGCCCTACCACCTAATGGTGTTTTATCTTTAAGAATTGAGGTGCTATCTCTCTGCTCAGTATCTAGCAGATTTGTACCTTTAACTGAAAGTGTAATATTGGCTTCTACTGGCAGCGCATAACTTACATAAGCAGATAAATCGGTGTAATCATCAGTCTTTAATTCCTCTGCTGCAAGCTTATCTTGCTCAAAAACATGAACAACATCAACGCCCGCATTTAATCTATTCCATTCATATTGCAGCCCTGTACCTAATCTCATCGCTGGAATTAATGGTAAATTACCGCCATCCCTATTTTTGGCACGAACGTAATCACCCCAAACATCAACAGTATAATTTGTGTTTAATTTTTTACTTCCCTCAAATTCATACCCAAAAAATTCTGCTGGAACACTTTGGTATTGATAGACAGGCAGCGCTTCAAGTTCCTCTTCCCCATCATGCTCATGCTCATGATATTGAACTGTACCTGTATTAATTTCGGCAATGTAGTCATTAAAACGTGTATAGAATGGGCTAAAGGATAACTTAGTATCCCCATCCTGCCATGCTATGGTTGTATCAATTCCATTAGATTTCTCTTTCTTCAAATTTCTATCACCTTGCTCAATTGTTTCTGTTACATGATGTTCTCCATAAATATAGAGCTCATTCATTGCAGGTGCCCTCTGAGTGTGATTTAAATTAACCGCCAACGACCAATTTGAACTTAGATTAAAAACAGTTCCAATCGACGCGTTAGTAGTATAAAAGTCTTCTTCAGATGCATTAAAACTTGTAGACCCTTCCTCTCCAGTACATTCAAGTTCACCACCGACTTCTGCGACCTGTGAACAACCATCATCACTGGTAAAGCTATTAGCGTCATACTTAGTATAGCCCTGCCTAAAACCAAAACTCACAGTTTGGTTATTGATATTAAAGTCTTCAAGAAAATATATGGCGATATCTTTATTTTGATTATTTGCAATCAAAGGCGCTCCATTATCTTTGGAAAACCTTCCTTGGCCTGCATCAATTCCAACCACACCTGGTGAATTAAAAAATGAATGTGCAAATTCTATTTTTCCATCAAATTGCTTATCAAGATAATCAGTTCCAATAGATCCATCTTCCTCTACTTCTTTGTGATAATAATCAGAGTAGCTAAACGCAAACTTAAAATTATCAATATTATTCGCAATATCTTTTCTTTCTAATTTAAAGTCATATTTATCCACGTCCATATCGATATAAGCACCGTCTTCAAGGGGAATACCATATTCCATTTGATGATTTGAATATGACAAACCTGTATAGCCTTGATCGTTTATTTTAGATACCCCAACTGAACCACCGTGACTTTCAACATAAGAGTTAGTTAATGTACCATCACCATATTGGTCTCTTGAAACTTCATCATCTGATTCAGCCAATTCTTTGGATACTGAAAAACCTGGAATTTTTAAATTTTTGCTCGAGCGATCATAACCATCCACATGAATCATGAAGTCGTTGATACCATAATCAATTAAAAACGAACCTGCTTGCTCGTTATTAGCCCCACCTGTACCAAGATCATAGGCACCCATAAGACCCTCATAATAATCACTATGAATTCTGTTATCGATGATATTGATAACACCACCAGTAGCTCCGCCACCATATATGACAGCTGCAGGTCCCCTTACAATCTCTATTTGCTCTGCTGATAATGTATCAATGGCAACACTGTGATCTCCTGATAGAGCTGAAACATCATTAATTTGAAGACCATTATTTAACATTAGAGCTCGGTTATTGTTCATACCTCGGATTACTGGTCTTCCGATAGCATCACCATAACCAGAATTTGTAACGCCTGGGGTACCCTTTAATGTTGCGCCTAGGGATGAATCCCTAACCCGACTTAACTCTTCACCATTGTAAATTCGAATGGGTTTTACCATTTCATCATTTGACAACTTTAATGGATTGGCAGTGACTGGAACTTGTTCTAATTGAACATGCCCTACTCCATCTGCATAAACGCTCATACTTAAAATTGGTAGAGCGTATAAAAAATTTTTTAAACGCACAGCATTTCTCCTAAAATTTAATTTAATTTAACTTCTTTAAATGAATTTTTAGGTTTTTTTAAGGAGCTCGAGATTGATAAGCGACAAGGCCAAGAGAAAATGAATCTCTTGCTAAATAATTGTCAATTATTTGATATGATTGATCGAGAGAAAAATCAAAACCAGATGAAAGATTTGTTGTTTTAGCTGAATGATCTGTGACTACAAATGTACAATCTTCACATTCAATTAAATTTTGACTATGAACATCATCATGGTGAACATCATCATGGTGAACATCATCATGGTGAACATCATCATGGTGAACATCATCATGGTGAACATCATCATGGTGAACATCATCATGATATTGATGCTCAATATCATGTGTGAAGCCTATTTGGATGTTCGCTAATAGACTTAAAAGTACAAAAATTAATGAAAGATTTTTCTTCATAACCATTTATTATATTGTAAAACCACCTATTATTAAAGTAGACAAGCACAATTATCATGAAAGAACGTTCTTTTATAAACTTAAAATTTTAATATTTAAATTTCATAGATTGATTATATGGCCGAATTGATATACAAAAAAAATCCTCAAAGCTTAAAGACTTTATTTTTTACCGAAATGTGGGAAAGATTTAGTTATTATGGCATGCGAGCTTTATTAGTATTGTATTTAGTAGGCTCTCAAAACTATAGTGAGTCTGAAGCACTGCATATATATGCTGTATACACAGGCCTGGTTTACCTTACTCCAATAATTGGGGGTTATCTTGCTGATCGATTTCTTGGATCTCAAAGGGCTATTTTCATTGGCGGCTTAACCATGATGATTGGTCATTTCCTAATGGCATTCCCCGAACACTTATATTTAGCAATTGGTATGTTAATTATTGGTAATGGTTATTTCAAACCAAACATAAGCACACTTTTAGGCCGTCTATATAAAACAAATGATGTAAGGCGGGATAGTGGTTTTAGTATTTTTTATGTGGGCATAAATTTGGGTGCATTTTTAGCTCCATTAATTGTTGGTTATGTTGGAGAAACTATTAATTGGCATTATGGATTTGCGATTGCAGGATTTGGGATGCTAGCTGGACTCATTCAATTTTACATCGGGCAAAATAAGATAATCAAAGAAGACATGACATTGCAATCTAAAACACTAAATCTAAAAGACTGGAGTTTAATTTCATTCATATCAGTCATTAATATTCCGCTTATCTTGGTTATTCTTTATATGAATCAGCTTTTTAATAATTACTTCTTTGAAATATTAGCAATCACTCTCATGTTGGTTGCTTACTATTTATTTACCAAAAGAAAACAAGATATAAACTCTAAAGATGATTTAAGAAAAATTATTTATATTGGAATTCTTTCTGTTTTTGTCATATTTTTTTGGGTAGGATTTGAACAAGCAGGCGGATCTTTAACATTATTTGCCAATAATTCCGTCGATAGAGATTTCTTTGGTTTTATTATCCCAGCTTCATTTTTTCAATCAATAAATCCACTGATTATCATTTTGATTGGACCTATGGTTGCTAATTTTTGGTTAAGAGTTGATCAGAGCAAAAGAAGTATTAATACTTCTCAGAAAATGGGGTTAGGCTTGCTTCTTCTTGCCAGTGGTTTTTTCCTAATCATGCTTGTCAATAATTCAAATGAAACATCGATTAGTCTCTGGTGGCTGGTAGGTGTCTATTTTTTACATACTTTAGGTGAGCTGTGTCTCTCACCCATTGGCTTATCTATGGTATCCAAAGTCTCCCCAAAAAAAATTGCCTCTCTTTTGATGGGCTTTTGGTTCCTTTCCTCAGCAGTAGCTAACTTTATGGCAGGCAAGTTACCTTCCATATTACAAACAAATGATATTGATTTATTTACCTTCCTGACAGTCTCATCACTTTTAGCTGGTGTAATTTTAATTTGCATCTCATCATTTATGGAAAGATTAATAAAGTGAAATTAATTATTTGCCTACTTGCATTATTTTTTTCAAATCTTAGTTCTGCTAAAGAATGGGTTTTTGATGCCATTCTTAATGATGAGATAGTTGGTCAACATAGTTTTATATATGAAGATAATAAAACTATAAGTAAAGCAAATTTTAAATTTGGGTTTCTTTTGATGGATTTCTTATATCAGCATAATTCAATAGAAACTTGGGATAAAAACTGTCTAAAAAGTATCTCAAGTGAAACCGACGATGACGGAAATTTATATCAAGTTACCGGCCAATTGGTTGCTGATGGTTTTTTTGTAACCTCCAATCAAGAAAGTAAATTACTTCCACAATGCATAATGACTTTTGCTTACGGAAATCCCGAAATCCTCAATCAAAAAAAACTCATGAACTCACAAAATGGTGAATTCCTTGATATTGAAGTGAAATTTATAAGAGAAGAAAATTTCATTCTTCGAGGTGAAAAGATACTTACTGATTTATGGCAAATAAGTGCAGAAAGTAACAACGGTGATATGTTGATTAATCTTTGGTACGATAAAGATATGCAGTGGGTTGGGTTAAAAACCTCTACGCCTATTGGTGATATGTATTATCAACTTCGGTAAAATAATTAGAAAAATTTTAATAACAAAAAAAATGAATATCATCTTTGCTTACCTGCATTTTATTTTTATAGGTCTTTTGATATATGGGTCTATTATCACCTTTGGTGATATTTCAACTAATGCAAGTCTGTCAGGAATTTTTGCTCCCATATTAGCTTGGTTCTCTGGAACTGGTCTTCGTGCATCATTAAATAATGAAAATGAGAATTTAAAAAAAAGTAGTGTTTTTATGGCCATTATTCTTTCATCTTTAAGTTATTTTTGGGTAAATTCTTCAGGTTACTGGTTTGATATAGGCAATTTAGAAATCTCAGGGAAAAACTTGTTAATCATTAGTTTCTTGATAGGATTTGTATTTACTTCAAAAGAAATTTCTATATTACTCAATGAAAAGAAATAATCTACTCCAAGCCTCTGTTATTTTTAATGTTCTGTTGATTTTTTTAATTTCTATATATGGGAGAATACTAGAAAGTATTTTCTTTAGCATTATTAATCATAAAGATATGGAAATCTTTATCGGATCATCTTTTATATTGGGATTTACAATTATATGGTTGATTTTAAATAGGAAAATAAAAAATCATAAACCATTTTTATATGCTTTTTTTATATGTTTCTTTGTAATGCTTTTTTCACAAAGTTTTATTATCAAACCAGTAGAAAAAATACATCTCGTGTTGTTTTCTTACCTCGGACTTTTTTGTTTTTATTATACGAACTTAACAAAAGCAATTATTATATGCTTAATTATTTCATTGGCTGATGAAGTATTGCAATACTTTCTACCTAATAGATATTTTGGATGGAGTGATGTATTAGTAAACTCTTACGCGTCAATTGTTACCATACTAATTTTCAGATTTACAAAAAAGATAAAATAAATGCGTAATTTTATATTAATTTTTTTAATTTCCTTTACATACAACTTATTTGGTGCCTCTTTATCAGTAACTGATGGTGGTGAGGGCCTTCTCATAAGAATAGTTAATGAAAAAAAATCAATCTGGATTGATACAGGCAGTTTAAATAAAATTCGTCAAAATTTAAATAAAACAAAAAAAAATAATGAACCTTTACCATCCGATATTTTTTTAACGCACCTTCATCCTGATCATGCTTCAGGAATCTTTGAGTTGGTTGAAAAAAATCCTGAGGTTATTATTTACGACAACTGTATGCCAAATATTGATGTAAAAGACGGTGAATTAATTAGGTGGACGGATAAATTTATATCCTCACATAAAAAGAGAATATGTGTAAACAGTAAATCAAAATTTTATTTTAAAGATATGTCAATTGACATCCTATGGCCAACAGGAATTTTTGAATCCAAGAATCACAATTTATATTCATTAGTTTTAAAAGTATCTAAAAATAACAAAAGTGTTTTAATAATGGGTGATGTTCCAAAGAGTGTTGAAAAAAAAATTATTAAAAATTTAAGTTTTAAGCTAAGTGATATTGATGTTTTAGTTGTTGGTCATCACGGTTCAGATTCAGCAAGTTCTGAAGATTTTCTTAAGCTAATATCTCCAAAGATTGCTGTCGTATCAGTTGATAAGCAAAATGTGCGTGGTTACCCAAGTAAGAAAGCATTGGAAAGGATAAACAGAAATTCAGATCAATTATGGATAACTGGAAGAGATGGTGACTTTAAATTTTATTTTTGAAGAATCTACTCTACTTTCCTACAAGTCCCATTAAATGTTTTCTCAAATGAGTAAAATTCTTTTTCTTTGTCTTCAGTTACATCCCTTCTATTAAATTCATGATTCAAGCTCAATTTACTATTTATCAAATCAATTTTTACAATATCAATTTTGGTAGTTTGAATTTTGTAACCTTCAATAAAAGAACTTGTTATAAATCTTCTTGATCCATCAATTCTTTCATTCGTTTTAGAAAAACTTCTTTCAAGATTGTAATCATCAGTAATATCGATATTGTTATCAAACCATTCTCCGTCAATCCTCATACCATTTTCAAACACTTCAGCACTGATAATTTTTTTTGAAATCCTTTCTGAGCTTTTGTCATCTGTTGTAAATTTTTTCTCTTCACCGTTACAAAGCAATCTGAATTCTTGAGCTACGACAATGCAAGGGAAAAGTAAAATCAAATAGAGGAGAATTTTTTTTATTGTATGCATAAACTAAAAAGTGCGGTCTTCTTTTTTACAGGTTGCTTTAAATTTGAATGTTGTTTGTTTTTTCAATGAACTCTTATTTACAATGCTCTCTGTTTCTTCTAATTTGTTTTGAATGAGATCAACGTCTAGATTAAATTGAGAAATAGATGAATCTTTACTAAATCCACTATCAACAATTTTATGCGAAGCATTAATAGCATTTGGTGATAATTTATAGTTTACACTTATGCTAATATCTTCATGAGGTGGTCTTTTTGGAGAGGAGAATTCTTTATTGCTAAATAAGTATCTCCTACCTGAGTTAATACCAATGTACTCCATTGAATTTTCTTTAATTTTTAAAAGGACTGACTCGTACTCAACAACATTAATTTTCTTATCATCAAAACCCCTAAACTCTCTGCTACCCTCACAAATTAAGGTTAAATCATCTGCAAAAATGTAAGATGAAAAAGATGTAAGTAATAATAAAAGTATTCTCATATGATAATTTTTGTCATTTCTTTAATGACCCTAAAAAATATTTTTAATTCCTGATATTTATTACTTTTGACTTGGGTGAATTTAAGTCCCACAAAATGTTTGGTAATTAGAAATAGGTTTAATGTTGATTTTTCGGAAGACTTCATTTGAAGAAGATAATGAAAAAGGGTTTTGAAGAGCAGAAAGAAATGAAAAGAAAGGTTCCATATCCCCATTTTCTGCAGCTAATAACGCCTCTTCGACAATCTGATTATATGGAATTATTACCGGATTTTTTTCTTTCATTAATTCATACGCTAATTTTATAGTCTTATTATTTCTTGATAACCTTTCACACCATAACTTATGCCATTCTTTAAAACCTGAGGTCTTGTATATTTTATTTTCAGCCAAGTTTTCATATGTTAGGTCACGAAAAGTGGTTGTAAAATCGGCTTTTGAATTTTCCATCCACTGGAAAAGTTTTTGTATTAATTGAAAATCACTTTCTTCAGGATTAAATAAACCAAGTTTTGGTCGCATTTCATTAATCCAAGCATTATCAAATTTAGCAGCATATCGATTTATTGAAATTTCAGCCAATTTCAATGCCTCATCTTGATTTTTATTCAACAGTGGCAAAAGACTTTCTGCAAACTTTACTAAATTCCAGTGAGCAATGTGTGCTTGATTACCATATTTATAACGTCCATAGCTATCTATTGAGCTAAACACCCTATTCATTGAAAAAATATCCATAAAGGCACAAGGACCGTAATCAATTGTTTCTCCGCTAATTGCCATATTGTCTGTATTCATCACTCCATGAATAAAACCTACGCCCATCCAAGAGGCAATGAGTTTAGCTTGGCGTGAAATTGTAGCCTCAAGAAAACTTAAATATGGGTTTTCTTGATCTTTAAGCTCAGGGTGATGGCGTTCTATTGCATAATCAGCAAGGGCTTTAAGTTCCTCATGGCCAAGCATCTTTCTAGCATACTCAAACGTACCAACTCTAATATGGCTTGATGCAACCCTCGTTAAAATCGCACCATCCATTAAATCTAAACGCATTATTGATTCACCCGTTGATACAACAGCTAAGCTTCTTGTTGTTGGAATATTAAGATGATGCATCGCCTCACTGATAATATACTCTCTTAGCATTGGGGATAAGGCAGCACGTCCGTCTCCATTTCTTGAGTATGGTGTTTGCCCAGATCCTTTAAACTGAATGTCGTAGCGTTCTTTATTTGGTGAAATATGTTCACCAATAAGATGAGCGCGCCCATCACCGAGGATAGAAAAATGGCCAAACTGATGGCCTGCATATGCTTGGGAAATTGTCTTTACATTACCAGGTAAATTATTACCAGAAAATAGTTGAGCAAGGAGCTCTTTATCTTCGAAGGGAAGGTTGATGCCCAAAGACTTTGCTAATTTTTCATTAAAAATAATTACTCTTGGTTTTTTGACTGGAGTTGGTTTGATATTGGTATAGAATTGCTTGGGCAAGTTAGCATAACTATTTTCTAAATTCCAAGAATCCAAGATGCTAGTCATAATAAATTTATAACTCTAAATCTTGATTATCAATGAATTCATTTGCCTTATGTTGCTGAGCAATCCAGTTCTCAATTACTGCATAACTCCATAAAGTTACCCTATCATTAACTTTTAAAGGGGCAGGAAACCTATTTTCTTTAATCCATTGCCGGAGCGTTTTTTTATCAATTTTAAGAGAGCTGATTATGTCATCAACGCTAATATATTTTTCATTCATAATTAAAATCTTAACAAAAATTCACAAATTAGACTTGTGTCATTTTATGAGTTTGTTAGTATATTTATCGTTTAATGAATTTACATGAAAGAAAGAAAATGTTTAAATTTTTTATTGCACTTCTAATAGCTTTTTCATCTGCATTTGCTTCTGCTCATTGTGATCATGAAAAAAAGGATTCAGATAAAAAAGTTGAAAAAGAAGCTGAAAATATAACTTCAGAGCAAGTAAAGCTTCAGTACGAAGATCCAAAAAAATATTATCCTAAAAAGTAATTTTATTAAAAGTTTTATACAGTTGTACTATTTAGTAGTTTAATTAATCAAAATTTTAAAAAGGAAAAATGATGAAAAAATTATTTGCTTTGCTTGCAGTTGCATTACTTCTTGCAGGTTGCTATGCAAAAGAACCAGAAAAAGCATTTCACCCAACCGATGATGTTAATGCAAGCTCTCAAGGTGGTAAAGGCTTTGAAAGTGATGGTTCTGAAGTTGATTTTGGCTTGGATGAAGAGCCAGCTAAAGTTCAATACGAAGATCCAAAAAAATATTATCCTAAGAAGTAATTTAGGTATATTAGATTTTTTGAAAAAGGGCCTATTAGGCCCTTTTTTATTGTTAAATCACAAATTTTTTTTGTAAAATTTGGTGGAGCTGGGGGGAATCGAACCCCCGTCCGCAAGCCCTCTGCAGGCAGTTCTACATACTTAGCTATGTTGTTTATATTTAACTTTTACTTCACCAACAAGCAAGCAAATGTAAAAGCGAGTTACCTTAAGTTTAAGAAATTACTAAGTAACCCAATAATTCCCGAGTCTCTCTTTATGACGCTGTAACCTGAGCGAGTGACCTATCAGGACAGCGTTTAGCTGGAATTAAGCAGCTAAAGCGTAGTTATCGTCATTTGCGATTACTGTTTTTCTAGTTTATTAACGAGGTACCTAGAAGCCTCGGTATGCACTGATCTGTTTTGTAACCCACGTCGAAACCGGGTCAGCCCCAAACAAGAGTCTATTATACTACTTTCCCTTATTTGTTGCGCTGAGAATCTGTTTTCTCTCCCTATTCCAATCTTTTTCTTTCTCGGCTTGTCTTTTATCGTATTGTTTTTTACCTTTAGCTAGACCAATTTCACACTTAATTTTTCCTTTGCTAAAGTGCATATCTAATGGCACGAGAGTAAAGCCTGAACGCTCAACTTTGCCAATTAGTTTGGCGATCTCATCATGGTTTAATAATAATTTACGAGTACGGATATTATCTGGATTGATATGAGACGACGCACTACCAAGCGGAGTAATATGACAACCTAATAGAAAAATTTCTCCTTTTTGAATAATTACGTAAGCCTCTTTAATATTGACCCTATTGTCTCTTATTGCTTTTACTTCCCATCCCTCCAGGACGATTCCTGCTTCGTATTTATCCTCAACAAAGTAATCATGGTAGGCTTTTTTATTTTGTATAATACTCATTAGATATGCTTAATTTTTTATCTTTTAATTGTACGCTATAAGTAATATTATCACCTCATGGTATCCATCAAAAAAAGTGCATTGGTTTTATACTCAAGAGAAGAAATGTTTAACTTAGTTGATAGTGTTGAAGACTACCCTGATTTTCTTCCTTGGTGCGGTGGGACTGAGGTTTTAACAAAAACAAGCAAAGTCACAAAGGCTTCAATTAAAATCAATTTTCGTGGTGTAAGACAGACATTCACAACAGAAAATAATAAGAATGCCCCTGAGAAAATGATTATTAAATTAATCAATGGACCATTCAAGGAATTGAGTGGTGAATGGAGATTTCTAGAACTCGACAAAGATGCATGTCGTATAGAGCTAGAACTGCACTATCAATTTAGTAATATTATTTTAGAAAAATTAATATCTCCTGTGTTTAATATTATTGCTAATACATTTATTGATAATTTTGTAAAAGAAGCAAACAGAAGAAATGGCGTCTGATCATATTGTTGTTGAGGTAGCTTATGCGACACCAAAAAAACAACTAATTATTCCTGTCAAAGTATCCAAAGGGACAAACATAAAACAAGCAATAGAGAGGTCGGGTATTCAAAAAGAATTTGATGATATAGATTTAAATATTAATCATGTAGGAATTTTTGGCAAAAAAACTTCGCTTAATCATGTTTTAGATGAAAAAGATCGAGTTGAGATTTATAGGCCATTGATCATTGACCCCAAAGAACAAAGAAGAAGAAAAGCAGCTGATAAAAAGAAAAAAGTAAAAGAAAGTAATTAATTTAAAATTATGATCGATTTTTACAGGTGATTCTGTATAATTTCCTTTTGCGCGATAAGGAAAACTAAATATGCGTCTGCCAAACAAAGCATTAACATTTGATGATGTTCTTCTTGTTCCGAATCACTCAAACGTTCTTCCAAAAGACGTCTCATTACAAACAAAATTAACCAAAAATATAAGCCTTAATATTCCAGTTATTTCAGCTGCCATGGATACTGTGACAGAAGCAAATATGGCAATTGCAGTTGCTGAGCAAGGTGGTATTGGAGTTATTCATAAAAATTTAACACCCCAAAGGCAAGCTAATCGAGTGGACAAGGTAAAACGTTTTGAGTCAGGAGTCGTCAACGACCCAATCACCATTGATCCGAACATGTCTGTAGAAGAGGTGATACAAATAACCCAAAAAAATAAAATATCAGGATTACCTGTAATAGAAAATAATAAGATTGTTGGCATTGTGACTAATCGAGATTTAAGGTTTGAAACCAACCTGACCCAACCTATAAAAAAGGTCATGACACCTAGAGATAGGCTTGTTACCGTCAAAGAAGGTGCAAGTAAAGAAGAAATTACAAAACTTCTTCATCAGCATCGGATAGAGCGTTTACTTGTTATAGATAATACTGATGAGTTAAAAGGCCTAATCACCGTCAAAGATATTCAAAAATCAACTGATCATCCCTTCGCATGTAAAGATGAGCAGGGTCGATTAAGAGTGGGTGCAGCTATTGGTGTTGCAAATGATACTGAATTAAGAACTGAATTGTTAGTGGATGCTGGAGTGGATTTATTAATTGTAGATACGGCTCATGGTCACTCACAAGGTGTTTTAGATCGTATTAAGTGGATTAAAAAACATTATCCACAAGTTGACGTTATAGGTGGGAATATCGCAACTTCAGATGCTGCATTAGCAATGGTTGATTATGGTGCTGATGGAGTGAAGGTTGGAATAGGTCCTGGGTCAATTTGCACAACAAGAATTGTTGCGGGTGTTGGTGTTCCTCAAATTACTGCAATCAATGAAGTTTATAAGGCTTTAAAGAGAAAAAATATACCTTTCATAGCCGACGGTGGCATAAGATTCTCAGGTGATATCGCTAAAGCGATTGCTGCCGGTGCAAGCTCAGTTATGCTAGGAAGTATGTTTGCAGGGACAGAAGAAGCGCCTGGTGAGGTTGAATTATTTCAAGGAAGATCATATAAATCTTATAGAGGTATGGGTTCAATTGGAGCAATGCAAAAAGGTTCGAGTGACAGGTACTTTCAAGATAGTGAAAATAACTCAGATAAACTAGTACCCGAGGGTATTGAAGGGCGGGTTCCATTTAAAGGAACTGTGGTTAATGTGATTCATCAACTCATGGGTGGGCTCCGGGCATCCATGGGGTATGTGGGTGTGGATACGATTTCAGCTATGCATAAAAAAGCAAATTTCATTGAAATAACTAATGCGGGCATGAAAGAATCACATATTCATGATGTTCAAATCACAAAAGAAGCACCAAATTATCGAGTTGACTAAATTCGCGCTCTAAAAAAACTTACGAATTAACTATAAATGGATAAAATTTTAATCATTGATTTTGGTTCTCAATATACTCAACTTATTGCAAGAAGAGTAAGAGAGCTTTGTGTGTATTGTGAAATTATTCCCCACGATGCGAAAATAGAAAAAATTAGTGCCTTCTGCCCTACTGGAATTATTTTATCTGGAGGACCTAACTCAGTCTATGAAAACGAAACTCCAAATGTCAGTCCTGCTATTTTTGAATTAGAGATTCCTATTTTAGGTATTTGTTATGGCATGCAGACAATGGTAAATCAATTAGGTGGAGAAGTTGTCAACAGCAATAAAAGAGAATTTGGATATGCTGAAATAAGAGCTCATGGTCATTCTGATTTATTAAAAGGCATTGAAGACAAAAGAAATAAAGATGGACATGGCCTGCTAGACGTATGGATGAGCCATGGAGATAAAGTAAATAAACTTCCCACAGGATTTGAAATCATTTGCAGCAATTCGTCAACTCCGATTGCTGGCATTGCAAATAAATCTAAACATTTTTATGGGCTTCAGTTTCATCCAGAAGTAACTCATACAAAAAAGGGATATGAAATAATCAAAAGCTTTGTTTTCAATATTTGTCAATGTAAAGCTGAGTGGAATATGCCAAATTATATTGATAGTACAGTAAAAAAGATTCAAGAAATGGTGGGCTCGGACGAAGTTATATTAGGACTATCAGGCGGTGTGGACTCATCTGTTGCAGCAGCCTTAATTCATAAAGCGATTGGTGATCAATTAACCTGTATTTTTGTTGACCATGGCTTATTAAGGTTGAATGAAGCAGAAAATGTAATGCAAACTTTTAAAGAAAATTTAGGGGTTAAGGTTGTTCATATCAACGCTGAAAATAAGTTTTTAGGAGACTTAAAAGATATTATAGATCCTGAGGAAAAAAGGAAAATCATTGGTCGTGATTTTGTTGAAATTTTCCAAGAAGAATCAAAAAAATATGACGATGTAAGATGGTTGGCACAAGGGACGATATACCCAGATGTAATTGAATCTGCGGGTGGAAAAACAAAAAAAGCCCATAATATTAAAAGTCATCATAATGTAGGCGGTCTCCCTGATACATTAAAGTTAAAGTTGCTTGAGCCACTTAGAGACCTTTTTAAAGATGAGGTAAGAAAATTAGGTGTTGAACTTGGGCTCCCAAAAAATATGGTTTATAGGCACCCTTTTCCTGGGCCCGGTTTAGGTGTGAGAATCCTGGGTGAAATAAAAAAAGAATATGCAGATTTATTAAGAAGTGCAGATGCAATATTTATTGAGGAATTAATAAAATCAGGTTGGTATGAGAAAACCTCTCAAGCATTTGCAGTCTTTCTTCCAATTAAGTCCGTAGGAGTAATGGGTGACGCTCGAACTTATGAGTATGTCGTATCTTTAAGAGCAGTTATAACTTCAGATTTTATGACTGCACACTGGGCAGAGCTTCCGTACAACCTTTTGGGAAAAGTCTCAAATAGAATAATCAACGAAGTAAAAGGTATTAATCGAGTTGTTTATGATATTTCTGGAAAGCCTCCATCCACAATTGAGTGGGAGTAATGTTTAAATCACAATCTATGAACATAAATCATGTCTAAGCCTGACACAAAAGTTGATATTGTTTATTTATGGGTAAATTCCAATGATAAAAAGTGGCAAAACAAAAGGCAGAAATCTTTCAAAGTTTTTTTAAAAAACCATAAACATGATATGGCGCTCTATGCCAATACAGATGGTCGTTTTCGGGATAACGGAGAGCTTATTTTCAATCTGAGATGTTTGGAAAAATTTTTTCCTAATCATGGTCACATTTATATTGTAACTGATGAACAGAGGCCAGATTGGCTAGCCCAAACAGATAAAATTACAATTATTGACCACCAAGATATAATCCAAAAAAAAATAGACCCTATTTTTGCCTCAGCACATATTGAATCTTATATTCACCATATACCAAACTTATCAGAAGATTTTTTTTATTTAAATGATGATATATTCTTTGGTATGCCAGTTGATCTTAACTGGTGGTTTAATAAAAAACTAAAGTATTTTTTTGAGAGCGAACCGCATGATATTTTTGAAAGCCTCCAGCCAAACCTTCTATCTCCAATAAATTCATCTATTCAATCTAGCTTATGGTTAAAAAAGAAATATAAAGATTACAAGCATCAACAAAACCCACTCGCTCATGCGCCAAGGCCTTATAAAAAATCTTTGTTGCTCAAAATTGAAAAGGAAGCAGCAGACTTATTTAGTAAAGTAAGATCAAAAAGCTTTCGGTCCTGGAAAACACCAGCCATTATGGTAGATTTTGTTCCTAGATGGCTTAAATATCAAGGATATGCAAAAATTGATCGAACTAAATCCTTCTATATTGAAAGTGGCTCAAAAGATATTGAATTAAAATTGGATTTACTTACCCAAGAGTTTGGCAAGATACCTTTCTTTTGCATTAATGATACCTGTGACAATGCAAAAGCTGATGATGAAAGGTTGTTATCAGTAAAAGAAAAGTTACAACAACTATTACCAAAAAAATCTAGTTTTGAAATTTAATAATGGTAAAGCACAAAAGCTCAACAAATATTTTAAAGTTTTGATATAAATGGATCCTATTACACAAGGTACAATTGGAGCAACACTTCCTCAAGCATTTGGAAAAAAAAAGCTTGGGATCATAGCACTTCTTGGATTTTTATCAGGGCTTGCGCCAGATTTAGATATTTTTATTAGGTCAGCCTCTGATCCTCTTTTATCTCTAGAGTATCATCGTCAATTTACGCATTCTATTTTATTTATTCCATTTGGCGGGCTAATTTGTGCAAGTATTTTATATCTATTGCTTAAAAAAATAAGTCCCTTTTCTTTCAAACAAACTTGGTTATATTGCACATTAGGATATGGAACACACGGATTAATTGATGCATGTACAAGTTATGGGACATTACTTTTTTGGCCATTTAGCGATTTACGCATTGCCTGGAACAATATTTCTATTATCGACCCGCTATTCACCCTTCCAACACTATTTTTTATTATAATTGCGGCTATCAAGGGTAAAAAAATATATACAAAGATTGCAATTGGCTGGGTTGTTTTTTATCTATTACTTGGAGTCTATCTTCATAACGTTGCACTTGAGGTAGGAAAGAATATTGCAAAAAAAAGAGGTCAGGAAATTACTAGAATACAGGTTAAACCCAGCTTTGGTAATTTGATACTTTGGAAAATAATATATGAAACAAAAAGTCGATTTCACGTTGATGCTACAAACCTACTATTTAAAAAAATAATTCAAGGAAAGAGCATTCAAAAACTTAATATCAAAAATGATTTTCCTTGGATTGAGGAAGGCTCACAACAATATAAAGATATAAAAAGATTTAAATGGTTTAGCAATGATTACTTAGCAGTCAATCCAAAAAATAAAAATCAAATTATTGATATTAGATATTCAGGTCTTCCAAACGAAATAGGAGGTCTTTGGGGTATACAATTGAACGCTAATAAAAGCTTCGAGGAACATGTTAAATTTGTTAGTATGCGTACTACGACTTTCGAAAGGTTTAAAAAACTTAGTAATATGATTTTTAATAAATAAACGTTTATAAACAATTATATAAATATACAAATTAAAGTTAATTATCTAATAAAAGGATATTAAAAAATGATAGCATGTCTGGATTTAGAAGGTGTTTTGCTCCCAGAAATATGGATAAAATTTGCTGAAAAAACTGGGGTAGAAGAATTAAAATTAACAACTCGTGACATACCTAATTATGACGAATTAATGAATAAAAGACTTAATATTCTCAGAGAAAAAAATTTCAAATTATCAGATATCAAGGATGTCATAAGTACATTAGAGCCACTCGAGGGTGCAATTGAATTTCATCAATGGCTCAGATCAAATTTTGAAGTCATCATCCTCTCTGATACCTTTTACCAATTTGTAGGGCCGCTAATGAAGAAACTTGATTACCCAACCCTCTTTTGCCACCAATTAGTTATTGATAGTAATGATTCAATCAGTGGTTATAAACTCAGACAAGCTAACGGCAAACAAGAAGCTGTTAAAGCTCTCCAAAAACTTAACTTTAAGATTGTTGCTGCAGGGGATTCTTATAATGATATTGGTATGCTTAAACAGGCTGATATGGGAATCTTGTTTGATCCACCAGAAAATGTGGTTAATGATTATCCTCAATTTCCTGTATCTAAAAATTACTCAGAATTTAAAAAAATATTGGAAGGTTGCATAAATTCTATTGGAAATTAATTGTTTTAAAATAGAGTTTTTTAACTTTAATTTACATTTAAAATATTATATATACTATTGATTTTACTGATTAAATGAGTAGAGCATTTGTAAAAGAAAATGATTTAGAACATGCCGGTATTGATGTACCAGAGCGCCCAATAAGCCCTGAGAAAAATTATGTAACCCCCAATGGGTTAAAGGAATTGGAAAATAATATTCTTTTATTAGAGCAAGAAAAAAATAAACTATCAAATACCAGTGATTATTCAAATAAACAGAAAAAATTTCAATTGGAACGTGACTTAAGATATTTTATTAAACGTTTAGAATCTGCGATTTTAGTAAAGCCTGATGATCAGGATAAAAATAAAGTACTTTTTTCAGCGTTCGTTCGAGTAGAAAATGAGTTAGGTGAGATTTCTAAATTTCAAATTGTAGGTGAAGATGAATCAAATATTAAATTAAATAAAATTGCATATACTTCACCACTCGCAAAATCTTTAATTGGAAGCAAGAAGGATGATAAGATTTTATGGCATAAACCCTCTGGCAGTGAATATTTAACTATCGTAAATATTGAGTACAAGATATAATCCACCTGTTTCAAAAACCCAAAAATGTCAACTTTATAAACTTTTAATTAAATTTACCTCAATGAAAGGTCATTAAGCTTTGTTAGTTACAAACAACATTACAATGCAATTTGGTTCAAAACCGTTATTTGAGGATATCTCAATTAAATTTGGAGATGGAAACCGCTATGGGCTGATAGGTGCAAATGGTTGTGGTAAGTCGACTTTTATGAAGATTCTTGCTAAACAGCTCGAGCCGACCTCAGGATCAATCGCCATAGATTCAAATGAAAGAGTAGCTTGGTTAAGACAAGATCAATTTGCATATGAGGATTTGAGAGTTCTTGATGTAGTTATGATGGGTCATGTGGAAATGTGGAGTGCAAACGAAGAAAAAAATAAGCTTTATGCAAATCCAGACGCCACAGATGAGGACTACATGAAAGCGGCTGAATTGGAAACTGTATATGCTGAATATGATGGTTATACTGCTGAATCAAGGGCTGGTGAACTCCTTGATGGTGTGGGTATTGAAAATTCTTTTCATGATGGTTTAATGAATGCTATTCCACCTGGACTAAAGCTTAGAGTTTTGTTAGCTCAAGCTCTATTTGCCGACCCAGATATACTTTTGCTTGATGAACCAACCAATAACCTTGATATCAATACAATCAGGTGGCTTGAAAAAATCATTAATTCAAGAAATTCAACTATGATTATCATTTCGCATGACCGTCATTTCCTAAATCAAGTATGCACGCACATGGCTGATATGGATTACCAAAAACTTACCGTTTATCCAGGAAATTATGATGACTTTATGGCAGCAAGTGCTACTGTTAAATCACAGCAACTCAAGGCAAATGAAAAAGCCAAGTCGCAAGTTGCAGAGCTTCAGGAATTTGTGAGGAGATTTTCAGCTAATGCATCAAAAGCAAGACAGGCAACTTCAAGAGCGAAACAGATAGAAAAAATTAAAATTGAAGATATGAAGCCATCAAGTCGTCAGTATCCCTTCATTCGATTTGAGTATGAGGAAAAAGATAAGTTATACCGACAAGCTATCACTGTGAATAAGCTCAGTCACGCATACGATAAGCCTTTATTTAATAATGTTAATTTTATGGTTGAGGCTGGGGAAAAAGTTGCCATTATCGGTGAAAATGGTATTGGAAAATCAACTTTGCTCAAAATTCTTGCAAATGAAGTCAATCCAGATGATGGTTCAGTAAAATGGGCAGAGAAAGCCAAAATTAGTTACTTTGCTCAAGATCATAATGAAGAATTTGAAAAAGATAATTCGGTTTTTGATTGGATAACACATTTCAAACAAGCTCAGGATGACGATCAAGCAATCAAAAGTATACTGGGTCGTCTATTATTTTCAGGAGATGATTTCAAGAAAAAAGTGAATGTTTTATCAGGTGGTGAACAAGGAAGGATGTTATTTGGAAAAATAATGCTCGAAAGAAATAATGTGTTACTTCTTGATGAGCCTACTAATCATATGGATATGGAATCAATTGAATCATTGAATACCGCGCTTGATAAATATAAAGGCACCGTATTTTTTGTAACACATGATCGTGAATTTGTGAGTTCCGTTGCTACAAGAATTTTTGAAATAAAATCTGACAAAATAATTGACTATACTGGTAACTACGAGGATTATGTCACCACGCAAGAACTCGACTAAGCTTCTCTAGATGCTCTTTTTCTCTCATGCTCGATGAGATATCGCTTTCTTATTCTTATTGACTCAGGGGTAATCTCAACCAACTCATCGTCATCAATAAATTCAACTGCATATTCTAAGCTCATCTGAACAGGCGGAACTAATCTGACTGCTTCATCTGTACCTGAAGAGCGGACATTTGTGAGTTGTTTACCTTTAATCGGGTTTACAACTAGATCATTATCTCGAGAGTGAATACCAATTACCATGCCCTCATAAAGCTTATCACCTGGATGAACAAACATCCTTCCTCTATCTTGTAACTTCCAAAGAGCGTAAGCAACCGCCTCCCCTTTTTCTGATGAAATTAACACGCCATTTCTTCTTCCCGGAATTTCTGTTTTTACAGGTAGGTATTCTTCAAAAACATGAGACATAATCCCAGTTCCTTTTGTCATAGTCAGGAATTCTCCTTGGAAACCAATTAAACCTCTTGCTGGGATAGTATATTCTAGCCTTGTTCTACCTAACCCATCTGACTCCATATTGGTTAGTTCACCCTTTCTTCTGCCTAATTCTTCCATTACCCCACCTTGAGTTTCATCTTCAATATCAACTGTTAGATTCTCATAAGGCTCGCATCTTTTACCCTCAATTTCTTTATATACAACTTGAGGTTTTCCTACAGCAATTTCATAACCTTCTCTACGCATATTTTCTAAAAGTATGGTTAAATGAAGCTCCCCTCTCCCAGAAACTCTAAAAACATCAGCATCTTCAGTATCCTCAACTCTCAATGCAACATTTACTAGTAACTCTTTTGTTAATCTTTCTTTAATTTGTCTACTTGTCACAAATTTACCTTCTTTTCCAGCCAAGGGTGATGTATTCACCATAAAATCCATATTTAATGTAGGTTCATCAATAGGAATAGTTGGTAGACCTATAGGATTTTCAAGCTGAGTTATCGTTACACCGATACCAATTTCTTCAATTCCAGTAATAATGACAATATCACCAGCTTTTGCTTCTTTGACGCTTACCTTTTCAAGCCCTTCGTAACCAAAAACCTCATTAATTTTTCCTTGGCCAATCTTATTTTCACCTAACATAACTGCTACTGGACTTCCTGGCTTTAATATCCCATTACGAATCCTCCCGATACCCATCCTTCCTGTATATGATGAATAATCAAGCGCTGATATCTGAAATTGTAGAGGTGCCTCTGGATCGCCATCGGGAGGTGCGACATGCGATAAGATAGTTTTGAAAAGAGCAGTCATATCTGATGTTTCATCTTCCTCTTTCATTTTTGCATAACCGTTTAAAGCTGATGCATAGACAACAGGAAAATCAAGCTGCTCATCAGTAGCACCTAAATTAGCAAACAGGTCAAAAGTATGATTAATCACCCAATCTGCTCTCGCACCTGGACGATCTATTTTATTTATGACAACTATAGGTTTTAAGCCAAGCGCTAGTGCTTTTTTGGTGACAAAGCGTGTTTGAGGCATTGGACCATCAACGGCATCTACAAGTAAAACAACGCCATCCACCATACCTAAAACTCTTTCAACCTCACCCCCAAAATCGGCATGACCAGGCGTATCTACAATATTAATATGATGATCTTCATAATTAATAGCCGTGTTTTTAGATAGGATAGTAATACCACGTTCTTTTTCGAGATCGTTAGAATCCATGACACGCTCACTCACCTGCTGATGCTCCGCGAATGTACCTGATTGCTGTAATAATTTATCGACAAGAGTTGTTTTACCATGATCGACATGGGCAATAATTGCAATATTACGAAGCTTTTGATTCATTGATGAATAGCCATTAATTTGTTAGACGCGCGATTTTAGCACAAAGAGGGTAACTTAACTTGCTGGCCTTCAATTATTAGAATAAATCTTTGAGGTTATTAATTATTTTTTTGGGATCTACCTTTTCTTTATCAGAATTATCTTTCTGCACACCTTTGAGCTTGTCGATGATCTTATTAACATTTTTTCTGATATCAGTCTTAAGTGATTTAAAGTCAAAAATAGTCTCTAAATTATCATCTACATTTAAAACTATTTTTTCTAAAATAAATTCTGGTGAAGCCCCATTCGACTTGGAACCAATATCTTTAATGACAATTAATGGGATTGTTTTATTTAAAAAATCTTTTTTTAACGAACTTACCCTAGCTTTTATTTCTAAATTTACGATCTTTAATTCTTTTATAAAAAAAGTTTTCGTTTTTTTATTTTCTTTAATTTGTTTGTTTCCAGCTTGTTGAGCTTTTTTTTCACTAGCTGTTTGATCTGAGTTATTTTGATAACCTTGAATATTATTTTTCAAGACATTGAAATTTGTTTTTTTCCCATTATATTCGTAGATAATCTCAGGATTATTAATTAAAACTAACGGTACCTCAATTACATCTTGATTTAAAGACTCTTTTTTAATATTTATTTTTACTTTTTTAACTTCAAACGCCTCAGAGCTACTAAAACCTTTGGGATTTTCGATACCTATTCTATTTATTATTATTTCGCCCTTTTGAAAATCCGTTTGTACGGAATCAACTTCAAAATCTGTTTTGGTCATTTTTGAGCCATATTCAATCATGTAGCTCTTAATAAATTCATCCAAATTATCAAAAAACCAGTAGGAAACACCGCCAAGAATTACAATTAGCGTAAAAATAACTAAAAATATTTTTTTCATTACTTTATCCTTTTAGTTTTGTTTTAATTTTTGAGGCTGCTTTTTTTACTTTTTCTAAAGCAGAGTCCATGGTATTTGAAAATGCTAAAATGACACCCATCCTTCTTTTCTTAAAAGACTTAGGTTTTCCAAATAACCTTATATCAACACCAGGAATTTGAAGTGCATGATCAACTCCCTCAAAATAAATTTGATCTGCATCATGATTACCATAAATCACTTTACTTGCACTTGGATTAGACAGAGTTGTATCAACTGGTAGGCCAAGAATTGCTTTGGCATGTAATTCAAACTCAGATTGTTTCTGCGATGCCATTGTAACCATGCCAGTGTCATGTGGTCTAGGACTTACCTCAGAGAACCACACATCATCATCTTTAATAAACAATTCAACACCAAAAATACCGAGACCTCCCAATGCATCAGTGATTGATTTAGCAATATCTTTTGATTTGGTTAATGCGATATCACTCATTGGTTGAGGCTGATAACTTTCAACGTAGTCCCCATTTTCTTGACGATGCCCTATCGGATCACAGAATTTTGTACAAATATTCCCATTTGAATCTTTGCATCTTACGGTTAATAATGTTATTTCAAAGTCAAAATCAATCAAACTTTCTGCGATAACAACGCCTTGATTAACCCTACCGCTGCTTCCAGCAAAATTCCATGCAGATTCTATTTCATTTTCTGATTTCACCAGAGATTGTCCTTTCCCTGAAGAGGACATGGTGGGTTTTACAAAACATGGAAATTTAATGTCTTTTAAAATTAGACTCTTAAGCTCGTCATAGCTTCTAGCAAAGCCGTAATTGGATGTCGGTAAACCTAATTCTTCAGATGCTAACCTTCGTATGCCCTCTCTATTCATTGTTAGTTGCACTGCTTTTAAGCTAGGAATTACTTTAGATTGGCCATTTTTATCAACCTCTGATAAATAATCAGTATTAATTGCCTCTATTTCAGGAACAATATAATCAGGATTTTCTTTTTGAATAATATCTCGTAATTGATCTTCGTCTGTCATATCAATGACATAAGCACGATGCGCTACTTGGTGACCTGGAGCATTTTGATAACGATCCACAGCAACAACCTCAATACCAAGCCTTTGGAATGAAATAATGACCTCTTTACCAAGTTCACCGGCACCAAGTAACATTACTTTTGTCGAAAAAGAACTTAAGGGCGTTCCAATATTCATAAACGAACCTAATATTTGATGTCACAATTATAACAACAGATTTATGAAGATAATGACTTATAAAATATTATTTTCTTTAGCTAGATTATAAAAATCAAGTATATTTTTCACATCTAATTTTTGCTTTATTGATGTTTGATAGTTTGCTGCAGTTTTGTAACTTATATTAAGTTTTTCAGCTATGGATGTTAACTCCTCACCTGAAGCTAAAGATTTAAAAATTTCAAATTCTTTATTATTTAAATCATTTATTTTTGAGTCCTTAGACTCCTCTATATCCGCAGATGCAGATATTACTGTTTCATCATTCATGACTTTTTCAACCGCATTTAACAAGTCATCAGATAAATCATTTTTTAAAATATAGCCGCTTGCCCCTGCCTTCATTGCTTTATCAATTATCATTGCATTATCATGCATAGATAGCATTAATACCTTTATCTTTGGGAACCTTCTTTTTATATGGTGTGTTGTTTCAATGCCTCCTTTGCCTGGCATAGATACATCCATAATGACTAAATCAACCATATTTTTTTGTAAAAATTGGTAAGCCTCCTCGCCTGAACCTAAATCAGCAACGATATTTAAGTTTGGAGTATTTTCAACTAAACGCTTAATTCCGGCACGAACAATTTCATGATCATCTACAATTAATAAATCAGTCATCTAATTTCCCAAATGAATAATTATTTTAAAAAATTTCTTTTTAACAATATCTAGCGTACCTTGAATCTGATCAACTCGCTCAGCTATGCCGATAAGACCGAGACCCTCTTGATTGGAAGAATCATTGTTTATTCCATCATTACTTATCAAAATCTTAATTTTATTGCTGTTTTCGATATATCTTATGCTTATTTGAATTGCTTTTGGGGATGAATGCTTTGCAATATTAGTAAGTGCTTCTTGAAAAATTCTATAAAGATGTGCTGTTTTCTTTTTAGAAATTTTATTAATGGCTCTTTCATCAATGAAATATTCAAACTTAACTCCCATAAACCTTCTTTTCCAGTTTTCAAACAAATCAATTAAAGCTGACTCAAAACCTAAATCTTCAATTAAACCTAAATTAAGTTTTTTTATAATTTCTCTTGTAGATAGCATCATATTTTTTGATAATTTGATTACATTAAAAATAGCTTCATCGCGAGATTTCTTCTTATTTGATTTTGAGATAGAAGCTGCTTCGGCTTGAAGTGCCGTTAAGGACTGACCAAGCTCATCATGTAAATCTCTTGCTAATTCGCTTTTTTCTTGCTCCTGAACATCAATTAAATTTTGACTTAATTTATGGATCTTATTATTACTTCTTCTTAGGTTATCGATCATGCTGTTGAATTTTTTCCCAATAATATCAAGTTCCAAAATATTTGATTTCTTAATCTTTGATTTAAAATTTCCTGATTCTAATTTTTCAAAACCTTCGATAATTTTATTGATCGGTTTAATCATATGAGAGAAAAGAAGCAAAACTACAAAATTTATGAGTATAAGAAAGCTTAAAATGATCCAGAGCCCCACTTTAATTTGTTGCCATATCTCCGCGTATTCATAAATCGGTTCGGGTTTAATTAATATATATCCTGTCAACTCACCCCGCTGCTCAATATTAATTTTAGAGAAAAATATCTTATCAGAGAGGCTTTCAATGACATTGATAAACCATGCTGGCGGAGGTTTTATTTCATCAAGTGTGTTTAAAGTTTCTTCTAATAAAATATCATTTTGATCAAAAAATTGAATTTTTAGATGTCGGATTCCTGATAGTTCAGAAATACCCAGTTCGTTATTATCTCTCTGAAAAAGATAAAAATCAGGATTCTTTTTAACCCCCTGTTCAATTGCAAATTCAGCAAGAGACATGGTAGATAACACCTCTTCTCTCACATTTTTTTGAGTAACCATCATAATCGTCATTAGGCCAATAAACGTTGCTATCAAAAGAAGAGAGTTAATGTAGATAAGAAGTTGTGATTTAAGACTCATATGATGCCAAGTAAATTAAAATTACAATATACACCTAATCGATAATAAAAAAGGGCCTATAGCCCTTTTTTAACTTATTACATTACACAAGTTAAAACTCGTAACGCAACCCAACCCATCCTGCTCTTGGAGCACCTCCAATAAGAGAGGAAGTAGCTATTTCCTCTTCACTGAATGAACGATCAGCGTTTACTCTTGATTCAGCGATTCGTCCACCAGTGTAATATTTCTGATCAAGCAAGTTAGTCACTTTGGCATATATTTTCCAACCTTCAAACCTATCTGAAAAATTATATTCCCCATCTAAGTTAACAACTGCATAACCTGGAACCTCACTTTGAGTGAAAGGGTCTTGAGAAGAATCATTCTCTTGGTTTTCGTTACCCATCATATATGATGAGCTGAATGCAGTCATTGTTGCACCAATATACCAGGCAGGGTCTGGTTGATACACAGTTCTTACCTTTAAGCTCTGCTTAGGAATATTAGGTAAATAATCTCCATCCTCAACCTGAATCGCTCCATCGTCTGCAGATGAATTATTTTCACTTACTAAAGTAAGATCAGTACCATATTGAGCTTTTACAAAATTATAGTTCACGCTAACTGTCCATGTCTCAAACGCTGTTTTCAAGCCTATATCGATACCTTTTCTTGTAGTTTTATCAATATTATCAAAATAGCCTGCAACAGAATCATCATCAACATAAAGGAACAATATGTCATCATGGTTGGTAGCACTGTAACCAGAGATATTCCAAGACGTGATACTACCTGAAAAACTTGCAAACTGCCCTCTAGCACCAGCTTCGAAAGTTTTCGCGACGACTTGTTCTAGTGGCGGATCATCAGCCATTTGCGTAGGTAATGTACATGGGTTTTCTGGGTTTGCACAACCAAGTTCAATGCTTGTTGGCGCTCTATTAGCTTCATTATAAGAAGCATATGTACTCAAATTATCTGTTGGATTGTAAGCAAGGCCAACAGATGGGTTTAGTCGATCGAAGTCATGATCACCAGTAAGTGATCTAGCACCACCTTCTGGGTTAAAAGTGTCTTGATTTCTAATATCCACATAATTATAACGAAGTGAGTTATTAATACTCCATTTATCATTGATGGCATGGTTATTTGTGGCGAAAATACTTGATGTATAAGTTTTACCAGTCAATCCCGTATTTTGCTCTACTTCTTCCCTATCGCCCCCAAAAGTTCCGTCAGGGTTAAGTAATTCCATTTCTTCTTCGGATTGATAAAACTTAACTTTTGAATATTCAAAAGCTGCACCAACAATCAACTGATTGCGTCTCCCTGCCCAATCATCATCAAATGTTAATTGACCGTTGACACCATAAGCATTTGAATCTGTTGAAGATCGGTTATAAACACCCTGGTTTTCATTTTCTTCAGCTTCAGTACATTCACCTTCTTCAATGGCATCATCATCACAAAATTCATCATTTAAGTCCCCATTAAAAGTACTCTGATCAAGGTTTCTCCAGTATATATTTCCTGCAAACATTGTTGTATCGTCTAAGAATTCTGTACCAGTCAATTGAACTTGATTATATTGAGATCTAGTTTTATCCGGAATTGTGTGGACACCTTCTAAATCATCACCAAGTAAGTATTTTGGAACCATACCATTACCAATTAGGCTATTATGAGCACCAGTATAGCTTAGCTCAAGCCTCGAATCTTCATCTTCATAACCTAATTTAGCAAAACCCTGTTGAACTTCTGAAGGAGCAGGCTTTCTCCAGCTATCCTCTTTAAAATAAGAGTAACCTGCATAGTAATCATATTTGTTATCCTCAGAAACACCACCTGATTCTATTAAACCTGTTTTTCTATTCCATGAACCAGCTGACCCATCGATGGCAGTCTTATCAAAAGTTCGACCACTTTTTGTTTGTAAACTCAAAGAACCACCTAATGTATTCAAACCATAAACAGGATTTGAGCCACCCACTAATTGCATATCATCTATTGCAAAATCAGGAATCGTATCCCATAGGACATTGTTACTAAACGGCATATTTTGTCTAACACCATCCACATAGATAGATAATCCTTGCGGGTTACCCATAATTGGTGTCGCATTATACCCACGATAATTTAGTTCTAATTGATAAGGGTTACCACCCACTTCATTGACTGTTACCCCTTCGAGATTATTAACCATATAATCTGCAATACTCACGCCAGGTTGTTGTCTAACTTCTTCGCCTGTCGCAGTTTGGACTGCAAATGGAACATCTTTAATTGGTAAACCTATTGTAGGTAATGATGTTGGTGAATAAACATCAATACTATCAATCCTGACAGTTTCACCCGCCATCACGACTGTTGGGAGGAGCATACTAGATATAGCAATTACTCCGGCGGTTTTTGACCCTTTTCTCATTTTTATGACCTTTACTTTATCGTTGATTAAATTTGTAATCTGTCGCATTTTACAGAATTCTTTACAAAATTTAATAGGAATAATTCCTTTATTTTATTTACGTAACCAATTGATTTGATAACCTTCTTCTCCATTATTTGCCTGATACTCAAGCTGCACTCCAAGATTAGGTACAGCGACAAGTTGTTTATTTGCATATATTAATGGAATCTGGTCTCTTTCCCAGTGAGGAATATCCGCCTTTTGAAATAGATATTTGAGGCTTCGATTGGGTTGGTCAGAAAAAGTCCTTAATTTCTCACCACCCTCTCTACTTTTTATACGAAGTGCATTAACACCAATTTTCGATAAAGATAAACCACCGTTTTTTGTCTTCAAAAAATGAAGTTTTGATTGATTAGGTAACTTAATTTCTTCTTGTCCTGACCATATCAAATCAAAACTTGATGATTGATCATTAATTTCAACAATAAATAATTTATTTCCGAACGCACGTATTGAGTGATTATCAGAGATTTTCAAATTTAGTGATGTATCACTTTTAATATTTTTCACTTGTCTGAAAAGCTCTTCAATATTTTTTCTACTTGGCATAAGCAAATTATTTAATGATAGCCACCAACGGATTAAGTTTATTGCTCTTAACTTAGATAAGTTTTTTAAATTTTCGATTAAAAGATAACTTGCGTCATCTGACATGACACTTTTACTATCATCATATGCCACCAACTCATTTAAATGATGTCCCTCAGAAATATTAGATACCGATCTTGTAATTGTTTCAATAGTTGCCGGGTATCTTGATTCAATTAAAGGCAACACTTTTTGTCGAATGAAATTCCTATCAAAACGTTCGTCTTGGTTACTTTCATCCTCAATATGTTTAATATTATTTTCTTTGGCATAACTCTCTAACAAACTTTTATTAATATGAAGCATTGGTCGCCAAAAATTTCTGTTAGCATCAAATTCTGGAATCGCTGCTAACCCCTTTAACCCTGAACCCCTTAGTAGCTGAAGCATGAAGGTTTCTGCTTGATCATTTTGATGGTGGCCAAGCGCCACAATGCCTTTTTGTTTTTTCTTAATTGCCTGATACCTTAATTTCCTAGCTTCTCCTTCAATTCCCAATGAGCTTTTCTTATTAACTTTAACTTTTTCGGTATGAATATCGATATCTAAGGACTTACATTTTTTTTTACAAAAATCTAACCAATCATCTGCAGATGAACTTAATCCATGATGAATATGAATTGCTTTTAATTTGAAATTAAATTTTGACTGCATTTTTGCTAAAAGATGCAGCAATACAGAAGAGTCTAAGCCCCCGCTTAAGCCAAGAAGTATCTCTTGAGTTTTATCGTCTTTTTTTAAATTTTCAAGGAAAGATTGTTGAATTTTATCCTGAATTAGATTTTCACTTTTCACTGTGGCTATGGTGTCCAAAGCTTGTTAAGCGTTTGTATCTATTGTTAAGTAAATCCTCGACCGAATTTTGCTTCAAGTAAGCTAATTTAGCCTTTAAGGTTTGTTTCACATTTTTCATAGTTATCTCATAATCTCTGTGAGCGCCGCCTAAGGGTTCACTAATAATTTCATCAACAAGACCTAATTTTTTTAATTTTGCAGATGTTATCCCAAGACTATCGGCAGCCACTTCAGCCATCTCAGCTTTTTTCCATAAAATAGAAGCACAGCCTTCAGGTGAAATAACCGAATAAGTTGAGAACTCTAACATAGCTAAATAATCTGAAACACCAAGTGCTAGGGCACCACCAGAGCCACCTTCACCAATAACAATTGAAATAATGGGCACTTTGAGCTCTGTCATTACATATAAATTTCTTGCAATAGCCTCAGATTGACCTCGTTCTTCTGCACCAATACCTGGATAAGCACCGGGAGTATCTATTAAGGTAATTATTGGCAATGAGAATTTTTCAGCTAATTTGAATAATCTAAGCGCTTTTCGATAGCCTTCAGGTCTCGGCATGCCAAAATTTCTGTGCTGTCTTTCTTTGATATCACGCCCTTTTTGATGACCAATTACCATCACGGATTGTCCTTCAAAATCCGCAAGGCCACCAATAATAGCTGGGTCATCAGAGTAAGCTCTATCACCATGTAATTCTTTAAAGTTTTTAAAAATTGCTTGAATGTAATCTTGCGTGTAAGGTCTTTGCGGATGCCTAGAAACTTGTGAAATTTGCCATGCCGTTAAATTATCAAAAATTTTATGTTGTAATTCCTCCAGTTTTATCTGTAAAGAACTTAACTCTTTATTTACATCGATCGTTGGATGATCATCATGCGCCTTTTTTAAACTTTCAATTTTAGTCTCAAGAGTTTCAACGGGTTTTTCAAAATCTAAATAAGTTCGCTTCATAATCAATTTAGGGCCATTAATAATTTGCTAATTATAAAGTATTTTAACGTTGTCATCTTCGAATGATGAAACAAGGCCAAAAATTAAATCTTCATGCAAAGCGACTGACCACTCAGGACCTAGCATTAACTCTACTTTTCCTTTTTGATTCTGATACTCAACTTTGACCCGACATTTTTTTATGTCTGCCCCAAAAGCCCCATTGCAAAATGGCTTGAGTAAGCCTTTCAATTCATCAGGCTTTGCCTGTTCATTTAAGGTAATTTTTAAAAGTTGAGCTTTTGAACTTTGGATACTCAATAAATCGAATACTTTAATGACATTGATTCTATTACCTCCTGTGAAATCATCGTGACTCACCCTGCCTTCAACAAATAATAATTGATCCTCTTTTATTAGTTCATAAAATTCATTCAACACCTTACTTCCAACAACCATATCCATACGACCCTCAGAGTCATCCAATGAAATAATTGCGATTTTTCCACGGCTTGTCATTTTAAACCTCACGTCAGATACGATGCCTGCCACAAGATAAGGTGATTCTCTTGGCGTGAGATCAGATAATTTCGTCGGAATAAATTCACGAATCATTTTCTTATAATAAGTAAAAGGATGGCCGCTAAAGTAAAAACCTAAAGCTTCTTTCTCCTCTAATAATTGCTTCTGCGTATCCCAAGCCTCAACAGAAACTAAATTCACTTCTTGCTCTTCTGATGTGTCAAAAAGATTATTCTGTCCTACATTTGCGTTTGCTTGATCAGCGTAATTAATAGCTAAACTAATGCTGGCAAGTAATGATGCTCTATTTTTTTCTATTTCATCAAACGCACCTGCTTTGACCAGAGATTCAATAACCCTCCTATTTACCTTTCTTAAATCCAATCTCGATGTAAAATCAAAAAGGGATTTAAATGGTCCATTCCGCTCTCTTTCTTGAAGAATTTCCTCAATGGCAATTTGCCCTGAACCCTTTAAAGCACCCAATCCATATAAAATTTCTGATTGATTAATTGTGACAAACTTAAATTGACTTTGATTGATATTTGGCGGAAGAAGCTCAACTTGATTTCGCATACAATCATCGAATAATAAATGCACGTTGTCCGTGTTATTCATATCTGCTGACATAGATGCCGCGATAAATGATGAGGCGTAATGAGTTTTAAGGTAAGCCGTTTGATAAGCAATTTTTGCATAAGCTGCAGCGTGAGATTTATTGAAGCCATAACCTGCAAATTTTTCTAAAAGGTCAAATAAATCATTAGCCTGTTTTTCATTGAGGTTATTCTTAGTTGCACCAGCAATAAAATTGGCTCTTTGTGCATCCATTTCTTCAACTTTCTTCTTACCCATCGCCCTTCTAAGTAAATCTGCACTTCCCAAAGTATAGCCAGCCACCACCTGAGCAATTTGCATCACTTGTTCTTGGTAAACTGCAATGCCATAGGTCTCTTTTAAAATTTCTTTGGTCGCAGGATGGGGATAGGAGACAGCGTCAATGCCGTGTTTTCTTCGGCAAAATTCAGGGATTAAATCCATCGGTCCTGGTCGGTAAAGTGCTACCAAGGCAATAATATCTTCAAAACAATCAGGTTTCGCTTGCTTTAACATATCCTTCATGCCTCTTGATTCCAGCTGAAACACTGCTGTTGTATTTGACGCCTTTAATAAATCATAAGTGGCTTCATCATCAATTGGAATCTCATCAATATCAAGTGGATCTTGCTTATCTGCATGCCTGATCTTATTTGCATTTTCTAAAGCCATTGAGAGAATGGTAAGTGTTCTTAGACCTAAAAAATCAAACTTAACTAACCCTAAGGATTCAACATCGTCTTTATCAAATTGACTGACGACCCCTTCACCCTCTGATTGACAATAGATAGGAGAAAATTTTGATATTTCACTCGGTGCTATCAATACACCCCCTGCGTGCATACTAACATTTCGAATTAAACCTTCAAGCTTTAATGCCAAATCAAAAAGTTCTTTTACTTCCTCTTCTTTTTTAATCCTATCTCTGATTTGACTTTCCTTTTCAATCGCATCTTTGAGGGTAATACCTAATTCCATTGGGATTAATTTCGCAATACTATCGACAAATAAGAATGGAAGATCTAATACACGTCCTACATCGCGAATAACAGCTCTTGCTGCCATGGTTCCAAAAGTTGCAATTTGTGATACTGATTCAGCACCATATTTTTCCTTCACATAATCAATCACACGATCACGACCTTCCTGACAAAAATCAATGTCAAAGTCAGGCATGGACACTCTATCTGGATTTAAGAAACGCTCAAAAAGGAGGTTATATTCAATGGGGTCTAAATCGGTTATGCCTAAGCTATAGGCAACCACAGAACCTGCACCAGAGCCACGACCAGGGCCAACCGGAATATTATTTTGCTTAGACCAATTGATAAAGTCTGCGACGATTAAAAAATAACCTGCATAGCCCATCTGATTTATCACGCCGACTTCGAAATCAAGTCGATCGAAGTATATCTTCTCATCAAAACCTTCTATCTTTGAAATATTTTGTAGGCGCTGTTTAAGCCCTTTTTCTGCCTCAATTTTTAAAAATTCATCTATCTGCATTCCATCTGGGATAGGGAAATTAGGTAGGTATGTATCTCCAATATGAAAACTAAAATTACATCGTTTTGCAATATGAACAGAATTTTCTAAGGCCGATGGAATATCTTTAAAAAGGGTTTCCATAGCTTCGCTATTTTTAAAAAATTGATTTTCTGAAAATGTTTTAGGTCGCCTTGAATCAGATAAAACATACCCTTCTGCAATACAAGTTTTTGTTTCGTGTGCTCTAAAATCTTCTTCTTGCATGAACTGTATGGGATGAGTTGCCACCACAGGAATATTGTTTTCAGAAGCTAAATGCAGAGCATGTTGAATATACCGTTCTTGCTCATCATATGCCTTTCCTTCCGCAAATCTTTGTAACTCCAAATAAAAACGATCGCCAAACTTTTCTTGCCACATTTTAACTATTTTTGAAGCCTCTTCAGACTTATCATTTAATATCAGCTGACCTATTTCACCTTGAACTGCACCAGATAAGACAATCAAGCCCTTATTGAATTCATCTAACAACCACGATGATTTAATTTCTGCCCTACCCTTATATTGATTTTCTAAAAATGATTTTGAAAGAAGGCGAGATAAATTCAAATAACCTTCTTGCGATTGACATAAAATTAAAATACGGTAGGGTTGATTTCTATTGTTATCATTTTGAAGCCAGACATCGCAGCCTATCAAGGGCTTTATATTTTTATCAATAGCCTTTTTATAAAACTTGACTGCACCAAAGACATTACACAAGTCTGTTAAACCAACTGCGGGCATACCTGTTACTAATGCTTGATTTAGGTATTCATCAATTTTAACTATGCCGTCGGTGATAGAGTATTCACTATGGCACCTGAGATGAATAAATTTTGGTTGAATTTTGTCCGTCATATATTAATTTATTTTACCTGATAAGCTTTGATAGAATGTGGGTAAATATAAAATTATTTTAAATTTAGGAGAAAAAAATGTCACAAGTCACACTAAAGGGAGATCCAGTAAAAATAGGTGGGAATTTTCCTCATCCTGGAGACAAGGTTAATGATTTTAATTTAGCAAACAACAAACGTGAAAACGTAAATTTAGATAGTTTTGCAGGTAAAAATAAAATCTTAAATATTTTTCCAAGTGTTGATACACCGACCTGTGCGTTATCAGTTAAACGCTTTAATGATGAAGCGTCTAAATTAGATAATACAGTGGTGTTATGTATTTCAGCAGACTTGCCTTTTGCTCAAAAAAGATTTTGTGGTGCTGAGGGAACTGATGGTGTGGTGACACTATCAGCATTCAGAAATATCAGTCAATTTGCCAATAACTTTGGTGTAGCGATTGAAGATAGTAGTCTTCAAGGTCTGACATCAAGAGCAGTGATCGTATTGAATGAATCCAATGAGGTCATCCACAGTGAATTAGTCAGTGAGATTACTGAAGAGCCAAACTACGATCAAGCAATAAGTGCTTTAAGCTAAATTTTAAGATTTAAAAAGTTTGGTTTATAATCGGCAACTTATGAATCGGCAACTTATGAAAAAAAAGAACCTTATTAAACATTACTTTGCATTAATCACCATGCTATTTGTGGTGTCGGGTTCTTTTGTTTCTAATCTTATGGCAGCAGACATCGATTACCAAGTCATCTGCTCTGGAAATTCAGTTAAGTTAGTCGCTGTTTCAGGGCAAAATGATGACGACTCTCTGTCTAAAGCATTTACTCACTGTACGTTCTGTCATCTAGGTGAAGATCAAGATTTAAATATATCTAATCCACCATCGAGTGATTTAACTAATCACGCAGTCACTAAAAATTATTTATTAGCGTCACTGATCAGTAAAAAAAATCCGCAATATTTTTTCGCGCAAGCACCCCCTCTTTTTTCTTAAAAAATCACATTAAAAAAAATTAACACTTAATTCAGTTCATTAAAATGAACTGATGCTTTAGATAAATTAATTAAAAAGATATTAGAAAAATGAAAAAAATAATTGCAGGTATTTGCACAAACTTACTTATTACCAATTTTGCGATGGCTGATCATCAAATTGATAGCATTGATATCACCAAAGAATATGAAGTGCCATTTTCAGATAATAGGCTTGGCATCGGCGTAACTGAAGATGAAAAAATCATGAGTAATGATTCAGGTAAGCTCATCAATAATTTCCTAGGCGGTAATAGTATCAATAATGGTGGCTTCTCGAGCCTTCCGATGATTCAAGGTCTTTCAGATGACAGAATCAAAATTAAAATTGATGGCATGGATTTAATTGCCTCATGTGCCAATCACATGAATGCGCCTTTATCCTACTCAGACCCCGTCAATATAAAAAATATTTCTGTATTAGCCGGGCTATCTGCCGTTGATCAAGGGGGAGATAATATTGGTGGCGTGATCAAGATTGACACTGTGAAACCTATTTTTGCGGTTGATGATAATCCTATTTTTTTCGGACAAGTTGGTACTAAGTATAAATCTAACAACAAAGCTATGAGTGCAAATGTCTCACTAAATTCATCAACTCAAGACACGGCTTTTAGTTATTTTGGTTCGTATGTTAAAGCGGATAATTATTATGCAGGGGGCACTTTCAAAGAAGCAGGTCTTGCAGCACCTGACCGTGGTTATTTAGATGGAGATGAAGTGGGTTCATCAGCTTATAAAAATCAAAACCATCAAATTTCAATCTCTAAAGCAATAGATAACGAAATTTATCAGGTCATCGTCGCCTATCATGACAGCCCTTATGAAAACTTTGATAACCAAAGAATGGATTCAGTAGGCAATAAAAATTACCAGCTAAACTTAAGTCAGAAGGGTGAATACGATTGGGGGAAATTAACCTCGCGCGTTTATGTTGACGATACCAATCACAAGCATAACTTTGGACCAGACAAACAATATACTTATACCAAAATGGGTATGATGGGTATGCCATCTACAACGAGTTATGGTATGCCGATGGAGGCAGATGGTTTCACCGCAGGCTTAGCAGTGGATAGCGAGATTTTTTTAAATGACCAAGATACTTTAAAGGTAGGTTCCGAGATTCAATACTATCAACTTGATGACACCTGGGATTCAAATTCAGGCACGGGCATGATGACGGGTAATGATTTTTTAAATATTAATAATGGTAAGCGCAATCGATTTGATGTTTATGGTCAGTTGGATAGTCTATGGACAGAAAATTGGATAACATCAATCGGAGCACGTTTAGGTATTGTGCAAACCGATGCCGATGATGTGCATGGTTATAACCAAACCAATATGATGATGTCAAATCAAAAGGCTGACTCAGATGCCTTTAATGCATCTAAAAAGAAACAAACGGATGAGAATATCGACATCAGCTTACTCACAAGATATAACATGGAAGAATACAGTTCTGTTGAATTAGGTTACTCGATGAAAACCAGAAGCCCAAATTTATATCAACGCTACACTTGGTCGACCTGGACGATGGCAGCCAATATGAATAACCTCTATGGCGATGGGAATGGTTATGTGGGTGATATCGATCTCAAACCAGAAACAGCGCATAAGGTTGGCTTGGTGCTAAATCACGAAGACCCAAACAAAAACTGGCGAGTTAAAGTAAACCCTTACTACACTTACATCAATGATTACATTGATGCGAATGTGATTGCTGATCGAACTGATGGTTATCGAAACTTAAAATTTGATAATCAAACAGCCACTATCTATGGGTTAGATGTGGGGGCTGATATGCATCTATTTCAAACTTTAAACTTTGGTAACTTTAATTTACTAAGTAAATTTAATTACCAAAAAGGGCGCAATACAGATGCCGATACCGATCTTTATAATATGATGCCTCCAAACTTAACGTTAGCAATTAACCAAAATGTTGGCAGCTGGAGTAATAACTTAGTAATGATCCTAGTGGATGAGAAGGATGACGTTAACAGCACTAGACAGGAAAGAGAAACGGCTGGTTTTACCAAGTTTGATTTTGTCAGCTCTTACCAATGGAAATCAGTGTCCATTATTGGTGAGGTAGAAAATATCTTAGATAAGAGTTATGCCGATCCTCTCGGTGGTGAATACTTAGGTCAAGGTGCCACTATGTCAACAGGTATCAATAGGGCTAACGGCACCCAAGTCTATGCGATGGGACGCTCCTTTAATGTTGCGCTAAGTTATTCTTTTTAATCAAAATTCTATACATGAGAAAATTCTCAGGTAAACTAGAACTAATTTCTAAGTCTGCCCCTTGAGGCAGACTTTTTTTATGTAAAAAGAAAAGTAAACTTTACTTTTTTCGGTTACTTCCAGCGACCATTTTTATTTCAAATAAACGACAATCTAAAGCGCCATTAAATAATGGTGTTTTTTTTGTTGGAGATAAACGCATCAATTTTGGTAATCTAAAATCACTGGTTAAAAAGTAAGTTCGCCAACCTGAGAATTTATTTTTAAGGCAGCTTGCCCATAGCGGGTAAGCTTCTGCTAATTCTTCATCCTCACCTATTCGAATACCATATGGTGGATTAGTAATCATCACCCCCTCATCAAAAGGTGGCGTAATCTCTGTAATTTTTTTACATACCAATTGCACCGCTTCCTCTAAGCCTGCCTCCACTAAATTACGTTTTGCCACGCGAATGGCTCTTAGGTCTTTATCGGATCCATATATCCTCGAAAAAGCGAGTGGTTTTTTTTGTGATTCGTAAGTTGATTTAATTTTATTTAAAAGCTTACGGTCGATATTCTTCCAATTTTCAAATCCAAAATTTCTTCTCAATCCCGGCATTTGATTAAGAGCCATCATAGAAGCTTCAATTAAAAATGTGCCGCTACCACACATGGGATCGAGCATGGCTTGGCCAGGCTCCCAACCGCTCAACAAAATAATGCCTGCAGCTAGATTTTCTTTGATGGGGGCTTCTACACTCGATTTTCTAAAACCTCTTTGATAGAGGGGATTGCCTGAGGTATCCAAATAAATGAAATATTGATTTTTTTCTAAAAATAAATGAATGCGAATATCTGGGTTTCTTATATCCACATTGGGCCGTTTATTCATCTTTTTTCTAAAACTATCACAAACCGCATCCTTAATTCTGAGCGTCATAAAATCTAAACTTTTTAATGGGCATTTGACACCTGTAGTGCTCAGCTTAATCGAGTTTGAAATATCAAAGTGCTCAGACCAATCAATTTCTAATGCGGCACGATATAAATCCTCCTCAGTTTCATAAGTACCCTTCTTAATTCTCATCATGACGCGGGTAGCTACCCGACTCGTAATATTTATGCGATACATTTGCTCCATAGAGCATGAGAACTCAACGCCCCCATCCACCTGTTTGGGTGCATCGATTTTAAGTGCTTCTAGCTCTTTGACTAATAAGCCCTCAAGTCCACGTGGGCAAGATGCAAAGTAATTTGATTTCAAGATGAGTTCCTATTTATGAAAGAAAAAGATAATTCGTTTTATTCTTTTGGTTTTTTAAAATTTTGTTGAAATATACCATCAATTCGAAGTCAATTTGTTTTTCCATGGTTAATATTTTTCTCTTTAACACATCAACACGATTTTCATTCGGCAATGAATTAAAAGCAAACACAATAATGTTTCCCGAAGAAGTTGATTTAAGATGCAACACACGATCTTCAAAGATTAATTTGATTCGATCAATATAGGCAGATGTTCTTGGATCTGACCCCCATAAGTTGATCATAAAGATACCATGATCGGTTAATCTCTCCCTACAATCCTCAAAGTATGGAATCTCACAAAATACTTCTGGCAGACCATACTCCTCAAACGCATCAGAGAGAATGAGATCATATTTTTCTTTAGCATTTTTAATATAATCAATGCCATCATCTTGAGTGATTTTAAAGCGCTTTGAGTTTAGAGGAATTTTAAAAAATTGTTTTGCCACGCTGATTGCGCTTGGATTAATTTCTATGGTGACTATATTGGACTTACTGAACCATCTATAAAAAAATTTTTGTATTGCTGCACCCCCCAGACCAACAAAAAGTAGGTCTTTAGGTTTTTCTAAAAAGATAGCTGCTAAAGCCATAATTTGTGTGTAATCTAATTCTAAGTGATATGGGTCGCTTATTCTCATGGAGCTTTGTATTGTAGGAGAGCCAATATGCATTGATCTCACATCATCAGTCTCACTCATGTCGACTGTCATTTCAAAAAATTCACCCTCACGTTTAGGCATATTTTTCTCACTCACTAGGCCAATTATTTTTTTTATCTTATTAATCATTTCAACATTATTTCATGCCATTGTTTTTCGACTCTTTTGAGTGAGATGGGATATTGCGTTTTTAATTCTTGGGCAAATAAAGAAACTCTTAATTCCTGCAATGCATATTGAAAATCGACATACATGCCAGGTACTTCCTCATCATTTTCAACAAAATCAATCACCTTCTCAATCCACTTATCCTGAAGACGTTTTATTCCTCTCAACTCTTCTGCGTCCCTATCTTTTCTTTGTTGGTATTTTTCAATTCGAATCTTAAGGGCTGCTAGATATCTAGGAAACTGCTTAAGCTCCTTATAAATAAATAACGGCGGCTCATAAGCAGGCAATAAAAGCTCTAGCTGCTCCTCTATATCTTCCTTGAACATAGGCGATAAATGATTATGTTTTTTTAAAGCAAGAGAAATAGCATGATAATTTTTAGCAATCAATATGAGACTTTCACTAAGCTCGATAATCACCTCCCCTATTCTTTTCTTGGCAAATAAAATGAGATTTTCAAAATCTTTTTTTGTTCTGGGGACAGGTTGATCCCAATTCATAGATTCATTGAGAACAATGTCCATAAAGTTTTCTTTTAGAGCATCGGCCTCAATATAGGTTTTTAAAGAAAGTCCATATTGTTCAAATTTTGGGGGTGTTTTTTTCAAAACTTTAATGCGATCTTTAAGCTGAAGTGTAAGTAGCTTTCTAACGCCTAATTGATGTGTTGCAATCGCTTGGCTTTCATCATCCAAAACCTTCAAATCAACGTCAGATTCATTCGGTATTAATGCAGGATAACCAACAATTAATTCGTCCTGCCTCTCGGCACTCACTTTTTCTGGTATGTCAAACTCAGGCCAAAAAACTAAGCTATCCTTTTCGATATCAAAGGCAACTTCTTCAATCACCTCTGTCACTTTTTCTTTATGAACAGATTGAAGCTCACTAAGCTCTTTAGAAGAATCAATATCTACGCCATCATCATCAGTAATAGTAAAGTTAACCTTTAAGTGCATCGGTAATTTTTCTAGTAAGCTTGAATCGACTCTGAAGCTAGAATTAGTTTTTTTTCTAATGTAATTTGTTAATTCTTGATTAAAATTCTTGCTTGTATCTGCCACTTCTAAAAATTCTGTAATGGTTTTTGTTAGAGGTGAAAGTTGATTCCTAATTGGCTTTGGTAGCAACTTAAATACATTCATTACTTTTTCACGAATCATACCCGGAACCAGCCAATCAAAAGACTCTTGCTTAATTTGGCTTAAACCATGATAAGGAAAGCTTGCTGTCAAGCCATCCAATGGGTGATTAGGTTCAAAGCGGTAATTCAAATTCACGTTGATATTATTTCTGCTGACCTGATCTGGAAATTGAACATTATCGATTTGATCTGCATTTTTTTGCATCAAATATTCTTTGGTTAAATATAAAAATTTAGGATTGTCTTTTTCAACACCTTTGAGCCAAAATTCAAAGCCTGCACCATTCATGATTTCTTTTGCTATCTTGCTATCGTAAAAATCAAATAAAATATCATCATTGATTAAAATGTCTTGTCTCCTTGACTTATGCTCAAGCTGCTTTACTTCATCTATCAATTTTTGATTATGTTCCCAAAAAGAGCTGGGGGATTCATATTGATTTTCAACCAAACCTTGCCTTATAAAAATAGCTCTTGATTCCTCTACATTAATTGATCCATAGTGAATCGTTTTATTTGCATTAATCACCAAGCCATAAAGTAATGTTTTACGAGTCGCATCTACCCGATTGAGTTTTTGATTCCAACGCGGGCTGAAATATTCATAATCAACTAAGTGTTGAGACAGTCTTTCAATCCAATCAACTTCAATTTTTGCAATACACTGGCCATACAACTTGCCTGTATCAATAATCTCAGCAGCCATCACCCATTTGTAATTCTTCTTTCTAAAAAGTGTAGGCCCAATCAAAAATTTAATACCCCTTGTTCCTGAGTATTCATAGCTATCAATTATTTTAGTGCCCACATTTCCCAATAATCCAGAAAGTAGTGAAAGGTGAATTTGCTCATAAGTCACTTCTTTTTTGCTTAATTTAAAACCAAGCTCTTTTGTCATCTCACTCAGCTGTTTGTAAAGCTCCTGCCATTCTCTAATCCTTGTATAGGATACAAAATATTGCTGACAAAAATTCCTTAGCCCCTTCCCACTTTTAATCTTTATTTTTTCATCTAGTAGCTTCCAAAGCTTTATATAACTCATGAATCCAGACTCAGGGTCATGAAATAATAAGTGTGCTTGATCTGCTTGTTCTGCTTTTTCTAATGGCCTTTCACGAGGGTCAGAAATACTCAAAGCACTAATAATAATTAATATTTCATTTAAACAGGCTTGCTTATTGGACTCAATTAGAATTCTCCCTAAGGATGGATCTAATGGGAGTTTTGCTAGCTCATGACCCATAGATAAGATTTTAAAATCTCTATCGACTGCATCTAATTCAAATAATAATTGATAACCATCTTGAATAAACTTATTAATAGGTGGCTGTAAGAATGGAAATTCATGCACGGGACCAAGGTGTAAAGAAGCCATCTTTAAAATAACTGAGGCCAGTGAGGTTCTCATTATTTCAGGATCTGTAAAAGTAGGCCTGAGATTAAAATCTTCTTCGTCATACAGCCTGATACAAACACCCGGTGCTACTCTTCCACATCGACCTGACCTTTGATTAGCAGAGGCTTGAGATATCTTCTCAATGAGAAGTTGTTCGATTTTAAGTCTGGGGTTGTAGCGAATAATTCTTGCAAGACCTGCGTCAATAACATATTTAATGCCGGGAACGGTGAGAGAGGTTTCTGCAATGTTGGTGGTTAAGATTATTCTTCTTGAAGTGCCCTTTTTAAATATCTTCTGCTGTTCTTTAACAGGCAACCTTGAAAATAACGGTAATATTTCGAATCTATTTTTTAGCTGGTCAGTTAAGAATTTTTTTATATCATGAATATCTCTCTCGCCTGGAAGAAAAATCAAAATGTCACCTTTATTACCCCCTGGCATTTCGTTGATACTTGATAATATTGCATCATCTAAATTTTCAACAATCTCTTTGCTTAATTGCCTTAAAGGGCGATAAATTATTTCTACCGGAAAGGTTCTGCCTGAAACCTGAATGATGGGTGCTTGATTAAAGTGCTCAGAGAATTTATCGACATCGATGGTTGCACTCGTAATAATAATTTTTAAATCGGGTCTTTTGGGTAATAAATTTTTAATGTAGCCCAATAAGAAATCAATGTTTAAACTTCTTTCATGAGCTTCGTCAATGATTAAGGTGTCATATTGCAAAAGCTTGGGATCTTTCTGAGTTTCAGCAAGTAAAATACCATCAGTCATTACTTTGATATTAGTATTTTTCGAAGTCTTATCAGCAAACCTAACCTTAAAACCCACCTCAACGCCTAAATCCACTTCCATTTCACTGGCAATTCTCGTCGCTACTGAACGAGCTGCTATTCTTCTTGGCTGTGTATGGCCAATAAACTTATTTTTTCCCCTGCCCATTGAAAGACAAATTTTAGGTAACTGTGTTGTTTTCCCTGATCCCGTTTCACCACACAGAATCGTGATTTGATTCTCAGCGATCGTCTTTTGGATTTTTTCAACTTGCTGACTGACTGGCAGCGTCGATGGATAATGAATATTCATGGTCTTGTGATCATTGATTGGTTCAATCGTTTTTTATCGATAACTTATTTTTAAAAATCAAGGGTTTTATTAAACATCATTTACAATTTAGATAATAAATTTAGGCTCTAATTCTTGCAAATTAAATACCTTCAAGATCTCTTGAATTCTCTCTTTGGCATTGCCTTTTTTGATACCTATATTTTCAGCAATTATTAATTCGTTTTTCATTGAATGCTCCCAACCAACAAGCTCAGTCACGGTTAATTTATAACCCTGCGATTCAAGCAAAAGACACCTTAATACATTAGTTAGATGACTACCTAATTCTCTTGTATGAATTGGATGTCGCCAAAGTTCAGTTATTGAATCTTTGAGAGAGGCTGATTTATTTTTCTTCATGACTCTTGAGACTTCAGCTTGGCAACATGGAATGAGAAAAAAATACTTTGCTTTTCTTTTTAACCCAAAATAAATAGCATCATCCGTTGCCGTATCACAGGCATGAAGCGCCGTCACCATATCAACATGATCATCAATTAAGTTTTCAGCATCAGCAATAGAGCTATTTATAAATTCCATACGATCAAATTTTAATTTACTTGCTAACTTTTTTGCCCCTTCAACCAGTTCCTGTCTTGTATCTATACCAATAACTTTTCCAAAGTTTTGTTTGATAAACAAATCATACAAAATGAATCCTAAATATGATTTACCACAACCGTGGTCAACGATTGAATAATATTCTTTTTCCTGATTTAGCTTCTCCAAAGTCGGCTCAATAAAGTTATAAAGATGATAAACCTGTTTGAGTTTTCTTCTTGAATCCTGATTAATTTTTCCATCTCGGGTTAAAATGTGTAAAGATTTGAGCAGCTCAGGCGACTGTTGCGGTTTCATTTCATCAAGTGTTTGCATAGTTGATAGTTTACCTTAATCTTGATTCACTCATGATGAATTACAATTTAAGGTTGGCATAGAAAATAAAGGTAGATCTATGAGTATTCAGTGGTTTCCAGGTCATATGACCGCGGCAAAAAATAACGCAGAAAAGGCGATGGAGATCAATGATGTCATTATTGAGGTTCTTGATGCAAGAATCCCAGGAAGCTCAGTCAATCCTATTATTAAGAACATTCGTGCAAGCAGGCAAAGGCCACACTTAAAAATTCTCAATAAATCAGATTTAGCAGATCAAAAAGTGACAGAATATTGGCTTGAATATTTTAATAATCAACCGAAGACACAGGCCATCACTGTGTCTGCAAAAAATAAAAATGACGTAAAAAAAATAGTGCCGTTATGCCAAAAACTCGCCCCTCATCGTAACTCTGCAATTAAGCCATTAAGAATCATGATTATGGGAGTTCCTAATGTAGGTAAATCAACCATTATCAATGCCCTACATCATAAAAAAATAGCTAAGGTCGGTGATATTCCAGCAGTAACAAAAAGTCAGCAGAGAATAGAAATCAATAAAGAAACTATATTGACTGACACCCCAGGTATGATGTGGCCAAAAATTAGTTATGAGCTTGATGGGTTTTTTTTAGCGGCTTCAAATAATATTGGCGCAAATGCATATGATGAAATTGAAACAGCGCTTGAATTAGCAGATGTTATTAAGCTCAGATACCCTGAATCGATACTGAAAAAATATGGGCTTAAAGCTCCCTTTCCAGATGATGAATTATTTTTAGATAGTATTGCAAAGCAACGTGGATTTGTTTTGAAAAAAGGAAAGTCAAATTTAGAGAAAGCTGCTATAAGCTTTATCAATGATTACAGACAGGGTTTGCTAGGTAAAATTAGTTTAGAGACACCTGCTTCAAGAGAAAAAATGATGAAAAAAAACGATTAATTGGCTAATGACCATGTTTCCTTTGATACCAATCTTTTCGATGGTACACATCCATACTTAGTGAAGACTTGTTTTAATAATTTACTATTGTTCAAATCAAACCAAGTTTCAACATAAATTTCCCCTATTGAATTTGAAAAATTCACACCTGGCTGAGCCATTTTACAATTAGTAGTGCTCGTTGGTCTTGAGCCCCAAAGTTTTGTAAAAATTGTCTTATATGATCGACCATTTATCTTTAAGCTTTCAACGCTTTCAACCTTGAATTTGAAAATCCAATCATAATCACTAAACTCAGGATGTCTTGGTTCATCCTTAATGATTTTCTTAGTTTCAAAACCGAGAGGATAATTTTTGATATCGATATGTCTCGCAAAAACGCTGTAACCTTTCTTTTGATTTCCCTCGACAATATCATAAAGGACTAGACCATTTTGAATGGGTCGTTTGTTAATAAAATCATCAGTAATACTTGATTTAAAGAACCCCCCTTTCCAATTAATATTGACGTGGGCATATTCATAGATAACGCTGTTGTCATCGTAAATTCTAAAGGTCACATCACCCGATGCATCAAATTTATCACCGAGGCTGTCGTGCTCATAGTTATACTTCAAATCCTCTGATGCATTTAAAAAGACTGGCATTAGAAGAAAAATTAATGTTAAAAATTTAAC
>Ga0255752_10000474_pt1 | contig 50388 bp, 50 predicted proteins | sample 011ome_25_FD_179952 | JGI IMG/M metagenome (GOLD analysis project Ga0255752, IMG submission 179952) | Coastal salt marsh microbial communities from the Groves Creek Marsh, Skidaway Island, Georgia - 011512CT metaG (version 2) | ecosystem: Environmental > Aquatic > Marine > Intertidal zone >...
CGGGGCTCTCTGATTACCAAATAATATACCGGCTTGGCGGCCCCAGAGTCCCTTCTGTCCTGTTTGTATTCAGGCGGCGAGCCCTGTGGCGTATGGTTTTCTTACGGTTTTTATAACTATAAAAGTAAATACTGGAAGTTAATTACAGTCAAGCATGGGGGACAATCAATGAGTAAACCTTTCGAATTCGGCAGAGCCCCTTTGGCAGCTGGTGTGGCCTTTGCCGTGGCATCACAGCTGGGTTTTGCGCAGGAAGCACCGGATCAGCTGTCAGCTGATGCGTCAGATGCTGCCATGGAGGAGGTGATTGTTCGGGGGATCAGACAAAGTCTCGAGAAATCAGCAGACATCAAGCGTAATGACGCGGGTGTAGTCGACGCCATCACCGCAGAGGACATTGGCGCATTTCCCGATACTAACCTCGCCGAGGCCCTTCAGCGGGTGACAGGCGTCGCTATTGACCGAACACGCGGCGAGGGCCAGTACGTCACGGTCCGTGGTTTTGGTCCCGCATTTAATTTGGTTACCTTGAATGGCCGGCAAATGCCCACTACTGGGGGTGACAGTCGGTCTTTCGATTTTAGTAACTTGGCGGTAGAGGGTATCTCGCGAGTAGAGGTCTACAAGAGCGGTAAAGCCGACGTTCCTACGGGTGGTATCGGATCAACCATTAATATCGTTACCACGCGTCCTCTTGAGTCACCTGGTTTTAACGCCACGGTGGCAGCGTCCGCGATGCACGATACCTCAACAGAGTTGGGCGACGATCTGACTCCCGAAATATCCCTACTGATTTCCAATACGTTCCTAGATGACACAGTGGGTATCGCGTTGTCTGCCGTGCGCCAGGAGCGCAACAACGGCGCTGCAACTGCCAGCGTCGGGGGATGGAGAACCTTCGCTGGGGATGTCGATAACTGTTGGTGTAGCGCCCGGCCATCTGACTGGGGCGGTATCCCTTACGATTTGGCCACTCAGCAGAATCGACCTACCAGCCCCGACGAGCGGTACTCAGTCCCACAAAATACGGGATACGAGTTTGCAGAGTGGGACCGCGTGCGAACGAATGGTCAGTTGACCATGCAGTGGGCGCCCACAGATCGGATTACGGCGACGGTTGACTACACCTATTCAGAGGTGGAGCTCGAGCGAACCTACACCAACTACTCCGCCTGGTATAACTTCGGCGGTCAGGAAACGGTTTGGGACGGCAACAATGCCAACGCCTCACCAACCACCTACGCCGAATACAACGGCGGCGGCGGTGACTTTGCGATGGGTGCAGGCTCTGATGCTACTGTCGCCGAAAACAAATCGATTGGCTTTAATCTCGCGTGGGACGTGACTGACCGTCTCTCGCTAATGTTTGATTATCATGACTCTAGTGCTGAGCAGCGCCCCGACAGTCCTTACGGTAGCTCCGCCTTGCTGTCAATCGCGGCTTTCTCGCGCGAGAAAACTACGACTTACTTTGACAGGGGCGATCTTCCCGTTCTGGCCCTCGACCTCTCAAATCCATTGAGTCCCGATGACATGATCGTTACCGGTAGCGTGTTTGGGAGCACCTACTCAAAGATGGATATCGAACAGGCCAGACTTGGCGGAAACTTTGACTTTAATCCTGACGGCTTCGTGAAGAGTATCGACTTTGGGGTTGAATTTACAGAAGTTAACAACCGTTCTGCCACTTCTAATGTCCAGCGAGATGCTTGGGGTGGTGTAACCCAGCCGGGCGCTATCGCTGATTTGATGACGGAGGTTTCGTCAGCAGGTCGTTTTGATGAGATATCCGGGGGCAATGATCCCGATCTGGTGACCACCTATTACTCCTATGATATGCAGGCACTGATCGCTCGCACCGAGCAGCTGATGGCGAGCGGCGAAGCGGATACCTTTATCGTGCCCGATATGGGTGACTGTGGCACGGGCCTTTGCGCCTCCAGCATCTATAGTGCTGATCGTCGCACCACTGAGGAGCAGCTGGCGGCGTACTTCCAGGTCAACATGGGCTTTGATATCGGCTTCATGCCCGTGGATATCCGACTGGGTGTTCGCTACGAGGATACTGATGTGGAATCACAGGCCTTGGCGCCAAACTACGACCGCGTCGATTGGGTAGGCGGGAACGAGTTCAGTGCGGTACCGGGCTCTGGTGACTTTACTGAACTGACCGGTAGCTACGACAACGTGCTGCCTAACCTCGACATCAAAGTTGGTGTCACCGAGGATATGGTTGCTCGACTGTCGTGGAGCAAAACCATGACCCGGCCAAACTACGCTGATATTCAGGGCGGTCAAACCATCGACCAGCTGCTTCGCATTGACGGCGGTAATGGTTCGCGGGGTAACCCCAACCTCAAGCCGTTTGAGTCCGATAACCTCGACTTGTCGTTCGAGTGGTACTACGCCGATGCTAGCTATTTCTCGATCGGATATTTCTACAAGGACGTCACCAACTTCATTGGTTTTGCGGAGTTCAACGAGACCTTGTTCGACCTTCCTCACCCTGGTAATGGCGCCTATGCGGACGAGGCTCGCGCAGCGCTTGGGTCCGCAGCGACCAGTGGCGAGCTGTACGACTGGATTCTGGAGAACAAGGCAGGATCACCAGGCGTTGATACCGCCAATGGGACCATTACCGGTCAAGCGGGGGACGCCCTTGCCAACTTCCGCGTGACGGCACCGATCAACCAGGACGACGATACGGTCGATGGTTGGGAGGTCAACCTGCAGCACAGCTTCTGGGATACAGGGTTTGGCTTCATTGCCAACGCGACCTTTGTTGAGTCAGATACTAGCTATGACGTAACGGATCTCAGCCAGCAGTTTGTTGTCGCCGGCATTGGCGATTCGGCCAACGTGATCGGTTTCTACGAGAACGACTGGTTCTCGATTAGGGTTGCTTATAACTGGCGTGACGACTTCCTAGCAGGAACCGGCCAGGCTAACGTGGGGGCGATCCCACCCACCTATGTTGGCGAGTATGAGCAGTGGGATATCGGCGCTCAATTCAGCGTTACGGACAACCTCCGGGTATTCCTTGATGCCATTAACATTACGGATGAGACCACCTACGTATATGGCCGTAGCAGCTCACAGCCGCTGTTTGTGGGCCAGCAGGGGGCTCGATATAACCTAGGAGTTCGTTACACTTTCTGATCCAACAGGAAGTCGTTCTCCAGAAAAGCTGCTCTCGGGCAGCTTTTTTGTCTTTAACAAGGGGTTAAAATCAGTAAGGCATCAGGCAATAGCTCAGGAAAACGATAGCCCATGACGGACTTACAGATACTCAACAATGTCGACCACAAGGATATCCGGGTTATCAACACCCCGGGCGTCGAATATGGCGATGGATTACATAGCTGTCCCGCTTATCTGTTCGAGTTCAGAGATCTGCAGGCGGATTTTCCTATCCTGCTTCAGGAGTCCTCTGAAGGGGGGTTTATCCCCGTGGTCATCATGGGGTTTGAGTCGCAAGAAAACCTGTTTCTTGAGAATTGTGAGTGGCTAGGGCTCACGAGGCCGGCATTTCTGAGACGCGGCCCATTTCTCATCGGCCAACACGCGGTTGAGGATGGCGAGCAGGTACGGTTATTAAGTATCGACTTGGCGCACCCTCGAGTGAGTCAAGGCGATGTGGGAGAGGCTCTGTTTCAGCCTCTTGGGGGTAGGACCGACTATCTCGAGCAGATCGCTGATCTTCTCGAGATGATCCACGAGGGGGCTGAGCGAACAAAGCGGTTTACCCAGTGTCTTGCAAAGTGGCAATTGATTGAATCGGTCACTATGGATATTACGCTTCGGGACGGATCGAAAAATCAATTGCTGGGCTATTCAGCAGTTAACGAGGATGCGGTCAGAGGGCTCAGTGGCGAGCAGCTGGCGACTCTGGCCAGCGAGGGCTTCCTGATGCCCCTATTCATGATGCTTGGCTCCATGTCGAATTTGCGCCGCCTTATTGATTTAAAAGAAAAGCGACAGTCCCGCACTCCATGAACTACTCCGATGCGACGCCGGTTCGGACTGCAGAAGGAATTAACGCGGGTGCTATTCCGGACTGGATTTTCGCCAGCGAACAACCAGTCGTGATGCGTGGTCTTGTGGCCCACTGGCCCGCGGTTACACAGAGCGACGGATCGCTGGACTCCACCGAGCAATACCTGGGCAGCTTTGTAACAGATAAACCGGTAACTGCCTACGTTGCGCCCTATGAGGCGAGGGGTCGGTTCGGGTACAACGACTCTTTTGATGGCTTCAACTTTCGCAGCGGGAGTGCGCCACTGCGGGATATTTTTCAGCGGCTCAGGGAACAGCAGGATCCCGCTACGAAAGAGCCGATGTCGATTTATGTCGGTTCCACCCCTGTTGATGGCTGGTTGCCCGGATTTCAGGAACACAACGCGCTGACTGTGCCCGGCACGCCGTTGGTCAATTTTTGGCTCGGTAATGCCACCACTGTATCCGCCCATTACGACTTTCCCAGTAATGTTGCCTGTGTAGTCAGCGGTCGCCGTCGTTTTACCCTGTTTCCGATCGATCAGATAAACAACCTTTACGTGGGTCCCATTGATCGGACACCATCTGGGCAGCCTATCAGTCTGGTGGACTTTGATTCGCCTGATCCTGTGCGGTTTCCTCGCTTTACGAAGGCGCTAGATCATGCCCAAACCGCGGTGCTGGGGCCGGGTGATGCTATCTTCATACCGAGCATGTGGTGGCATCATGTCAAAGCCTTGTCGGACTTCAACTTGCTTATCAATTACTGGTGGCTGGACAGCGCCGATCATTTGGGCTCTCCTTTTCATGCGCTATTGCACGGAGTGCTAGCCATCCGGCAATTGCCTGCGGCCCAGAGAGAGGCTTGGAAGCTGCTCATAGACCACTATATTTTTAACGACGATCCAGCGGTGACAGCGCATATTCCGGATCAGGCATTAGGATGCCTGGGCTCCCTTGATAAAGCAGAGGCGGAGCGACTCCGGGTCGAGTTACGTAAGAGATTGAACTGAAACGGGTGTTGGCAGCCTGAAGGGGTACTGAGATGGAACGGCAGAAAATTGAGCATGTGGTGATCGCAGGCGGAGGAACCGCCGGCTGGATGGCAGCGGCAGCAGTCGCCAAGCTTCTCGGAAAGACGGTGCGCGTTTCTCTCGTGGAGTCAGAAGAAATTGGCACAGTCGGCGTTGGTGAGGCCACTATCCCTACGTTGCTCACCCTGCACGAGTTATTGAAGATCAAGGAGCAGGACTTCATCAGTGCTGTGGGTGGCACCTTCAAGCTGGGTATTTCGTTTGAGAATTGGCATGACGTGGGTAAGAACTATATTCACTCCTTTGGCTTCACTGGCAAGGACTGCTGGGCCGCCGGATTCCAACATTTTTGGTTGAAGGGTAAAAAGCTCGGTATCAGCAAGGAATTTGGCGAGTACTGCAACGAATGGTTGGCGGCAAAACACAACCGGTTTGCAGTGCTTCCCAATCAGAATCTTAACTATGCCTATCATTTTGATTCGGCCCGCTACGCCAAGTTTTTGCGTAAGATTGCCGAGGAGCATGGTGCCCAGCGGATTGAGGGCAAGATTGCGTCGGTTGAGCAGGACCCTCATTCTGGCTTTATCACTGGACTTCAGCTGGAGTCGGGCCAGCAGCTGGTAGGGGATTTTTTCATTGACTGCACGGGTTTTTCGGGTCTCCTGATCGAGCAGACGCTCCATGCCGGCTACGACGATTGGCAGCACTGGCTCCCTTGCGACAGCGCACTTGCAGTGCAAACCGAAAATATCGCGCCTCCCATTCCCTACACCCGCTCGATTGCCCATGAGGCGGGCTGGCAGTGGCGTATCCCTTTGCAGCATCGAACCGGTAACGGGTTGGTTTATTGCAGTAAATTTTGGTCGCGGGATGAGGCCGAGGCCAAGCTCCGCGGCAATCTCGAGGGAGAGCTGGTCACTGAGCCCAGACCTATCAAATTTCAAACCGGGACCCGGCGCCGTCACTGGGTCAAAAACTGCGTTGCCGTGGGACTATCGAGTGGCTTTATGGAGCCCCTCGAGTCAACCAGTATCCACCTGATCCAGCGCGCGGTAGTGCGATTTATGCAGATGTTCCCCTATGACGGGGTGCGCCAGCCGGATATCGATGAATTCAACAACCAGATGATGTTTGAAATCGAAAACATTCGGGATTTCATCATTTTGCACTATCACGTCACCGACCGTACGGACACGCCTTTCTGGCGTCACTGCCGCAGTATGGAAATACCGGATTCGCTCAAGCATCGGATCGAGCTATTCAAGGAGACGGGGCGGGTATTCAAAGTCCCTACCGAGCTTTTCGGCGAGAACTCTTGGATTCAGGTGATGCTCGGACAGGGCCTTTACCCGGAGCAGTACCACCCAATCGTGAATATGATGGACGATGACGAGTTACGCGGCTTCTTAAACGGTATCCATGGTTCCGTCGAGCGGCTGGTGAGTCAGTTGCCCGAGCACCAGCGCTTTATTGACCACTACTGCAAGGCAGCCAGCTAGAAACTCGCCTAGCCGGCGTTGGGGCCTGCTGCCACAATGGCATCGCTGACATCAAACTTCTTGATGTTGTCCTGAAACAGCGCGGCGAGTTTCGCCGCTTGTTCCTCGTAGGCGGCATCGTCGCCCCAGCCGGCTTTTGGATCACAATAAGACGGATCCACGCCCGGAATAGACACGGGAAAATCGAGGTTCAAGGTGTCGATATGCCGGGTCTCTGCATTTAATAGAGCACCGCTTTGTGCCGCATGCACCACCGCGCGGGTCACGGGTATGGGAAATCGAGATCCCTTGCCGCCGGGGGCTCCGGAGCCACCCGTCCAGCCGGTATTGATCAGATAGACCTGGCTACCAAAATCTTCGATGCGCTTCATTAGAAGCTCCGCGTAGTCGCCGGCTGGCCGAGGCATAAAGGGCGCGCCAAAACAGGTTGAGAAGGTGGGGTGAATACCGGCTTCAGCACCCACTTCGGTGGACCCAACGCGAGCGGTGTAGCCTGAGAGAAAATGGAAAGCCGCTGCTTCCTTGGACAAAATAGAAATCGGGGGAAGGACCCCGGATACGTCACAGGTTAGGAAAATGACGCACTTTGGCTCACCCCCCGCGTTTTCGACGACGCGTTTGTCAACGTGCTCGAGGGGATAGCAACACCGACCGTTTTCGGTCAGGCTGGTGTCGTCGTAATTCGCGTGTCGGTTTTCATCTAACACCACGTTTTCAATAATGGCGCCAAAGCGAATAGCGTCCCAAATAATAGGTTCATTTTTTTGGCTGAGGTTGATGGTCTTGGCGTAGCAGCCACCTTCGATATTAAATACCGCTCCCTTACACCAGCCGTGCTCGTCATCACCAATTAAATAGCGCTCAGGATCCGCCGAAAGCGTCGTTTTTCCTGTGCCAGACAGGCCAAAAAAGAGCGTTGTTTGTCCATCATCACTGACGTTGGCACTGCAGTGCATTGGCATGACATCTTTTTCCGGCAGCAAAAAATTTTGCACCGAGAACATCGATTTCTTCATTTCACCCGCGTAGCGCATGCCGGCGATCAACACTTTTCGCTGACCGAAATTCACGATAACCACGGCGTCAGAGTGGGTGCCATCGCGCTCGGGGTCACACACGAAATCCGGCACGTTGAGAATTTTCCATTCAGGTTTATGCTGCGCGTTATAAGCCGCGGGTCGGATAAACATGTTACGGGCAAAAAGCGATTGCCACGCGGTGCTTGTGGTGACTTTGACGGGTAGATAATGCTCGCTGTGTTCACCGACGTGCAGGTGCTGAATAAAGTGATCCGAGCTGAGGACGTGTGCTTTAACGCGATCCCACAGAGCGTCAAATTTAGCCGGTTCAAAAGGCTTATTAACGGATCCCCAGTCAATAGCGTCCTCGGACGAGGGCTCTCGGACAACAAACCGATCAGCCGGTGAACGGCCGGTGCGCTGCCCCGTCTCCACGCGCAGCGCGCCGGTGTCGGACAGAGTCCCTTCGCTGCGGGCGAGTGCAAGTTCTATGAGCCGGGAGGGGGGTAAATCGGTGTACTTCTGAGTCGCTAAGGCCTCTGGGTCATTCGTCATTGTCGATTCCGGGGGGGTAGTTTGACGGGCTGGTTGGGTGCGTATTCTAATGCAGGATTCGTGTATCTGCGAGTTCGGTGAAGTCCGAACGGAGGAAACGATAAGCTTGACCGCACATATCGCACTGCATGTCGATGTGTCCATCGTCTTCCAGCATCTCTTCGAGTTCAACCAGGGGTAATAGCAGCAGCGCACTATGACTTCGCTCGCGGCTGCAGGGGCAGTGGAAGCTCACGCTGGTTGCCGGATAAAGCCTGATCGGATCTTGGTGATAAAGTCGGTAGATCAGGGCATCGGGTGCCAGGGTTAGCAGATCTGAGGCTTGCACGGTGTCTGCGAGGATCACCGCATGCTGCCACTGATCCTCTCGCGCGGAGGCGTCCTGATTCAGCTGGGCCGGTAACTGTTGGAGCATGAGCCCAGCCGCGTATTCGCTGTTGGCGCTCAGCCAGAAGCGCGTATTTAACTGCTCACTCTGCAGGAAATAGTCATCGAGAGCGGCTGCTAGGGAGTGGGTATCCAAGGCGATAATCCCCTGATATCGGGGGCCATTTTCCCGTTCGATGGTGATCGCAAGTTGCCCCCCCGCCAGTAGCTCCCAGGGGTCATCTCGTTCAGTGCTGACGTCGCCTCGCGCAATGCCACGAATAGCCGCCTCGCTGGTGCACTCAACCATTAAGAGCGACAGATCGCCCTGTGACTGGGCTTGGAGGATGATTTTGCCGCGGTATTTCAGGTTGTTGCTTATGAGCACAACGGCAGCGGCAAATTGGCCTAACAAGGCTCTCACTGTTTCGCTGTAACCGTGATTCTCGGTCAGCTGCTCAAAGGACTGCTTGAGTGCGACTGTCTCGCCGCGGATATCGGCCTGCTCAAATAGAAACCGTGTCGCCACATCAGTGTTATTGTCTAGAGACATCCTGTGCCACCAATGCTCTTAATCATGATTCGTAAACCCCGGCTGAAACAAAGCCAAAACGGCATTTCGACGTAGTATCATCGGCGTGTTTTTATCGAAGCGTCCGGCCATGGCAGACATTGACATTAAAAGGTGCCATAAACTCTCGCGCACAGCGAGAGAGGCGGCGGTGAATGAGCTCATCGCATTTCTTGATGGATTTGCGTCCAGTGTCAGTCGAGAGGGTTCCACGCTGTCATTCTCAGGGAAGGGGTTTACTGGAACAGTCATGGTCTCTGATGATGAAGTGACGGGACATGTCACACTCGGTCTGCTTGCGAAGCCCTTCCGCAAACAATTGGAAGCAGAGATAAATCGGCACCTCGACACCCGGTTGAGCGCCGAGTCCTAATGGTGGTTAGCCTGCGGCGAGAGCTTTTACTTTTGCGTTCAGTCGGCTCTTGTGCCGTGCTGCTTTGTTTTTGGCGATGATGCCCTTGGACACCATCTTGTCGATCACGGGTACAGCTTGCTGGAATGCGTCCTGTGAAGCGCTAGCATCGCCGGCGTTTACGGAAGCGAGTACCTGCTTGATCTTTGTTCTTACAAGGGAACGCAGGCCGGCATTGTGTGCACGCCTTTTGTCGTTTTGACGCGCTCGTTTGCGCGCTTGGGGTGAGTTGGCCACTGTATGCTCCGAAACCCGGTGAAAAAGAGCCGCGGATTGTGCGAAATGGATAACCCGCTGTCAATGTTTATATCACCGATTCAAGCCTTGCGGCGGTGTGCTGGTTCACCAGCCCAAAATGATCAGCGCCCAGCCCAAAAAGGCGACCCAGAGGGCCTGGCCGGCCTTATTCCATTCAAAGAAGCCATAAAAGTAGCCGACAGGGGGTAAAAGCAGAGAAAATAGGCCCCAGGTGTAGTCTTCCCTCCAAGATACCGTCAGCAGCAATATCCAGCTGACCAGTAGGGAAGCTGCACCTAGTGTCATCAACAGTGCGTTGGAAGCGTCCATATTGCGTCCTCGATTTTGCAAAAAGAGTGGCCCGATAAGAGCGGCGTAGCCTAGCAGAAACCGGATCGACGGTGCACTACCCATCCGTCGACCAGCAGTGATATTAACCAGCATGGCAGGCATATCTGTAGTGAATAGCGACGACCCTTTTGCTGACATACGGCCCTATCGCGATGATGAGGTGCCCATGGTTATTGCCCGGCTTCTGGTAAACCGCGACTTTCACGCGTCACTGGCTCGACTCCAGTTCCCCCGCCTTTTTGCTGTGTCGGCCTCGGCCGCGTGCTGGGTAGTAGCCCGATGGTTACGTCGCCAGCTGCGGCGAGTCACGACGGTCGATCAATTTCAGCTATTGGTGAAACCCGAGCTTCAGCGCCTGATTGGCCGCACTTCGCAATTTAGCAGCGACGGGCTCGACAAGCTGTCCACGGAGCAGTCGTGGCTCCTCGTCAGTAACCATCGTGACATTGTGATGGATCCCAGCTATACCAACCAGCTTTTCCATGACGCCGGCCACCGGACCATGGCGATTGCCATTGGCGATAATTTGCTACGGCAGGATTGGGTGGCGGATCTTATGCGCATCAATAAAAGTTTTATTGTTCGCCGCAATGTAAGCGGTCCCCGAGAGCTGCTTAAAGCGTCCCAACATCTCGCCGCTTTTATGCGATCCATGATTTCCGGAAATGCTGGTTCGGTTTGGATTGCGCAACGCGAGGGTCGCGCCAAGACCGGTATCGACAAAACAGAGCCCGCGGTAATCAAGATGTTGTCCTTGAGTCGTGATAAGCGGACCGAAACCCTTTCAGAGGTGCTTAACGGTCTTCACATTGTGCCGGTAGCAATTTCCTATGAGCTCGATCCATGCGATGCCAATAAAGCTGCCGAGCTCGCCTGTGGTCCCGGCTACCGCAAAGCCGACAATGAAGACGTTCTCTCTATTGGTAAAGGCATTGCAGGGCAAAAAGGCAACGTGCACTTAAGCTTTGGCTCCCCTATCAAGGCGGAAGCGCTCACGATAGAGGATGTGGTTCACGCGATAGATGACCACATGCGTCGACATTACCGACTCTTTGAAAACGCCTTGTGGGCTTGGCAGCGTCTCAGTAATAGCGATGAAGTGCCCAATGTCGATATTCATCTGGGAACCATTACGCGTCAGGAATTCGATGCAAGAATCGATGCCATGCCAGAGGAGCATCAGCAGTTTGCCTTGGCGATGTATGCCAATCCGCTGCGCCGCGCCCTTGGAGAAATCTGATTGCTGGATCCCCTGTTACAGGATGAAATTCGCGATGCCTATCAAGCACTCATAGAGCACCGTGATTTAAGCCCGCGCTGGGGACAGCGTCAGATGATAGCCGAGGTCGCCAACGCGTTGGGTGACCCTGAGGCGCCCGAACCGATCGCGGTGGTAGAAGCCGGTACGGGTACGGGTAAGACCATTGCCTATTGTGTTGCAGCCCTGCCGATTGCGCGTGCTCGAGAGAAAAAGCTGGTCATCGCTACCGCGACGGTGGCGCTCCAGGAGCAGCTGATTTATCGCGACCTACCCGATATAGCGAAACACAGTGGTCTGTCATTTAGCGTGCAGCTGGCCAAGGGCAGGGGGCGATATGTCTGTCTCCAAAAACTAGAGCATCATCTTGCTGGAGCGTCGGCGCCGGCGCTTATCCCCCTGTACCCTGATGAGGTGGCTGATCTGGCTATTGAGGAGGCTGGACCGATCATGGAATCCATGGTGGAGTCGTTATCGGCGTCCCGTTGGGACGGCGACCTCGACAGTTGGCCCACGGTGCTTGATGAGGGTCTGCGCCGAATGGTCACCACAGATCATGCGCAGTGTGGAGGGAGACGGTGTGGCTTTATCAATCAGTGCGCGTTTTTTCGAGCGCGAGACGGACTGCAAGATGTCGATGTGGTGGTGGCCAATCATAATCTTGTCTTAGCGGACCTGAAATTTGGTGGTGGCGTTATCTTGCCGCCGCCCGAAGACAGTATTTATATTTTTGACGAAGGCCATCAGCTCGCCGACAAGTGCCTCAGCCAATTTACCCTTATGGTGAGAACATCCAGCACCCGTCAAGCGCTTCGCGATACATCAACTTGGCTCGGATCACAGGGTGGTGATCTGGGTGAGATCACACAACAACAGGCGGTGCTTGAACAGTTTGAGATAACCCTAGCGGATGTGAGTCAGCTCAATGAAGAAGTAGCGATTTGGGCCGAGGATTTTCTGACGCAACACAGTGAGCAAAGTGAGGAGTACCGTTTTGAATTGGGTATTGCGCCCGAGGCGCTCAGGGAGCTCGCGGACCGGTTGGGAGCGGCCTGGTCGCATCAGTTGGAGCTCGCCCAGCGACTCGAAGCTGCGCTCGATAATCGGCGCGATGAAATAGAGATAGCGCAGCGGGATACTCTCGACGCGTACCTTGTCAATGTTCAGGGAATGGTTGTTCGTGCTCAGGGCCAGCTCGATCTATGGCACAGCTATGCCAAGGCGGTGAGTCAGGATCTCGAAGATCCTTGGGTGCGATGGCTGCGTCAGTCGCGGGGAGGTGCTGGCGTTGATTTTTTTGCGAGCCCTATTTTGGCGAGAGATCTGCTCAGGGAGCATATTTGGCAGCGTGCCGCGGGGGTGGTCATGACCTCTGCCACTTTGTCTTCATTGGGGTCTTTTGATCGACTGCAGGCCATGACAGGACTGCCCAATGGTGCGCGCTATAAACGTGTGGAAAGCCCGTTTAATACCCAGCAGGCGGTATTTTCCATCCCGCCGTTGCAACAAGAGCCGAGTGATGCCGATGCCCACACCGCCGAAATTATTGACCTTCTGCCATCGCTGATCACCGAGGACCTAGGCGTGTTGGTGTTATTTAGCTCGCGTCGGCAAATGGACGCCGTGGTCATGGGCTTGGAGGGGGCTCTTCCTCATCGGCTGCTGGTTCAGGACAGCTTGAGCAAGAGTTTGTTGCTAGAGACCCACCGCGAGCTGGTTGATAAGGGAAAGCCAAGCGCCATCATGGGTTTGGCGAGCTTTGCCGAGGGGGTTGACCTGCCGGGGGCTTATTGCACCCACGTTGTCATTGCCAAGCTTCCCTTTGCGGTGCCTGACAATCCACGAGATGCAGCGCATGCCGAGTTGCTTGAGCAGCAGGGACGCAACGCCTTTATGGAGATTAGCGTGCCCGATGCGGCCCTTAAGCTCGTGCAGGCAAGTGGTCGATTGCTGCGGACAGAGGAGGACAGCGGACGAATTACGCTACTTGATCGCCGCTTGCTTACGCGACGCTATGGTCGCGCCATCTTGGATTCTCTGCCCCGCTACCACTTCAATCTGCCGGCCGCGCCTGCCCGTTAACCTACCGTTTTTGTCGGGTGAACGCTGCGCTTATTCAGCGGGTGGTATTCGATAGAGAAAAGACGGCGGCGCCAACAAAAAAGCCGCGAGGATGATCGCGGCTTTTTTGTTAGATGTTTGGCAGGGATTTGCTTAGTCCCAGCTAAGTGCCCCACCTGTTTGATACTCGATAACACGGGTTTCGAAGAAGTTCTTCTCCTTACGCAAATCCATGATCTCTGACATCCAGGGGAAGGGGTTTTGTGCGCCGGGGAACTGCTCGGGCAATCCAATCTGGATGAGTCGGCGGTTACAAATAAATTGCAGGTACTCCTCCATCATCGATGCATTCATGCCCAGAACGCCGCGGGGCATCGTGTCGCGGGCGTAGGCAATTTCAAGCTCCGTGCCCTCGAGAATCATCTGGATGGCTTCCTGCTTGAACTCTTCGGTCCACAAGCTGGGATTCTCCAGTTTGATCTGATTGATGACATCGATACCGAAGTTGAGATGCATAGATTCGTCTCGAAGGATGTATTGGAATTGCTCCGCTACACCGGTCATCTTGTTGCGGCGACCCATCGACAGTATTTGAGTAAATCCACAGTAGAAGAAAATGCCTTCAGTGACGCAATAGAAGCCAATTAAATTACGCAGCAACTCCTGATCGGTTTCGGGCGTGCCGGTACGGAAGTTTGGGTCTGAAAGGCTGTGGGTGTGGCTGATGCTCCACGCCGCCTTCGCAGCCACGGATGGCACCTCACGATACATGTTGAAAACTTCGCCTTCATCCATACCCAGGGACTCAATGCAGTACTGGTATGCATGGGTGTGAATCGCCTCTTCAAAGGCCTGCCGTAACAGATATTGGCGGCACTCCGGATTGGTGATGAGCCGGTACAGCGCCAGCACCAGGTTGTTTGCCACAAGGGAGTCGGCTGTCGAGAAGTAGCCGAGGGAGCGCATCACAATTCGTCGCTCGTCCTCTGATAGTCCGTCATTGCTACGCCAGGTAGCAACGTCAGCGGTCATGTTGATTTCTTGCGGCATCCAGTGATTGGCACAGCCATCGATATACTTTTGCCAGGCCCAGTCGTATTTAAAAGGTACCAGCTGATTTAGATCAGCGCGGCAGTTAATCATCGCTTTTTCATCGACGCTGACCCGAGCGGCACCCATTTCCAGTTCTTCGAGACCGGGTGCTACATCGAGCTCTTCGAGTGCAGCTTTTGCGCGGTCGACGTTGGCCATCGCTGCCGCCGCTTCGGCGTCTGCGGGGACCCCTTCACGATTCGTTGCCGAGACTGCTTCCTGCGGCGTAGGTGCTGGGGCTGGTTCAGCCAAAGTCTCTACGGCTTTATCTACGACCGGCGCCGGTGGCGTCGCATTCAGCGCTTCTTCGTTGTTGTAATCATCCCAAGTAAGCATTGTCATACTCCGTTATTTCATTCGGTTTGGTTATTGGCAAGCTTCACAGTCCGGATCGTCCAAAGAACACGCTTGGGGCACCGGTGCGGGTTGTGGCGCCGCAGTGGCGCCTGATGAAACAGCATTCAGTTTGCCGGTCTCAACGGTCGACTTCTCTGTTCCTGTGGCTGCGAGTGAGCGCAGGTAGTAAGTCGTCTTGAGGCCATTGAACCACGCCATACGATACGTCACGTCAAGCTTCTTGCCGCTGGCGTTGTTGATGTACAAGTTGAGGGATTGCGCCTGATCAATCCACTTCTGACGTCGGCTCGCGCTGTCAACCAGCCACCGTGGCTCAACTTCGAACGCGGTCGAGTACTTGGCTTTGAGGTCAGCGGGGATGCGGTCTATCGACTGCACTGATCCATCGTAGTACTTGAGATCGTTGACCATCACCTTGTCCCACAACCCATGTGCCTTGAGATCTGCAACGAGGTAGGGGTTCACTACGGTGAATTCACCCGACAAATTCGATTTGACGTACAGGTTTTGATAAGTCGGCTCAATAGACTGGGAAACACCCGTGATATTGGCAATGGTGGCTGTCGGCGCGATAGCCATTACGTTGGAGTTGCGCATGCCATTGGCAGCGACCTTGGTTTTAAGGGCATCCCAATCGAGGGTTTTGTCCTTGTTAACGGCGATATACTGCTCGCCCCGCTGCTGCACCAGAATGTCTAGCGAGTCCAGCGGGAAAATGCCCTGGCTCCACAACGATCCCTCGTAGCTTGAGTAACGCCCGCGCTCTTGCGCCAACTCGCTGGAGGCCTCGATCGCAAAGTAGCTGATAGCTTCCATGGAGCGATCGGCAAACTCGACGGCGCCTTCAGAGGCGTAGGATACGTCGATTTTGTACAGAGCATCCTGGAAACCCATCAAGCCAAGGCCGATAGGGCGATGACGCATATTGGATTGCTCTGCTGCTGGCACCGAGTAGTAGTTAATGTCTATTACGTTATCGAGCATGCGAATTGCTGTGCGCACGGTCTTTCGTAGCTTGTCGACATTGAGTGCGCCGTTCTCGATATGCTGCGGCAAATTCACCGAGCCCAAGTTGCACACCGCTATCTCATCGGCGCTGGTGTTGAGCGTAATTTCCGTGCACAGGTTAGAAGAGTGCACGACACCCGTGTGTTGTTGCGGGGATCGCAGGTTACAAGGATCCTTGAATGTCATCCAAGGGTGCCCTGTTTCAAAAATCATGCCGAGCATTTTGCGCCACAAGTTCTGCGCTTTAAGTGTTTTATACAGTTTGAGTTGGCCGTTGCGCGCCATCTCTTCATATTCGGCATAGCGCGTTTCAAAGGCGGTGCCGTAGAGATCGTGCAGGTCGGGCGCGTCGTTGGGTGAGAACAGAGTCCAATCGCCGTCTTCAAATACACGCTTCATGAACAGATCGGGAATCCAGTTCGCGGTGTTCATGTCGTGAGTACGACGTCGGTCGTCGCCGGTGTTCTTACGCAGATCCAGAAACTCTTCAATGTCCAGGTGCCAGGTCTCCAGATAGGCGCAAACTGCCCCTTTACGCTTACCGCCCTGGTTTACCGCTACAGCGGTGTCATTCACGACTTTCAGAAAAGGTACCAGACCTTGGCTCTTGCCATTGGTTCCTTTGATATAGGATCCCATAGCGCGTACCGGCGTCCAGTCATTGCCTAACCCGCCGGCGAACTTCGACAGCATGGCGTTGTCCTGAATGGCGCCGTATATGCCAAACAAGTCATCTGGCACAGTGGTGAGGTAGCAGCTCGAGAGCTGGGACCGCAGGGTGCCGGCGTTGAAAAGCGTGGGCGTTGAACTCATGTAGTCAAAAGACGACAGCAGTTGGTAGAACTCAATGGCTCGCGCATTCCGATTATCTTCACGAATAGACAGCCCCATCGCAACGCGCATGAAAAATACCTGAGGCAACTCGATGCGAATATCGTTTGCGTGGATGAAGTAGCGGTCGTAGAGAGTTTGCAAGCCGAGATAGCTGAACTGCAGATCTCGCTCGGGCAGCAACGCTTGCCCCAATTGATCGAGGTCGAATTCGAGTAACTCTGGTGACAGCAGCTCTAGCTCCACGCCGCGCTGGATAAAGGCGGTGAGTGCCGCCGGGTAATGTTGTGTCATGTCTTGTTGGGTGGCCGTGTCTGCCACGCCAAGAAAGCTCAACGCTTCGGCGCGCAGATCGTCTAGCAACAGTCTGGCCGCCGCATAGCTGAAGTTGGGTTCCTGTTCGATAAGTGTGCGCGCCGTAATCACTAGCGCGGTACTGACCTCCGTCGGGGTTACGCCATCGTAAAGATTGCGCAGTGCTTCATCGATAATGGCATTTTCGCTGACGTCGGTGAGACCGGCACAGGCTTCTCCAACAATGGTTTGGATCCGCGCGATATCCAGGGGCGCGCGGGTGCCGTCGGGCTGCACCACATTAATCGTGCTAGCCGTTGCCTCTGTCTCCGGTGACAGAGCCGCTTTAGCGGCGCGCTCCCGGGCTCGCGCTTCTCGATAAATGACATAGTCCCGTGCGATTTTGTGCTCGCCGGCACGCATCAGTGCCAGTTCCACCTGATCCTGAATGTCTTCAATGTGGATGGTGCCGCCAGATGGCATTCGCCGCTTAAAGGTTGTCATGACCTGTTCGGTGAGCTTCGCCACGGTTTCGTGGATACGACTGCTCGCCGCTGCGGTGCCGCCTTCTACCGCCAAAAAAGCCTTCGTAATCGCCACGGAAATCTTGCTGTCTTCAAAAGTCACCACCGTGCCGTTGCGTTTGATGACGCGGAGCTGGCCGGGTGCCGTGGCCTGAAGTCTTGCTTGTTGTCCTATATCGGTATTCGAGTCTGAGGTTGGGGCAGGAGAAGGCGTTGACGTCCCTACTTCTGTGCTTGTCTGCATCTTATTTGAGCCTCGTCAATGTCAAAAAAAGCCAGTAGCTGGCCTGCAATTTCCAGAATTGAGTTGTTGTTGTTTGGGTCTAGCGCTTTTTGGGGCCAAAACCCTATATATAGGGGTTATTGGCCACCCGATCCCCAAGATAGGAGGGTATTGGACGTAATGCAATACCGAAATCAGGGGGATTTCCTGTGGACAGGGTGTTAACAGGGTTGCATGTAAGTGCTAACTATTGCTTAAGTTGCTTTACATGCTTTGAAGAGAGGCAGGGGATAGGGTGTGGATAGACAGCGGTTTTTTTTCATAAATATGTCAATTATGCCCACGGTGAACAGCAGCACGCGGAGAGCTGACGCAATAGTCGCGCTATTTCAGCAGTAGCTCCATGAGTGCCTTCTGCGCGTGCAGCCGGTTCTCGGCTTCTTCCCAAATCACTGAGCCAGCGGCGTCCATGAGTTCTGCGCTGATTTCCTCACCCCGATGGGCCGGCAGGCAGTGCATATACAAGGCATCTGACTCAGCGCGGGCGAGCAAGTCGGCGTTGAGCTGGAAAGGCGCCATCGCCCGCGCCCGGATGTTTTGCTCCTGTTCTTGCCCCATCGAGGCCCAAACGTCGGTCACTAGTAGGTGACAGCCTTGCACAGCGTCCTTGGGATCGTGCACGATGCGGACGCGATCGCCGTTTTGGGCCAGAAGATCACCCGCAGGCTCGTACCCCTCAGGGCAGGCAATGATCAGCTCGAAATCGAGTAATTTCGCGGCGTTCATGTAGGACTGGCACATGTTATTGCCATCCCCCAACCAACATACGCGACGCCCCGCAATATCGCCGCGGTGCTCAAACCAGGTTTGCATGTCGGCCAACAGCTGACAGGGATGAAAATCATCGGTTAAACCATTGATGACCGGTACCTGCGAATGGGCCGCGAAGCGCTCCACGTCGCTATGAGCAAAGGTCCGAATCATCACCAGATCGACCATCGAGGAGATAACGCGAGCCGAGTCCTCGATCGGTTCACCACGGCCTAGCTGGGTGTCAGCTGAAGACAGAAATAGTGCGCTGCCGCCCAACTGGACCATGCCCGCCTCAAAAGACACTCGGGTGCGCGTGGAGGCCTTCGCAAAGATCATAGCTAACACTTTGCCCGGGAAGTTTGCGTGAGCAATCCCGCTGCGTTGCAGCGCCTTCAGTTCGCTTGCCCGAGCCAGCAAATCACGGCACTCGTTCGGCGTGAGGTCGTTGAGGGTCAAAAAGTGACGTGTCATGGTGTGTCTCGGGTTGTTTGGTTCAGTACCTGTGCGACGCCGGCACCCAGTTCTCCGGCTTCATCGAGTGACATAACCAGAGGCGGCAGCAACCTGATGGTGTTGCCTGCGGTGACGTTCACAATGATGCCTCTGTCGAGCGCTCGCTGCACAAGCCCGTCGGTGGGTAGCGCGGTTTCGATACCTATCATCAGGCCCAGTCCCCGAATGTCAGTAACGACGCTGGCATCCTCGAGTTCGGCCTCGAAGGCGGTCAGGATAGCCTGTCGAATGGGATCGGCTTGAGACCACAGCGTCTCGCTGGAAAGGATGTTGATTACCGTGCTGGCAACGGCGCAGGCTAGCGGGCTGCCGCCAAAAGTCGTGCCGTGGTGGCCCGCTCCCAGCACCTCGGCCGCATTGCCCTTGGCCAAACAGACGCCAATGGGAAAACCGTTGCCCAAACCCTTGGCGGTGGTCAGCACATCCGGGGCGACCCCTAGCCGTTGAAACGCATACAGAGCCCCGCAGCGGCCGTTGCCACTTTGGACTTCGTCGAACATGAGCAGCCATTGCTGCTGATCACACAGGTTTCGGAGTTCCCGAAGGTACTGCTCTGCGAGCGGCCGCACGCCGCCTTCCCCCTGCACGGGCTCCACCAAAATGGCACAAATGTCGGTGTTGTCGGTCAAGGCCTTCAGGGCCGACAGGTCTTCTCGCGGCACGCGGATGAACCCGGGCAGCATGGGCTCGAAATCGGCTTGCATGATATGCCCTGCCGTTGCCGCCAAGGCGCCCATCGTTCGTCCGTGGAAGGCGCTCTCTAGCACAATTATTGACGGGATTTTTGCGCCGCGCTGATGGCCGTAGCGGCGCGCGAGCTTTATTGCGGCTTCATTAGCCTCGGCGCCTGAGTTACAGAAAAAACTCGAATCCATGCCGGTGGCGCTGGTGAGCTCGGCGGCGAGTCGTTCCTGGGCGGGTATACGAAACAGATTGGAGGTATGCAACAAGGTGCTTGATTGCGTCGCAATGGTTTCGGTGATGGCCGGGTGACAATGTCCCAGATTGGTCACGGCAATACCCGACAGCCCGTCCAGATAACGTTGCCCGCGCTGATCCCACAGGATGGCGCCTGCGCCACGACTAAAAGCCAGCGGCAACCGTTTGTAAGTGGGCATCAGGGCCGACATGATGTTCCTCAATGGTTTAGTGGTGACGACAACGTAAAAAAACCGGCTAGGATACTCGTTGTGCGCTTAAGGTCAAACTGCTCTCGGGGGCTTGTAATCTGCTAAAAACCCCACATTATAGAGGCTAGGTCGGGGAATAAGTCCACGACCCGAGTCAAGCGACGGCCCGCAGGAGAGCGCAATGGACATTATGGACACCATCAAGGATCAAATCACGGCAAATCGTGTGATCCTATACATGAAGGGGTCTCCCAACCAGCCTCAGTGCGGCTTTTCCGCGCGAGTGGTGCAGGCACTAGCGGCTGTCGGCGAACGTTTTGCCTATGTGGACGTGTTGTCCAATCCAGAGATTCGCGCCAATCTTCCCAAATACGCGAACTGGCCAACCTTTCCGCAGCTGTGGGTCGATGGAGAGCTGATCGGCGGTTGCGACATCATCACGGAGATGGATGAGTCAGGCGAGTTGGCCGAGGTGATCAAGGGCAACGGTTGATCACGCGGGCGGTTTGACCGTTTTCATGGCGGTTTGGAGATAATTCTGCTCCCCGATCCGATCCATCAGTGAGAGCTGGGTTTCCAGCCAGTCGATGTGCTCCTCTTCGGCATCCAGAATTCGCTGAACCAAGTCCCGTGAGATAAAGTCTTTCACCGCCTCGCAGTGGGCGACCGCGGCTTTTAGATCCTCGTGGGCAATGTGCTCGAGCTTCAGATCGCACTCGAGCATTTCCCTGGGGTTTTCACCGATCATGAGCTTGCCGAGGTCCTGCAGGTTGGGTAGCCCTTCCAAAAACAAAATTCGCTCTACGAGTTCATCGGCGTGCTTCATTTCGTCAATGGATTCGTGGTACTCGTGGTCGGCCAGTTCGACTAGCCCCCAGTCTTTGTACATCTTGCTGTGCAAGAAATACTGGTTGATTGCCACTAGCTCGTTGTAGAGGATTTTGTTCAAGTGCTCGATGACTTTGGCATCGCCTTTCATGCTGGATATCTCTGCGTGGTTTGGGAGCCCAAAGTATAGCCTGAGGGCGCGGCCTAACCAAGCAAAAACTGCAATAAATGTATGATTTAAAAGAAATTTCTAATGAGAATCACTGTGATTCTCAGCCGCGTTTTTAGGCGTAGGCAAGAGCAGCTGGTGGCGTGGCCAGCTCATAAAACTGGCTGCTGGGCAGAGGAGCGAGCTCGGCGACAATAGCTCTCGCTAGGCCCTCGCAGGAGCCACACTGCGTGGAGACGCCCAGAGTCTCCTGCACGGCGCTAAAGCTGCAGGCGCCAGCGGCTACCGCCGAAGCGATGGCTTTATCCGTCACACCTTTGCAGAGACATACATACATGACGCTATCATATGCAATTGCGAATCATTGTCAACTGCATTTGCAACATAGGAACAACGAGTGATTGGCGCGAGTCCCCACGGCGCTTTGCACTGGCAGCAAGTCACTGACTTTTATGCCTGGCCCGTGTCGGCCCCATCCCAAAGCGGCGTATAATCCTCTGCTTATGAATAGAGTATCGCGACCCACAGCTACTAACAGACAACCAAAGATCAGGTAATGACACAGCAGGCAACCAAAAAGCAGGCAATGACAGTAAACGATGTCGAGCAGCAGGTCCGCGAGCTGGCACAGCAGGCCAAGCTGGCGGCCAGAGTGCTTGCCAGTGCCAGTGCGGCCACTCGCAATGCGGCGTTGCTGGCAACCTGTGAGGTGCTTCACGAGCGCAGAGACAGCCTTCTCGAGGCCAATGCACTGGATATGGCGAGAGGCCGAGAAACGGGGCTTGATGCCGCCTTGCTAGACCGTCTTGAACTGACCCCAGCGCGTCTACAAGGTCTGCTTGGTAGCCTGCAGCAGGTCGCTGCGCTGCCAGATCCCGTCGGCGCAATTGATCATGTGCGAACCATGCCATCGGGTATTCGGGTGGGGAAAATGCGGGTGCCTCTTGGGGTTATTGCGATCATTTACGAATCACGCCCTAACGTGACTGTGGAGGCGGCGAGTCTCTGTCTCAAGGCAGGCAATGCTGCCATTCTTCGGGGGGGATCTGAAGCGATCGAGTCCAATCTTGCTCTGGGTGCCTGCCTGACCGAAGGCATGAACGCGGCAGGCTTACCCGCGGCGGCGGTACGGGTGGTGCCCACCACAGATCGTGCTGCGGTCGGCGCGTTGATCACTGCGTCAGAGAGTGTTGATTTGGTGATACCCCGTGGCGGAAAAGGGCTTATCGAGCGCATCTCTGGTTCGGCCACCGTGCCGGTGCTAAAGCATCTAGACGGTATTTGTCATGTGTATATTGACGGCGAGGCCGATGCAGAAAAGGCGCTTGCGATTACCTTAAATGCAAAGACCCAGCGCTACGGAACCTGCAATACCCTCGAAACCCTGTTGGTGGCGGAAGCGGCGGCAGGTCAGCTGCCCGCGATAGCCCACGCCCTGGCGGCGGCGGGCGTTGAGCTTCGGGGATGTGGGAGAGCTCAGGCATTGAGCCCAGATATCAGGGTGGCCGCCACCGAGGAGGATTGGCAGACCGAATACCTCGCGCCCATCCTGTCGGTGAAAGTTGTTGCTGATCTCGAGGCAGCGATGGCACACATCGCACGTTACAGCTCGGGGCACACCGAGAGCATTGTGACCGAGAACCATTCGGTGGCGATGCGGTTTTTGAGAGAAGTGGACTCCAGCTCGGTCATGATCAACGCGTCAACCCGATTCGCGGATGGGTTTGAATATGGTCTGGGGGCGGAGATCGGCATTTCGACGGATAAGTTGCACGCTCGCGGTCCCGTCGGTCTCGAAGGTTTGACCTCTAGCAAGTATGTTGTTTTCGGCGATGGCCACATTCGTCAGTAAGCGATGACCGCAATAGGCATTTTGGGCGGTACCTTTAACCCGGTACACATTGGTCATTTGCGGGGGGGAATCGCCGCCCGTGACGCCCTGGGTTTGGATGCGTTGCGTTTTATGCCGGCGTCCTTGCCGCCACTCAAACACGCGCCTGCCGTGAGCGCAAGCCACCGTATGGCGATGCTTGCGCTCGCGCTTGCCGGCTTGCCGGGACTCAGCGTCGACGGGCGCGAGCTTGAGCGCGCGGGCCCGTCCTACACTATCGATAGTCTTCATGAAATTCGGGAAACGATGGGTCCTACCGCATCGATCACTTTTATCCTCGGCGGCGACAGCGTGGCGCAGCTGCATCGTTGGCATCGTTGGCGAGAGATAACATCTTTGGTGAACCTTGCGATCCTTTCGCGACCGGGTGCCCCAGAGGTCGAAGACGCGGAGGTGCTCGCCTGGCTAAAGGAACATGAGCTCGCGATCGATCAGTGGCAGCAGCCCGAAAAAGGCGCTGTTTGTTGGCTGGAGCAACCCCTGCTAGAAGTTTCCTCCTCGGTACTTCGCGATATGATCGCTCGGAGAAAAAACGTGTCATTTCTCCTGCCGGCAGCCGTAATAGAGTATATTGAGAATCATGGTCTATACCGTTTCTAACCAAGTTCCCCGCCCATTAGGATGATGGTGTGATACAAGCGCTACACGCCGCCGGCGACTCCCTGACAGACCTGGTGCTCGATGCCCTCGATGATATGAAGGCACTAGACCCTGTGGTTATCGATGTCAAAGGACTCAGCTCCGTCATGGATTTTATGGTGATTGCCAGTGGTACCTCGACTCGGCATGTCAAATCCCTTGCCGACAATGTCATCATCAAAGCAAAAGAGACAGGCACTCGCCCCATTGGGGTTGAAGGCGAGAATGCGGGTGAGTGGGTACTGGTAGACTTTGGCGATGTTGTGGTGCACGTCATGCAGCCTGCGACACGAAGCTTTTATGACCTCGAGCGGCTTTGGACCGCAGCGCCCGACGCTGACTGATGCGTATCCGGGTCCTGGCCGTCGGCACGCGTATGCCAGCCTGGGTCAATGAGGGCGTCGCGGAGTATGAAAAACGGCTTCCACGAGAGTTTCAACTTGAGTGGGTGGAAGTGCCCCCGGCTAAGCGGCAAGGTGAGCGTACCGAGCTCTTGTTGGCTAAAGAAGCGGAGAGCCTGCAGCGTCACCTTAAGCCGGCGGAACACTTAGTGATTCTTGACGTTGCAGGGCAGGTGATCAGCACCGAGCAGATGGCAGCTACCTTTGCTGAATTTCAAATGACGGGGACAGGCATCGCGATTGTGATTGGTGGCCCTGACGGCGTCGCGCCAGAGCTGCTGGCGCAAGCGTCTCAGCGTTGGTCGTTGGGTAGAATCACGCTCCCCCATCCCCTCGTAAGAGTGGTGCTTGCGGAGCAACTGTACCGCGCATGGTCGATCAATGCGCGCCACCCCTACCATCGAGGCTAGGCCGTGTTTGTCGCCAGAGATGTGCTGAGGGATATCTATCGTGAGGCCGCCATCAATCGACAGCGCGTTGTTGTGGCCGCCGTCATTGTTGTCGTGGCTCTGGTGCTCTTGGGTTACCGTTATTACGATTTACAAATAGTCGACTACCAGCAATTTCTAACCCAGTCGGAGCGAAATAGGGTGCGCTTGGAGGCGATTCCGCCAACTCGTGGTCTCATCTTTGATCGCGCCGGCCGCCTACTTGCCTACAACAAACCCACCCATGCCCTGGCGGTGGTGATTGAGCGCGTTGATGACGAGGCGGCGTTGTTTCAGCAGCTAAAGTCCCTGATTGCCATTTCAGAGGATGATCTTGAACGCTTTTCAGATCGCCGGCGCCGGCGTCGTCCTTATGATCCCGTGCCGCTAAAACTGCAGCTGACTGATGAGGAGATAGCTATTATCGGCGTGCACCGTCACCGTCTCCCCGGTGTGACTCTCGAGGCTCAGCTGACCCGATCTTATCCTTACGGAGGTTTGTTAAGTCATGTCCTCGGCTACGTGGGACGTATTAACGAGCGCGAGGCATCGACCATTGACCCCGAAAATTACCGCGGCACCCTACACCTCGGCAAGGTCGGTCTTGAGCGGCGCTACGAGGACGAATTGCACGGCCTGGTGGGTAGTCAAAACATCGAAGCCAATGCGCACGGGCGTGTGTTGCGGGTTCTCGAGAGGCAGGCACCCAGAGACGGTGACCAGCTTACGCTGTATCTCGATCTAGAGCTGCAGCGGGTGGCGGCTGAATCGCTGGGTGACCAGCGGGGAGCCGTGGTGGCGCTTGATCCCCGTGACGGGGGCATTCTGGCGCTGTATTCCAATCCGGGTTTTGATCCTAATTTGTTCGTCAATGGCATTAGCCAAGGTGATTACGCACGACTTCGTGACTCCCCCGATACGCCGCTGCTCAACCGGACCGTACAGGGCCAGTATCCGCCGGGGTCTACCATCAAGCCGATGTTGGGGTTAGCAGGCCTTGAGCTCAATTTGGTGGAGCCGGATACCGCGATTCCGGACCCCGGGTGGTACACGCTGCCCGGGAATAGCAGGCGATACCGTGACTGGATTCTGCGTATCAGAGGGCGAGGCCATGCTGACGAAGTCGATTTGAAGATGGCCATTGCGCAATCTTGTGACGTCTACTATTACGATCTTGCGCGACGGATGGGTATCGATGCCATCGCCGAGGCGCTGGCGCCCTTTGGTCTGGGGGAAAAAACCGAGATAGACCTCACCAGCGAGCAACAGGGGATCTTGCCGAGCACATCTTGGAAGCGAACCCGTATGGGCCAGCCCTGGTATCCCGGCGAAACACTGAGCGTGGGCATTGGTCAGGGTTATATGCTGGCGACACCCGTGCAGCTGGCCCAGGCAGTGATGGTGATCGCGAACCGGGGCACGTCCTTCCGGCCCGCTCTTGTGCGTCAGATCGGCGAGACCACGGTGGCTCCCGTCCCACGGCCTGCGGTAGCTGCTGATGAGTCCCACTGGGCGGCGGTTATCGCTGGCATGATGGACGTGGTACACCACGAGAGGGGCACTGCAGCGTCCATCGCGAAGGGACTCTCCTACACCATTGCAGGGAAAACGGGCACCTCTCAGGTCATAGGAATTGCCCAGGATGACGTCTATGACGAGAAGGAAATCGCTGAACGTCATCGTAATCATGGGTGGTTTGTTGCCTTTGCTCCCGTGGACGAGCCGCGTATCGTTGTCGTGGTTTTGGCGGAGAATGGCGGCGGCAGTAGTGCCGCTTATCCCGTCGCGCGCCGAGTAATGGACGCGTGGATGGAGGGCCTCAGCGATGTCTGATTACGATCGAAACCTGCCCGGTCACGATCGTGATTTCGCGCGCGCCACACCGATCGCGCAGCTGCTTCATCTGGATGTATGGTTATTGATTCCTGTCTTGCTTGTCATTAGTGGCGGGCTATTCGTTTTGTACAGCGCGTCTGACGGCAGTAGTGCTACGCTGATGCGCCAGCTTAGAAATTTTTCGATCGCATCGGTTGCCATGGCGGTCGCCGCACAAATTTCTGTGGATCAATATCGGCGATGGGCGCCCGCGCTTTATCTTGTTGGACTAGCCCTGCTTGTCGCGGTGGTCTTTTTTGGGGTGGGGGCTAAAGGCGCTCAGCGTTGGTTGAGCTTGGGTTTCATTCGGTTTCAGCCCTCAGAGCTTATGAAGCTAGCGATGCCATTGATGGTCGCTTGGTGGTACACCGAATACGGAGTGCCCCCGAGACCGATACCCTTGCTGGGGTCTTTGTTCCTTGTGCTACTGCCGGCGGCGTGTATCGTTATTCAACCTGATCTGGGCACGTCGCTACTGGTTGCGGCGAGCGGCCTGTTTGTCGTGTTTATTGCAGGCATCAGCGTGTGGTACCTGCTTGCGGCTGTCGGGTTGGTCTCAATCAGCGCTTGGCCCGCTTGGACGTATCTTCTCAAAGACTACCAACGGCAGCGAATTTTGACCTTGTTCGATCCTGAGTCGGATCGCTTGGGTGCGGGCTGGAATATCATTCAATCCAAGACAGCTATTGGCTCCGGCGGTTGGTCGGGCAAGGGCTGGCTTCAGGGCACGCAATCCCATCTCGACTTTCTGCCCGAGAGCCAAACGGATTTTATTATTGCCGTGCTTGCAGAAGAGTTTGGCTTGCGTGGCGTTCTCATTTTACTACTGGGTTACGCACTGATCGTGGCGCGCGGATTTTGGATTGGATTTACCGCTCAAACCACCTTCGCACGGTTGGTCGCCTCATCGATCACGTTGACGTTTTTCGTCTATATTTTTGTGAACATTGGTATGGTCGCTGGTGTCTTACCCGTTGTGGGCGTGCCGTTGCCGCTGGTCAGTTTTGGCGGGACGTCAATTGTCACCTTGATGTTGGGTTTCGGTGTGCTGATGGCTATCAGTACCGAGAAAAAAATGATTACCCAGTGATAAAGATTTCGGCAGCTTTTTTAGGAGAACCTATGAATCACTTCACAGCAAGGCGGTTTTGGGTCGTTCTGGTGGCCCCTTTGCTGATTGCCTTTGTGCACTCCGCGCAGGCTGACTACCTCGATAGACCTGAGCTGCAGGCCGTTATAGAAAATGTGGCTGCTGAAGGAGTCGATCGAGCGTGGGCGACACAGATCCTAGCCGATGCCGAGCGAAAGCAGAGCATTCTCGATGCCATCGCGCGGCCGGCAGAAAAAACCAAGCCATGGTACGAGTACCGGGAGATTTTTATCACTGACAAGCGGATTCAAGGGGGCGTTGATTTTGCCCATGAACACGAAGAGGCTCTGTCTGTGGTGTCCGAAAATACGGGAGTCCCCGCTGAAGTCATTGTTGCGATTATCGGCGTAGAGACCTTTTATGGTCGCATCACCGGAAGCTACCGCGTTATTGATGCACTGGCTACCTTGGCATTTGATTACCCCAAGCGATCCCCCTTTTTTACGGGAGAACTGGAGCATTTTTTGGTGCTTGCCTATCACAGTGGCAAGGATCCCCTGTCCTTGAAGGGGTCCTACGCAGGAGCGATGGGGTACGGTCAGTTTATGCCCTCGAGTTACAGAGCCTACGCCAAGGCATATGACGGAGAGGGTGCGGCGGATATTTGGAGCTCGCCCAGCGACGCGATTGCGAGCGTTGCCAATTATTTCATTGCCCACGGCTGGGAAGCCGATCAGCCGGTTGCTGTGAAGGCACATGGTGAAGGTGCCTCCGAGGGAGTTTTTAATCAGGGTTTGAAACCGAAGTACACCGTCGGGGAGTTGGCCGAGCTGGGTGTTGCGCCGCTCTCGCCAACTGACATCAGCGTCCTCGCAACACCGATTCAGTTTGAATTGGCGGATGGATACGAATACTGGTTGGGGTTTAAAAATTTCTATGCCATTACTCGATACAACCACAGTGCGATGTACGCCATGAGCGTCTGGCAGTTGAGCCAAGCCATTGCAGCCGAACTCTGATTCAAGCAGGGGAGTCGGGCTTCATGCCGATTTACGGGGAGAATAAGAGAGCGACTCTCACTCGAGGCTTGTTGATTGCTATTGCCCTGTTGGCAGCGTGCAGTGTACCCGCGGAGCGGCCCGATCGACTGCCGCCGCCTATTGACCCGGCAGCGGTCCCCGACGCGGTGCCTAGGGCCGATCCTATCCGTGCCGCGGGAAATACGAGTCCTTACGAGATTAACGGCAGGACCTATAGGGTGCTGGCGAGTGCGGCGGGGTATGCGGAAGATGGCATAGCCTCGTGGTACGGGTTGAAGTTTCACGGGCGCCCGACAGCAAACGGTGAGCGGTTTAGTGTCTATGGACCTACGGCCGCGCACCGGTCACTGCCGATCCCCACCTATGTCCGCGTCACCAACCTTGAAAATGGGCGGGAGATGGTCGTGCGTGTCAATGATCGGGGGCCATTTCATGACGACCGGTTGATTGATTTGTCCTATGGGGCCGCGCTCAAGTTGGGTTTTGCGGACCAAGGCACAGCAAACGTGCGCATTACTGCGCTGCCGGTGGCGGGGGTGGATGACCTCCGAGGCGGATCCGGCTCTGGCGCGCCTCGATACCTCCAGCTCGGCGCCTATGCAAGTGTCGAGGCTGCCGAAGCTTTCGCTGAGAGGGTTCGGCGCGCTATTGGTGAATCGGCGACTGTCGCGCCGGTGGAGACGGGATCGGGGCTGTTGTACCGGGTTCGACTGGGCCCTTACTCCGATGGTGTCCAGCTTGAGAGAGACCAGCAGGCGCTCGAGGCCTCGGGCCTCCCTAGGGGCAGTGTCGTCGTCGATTCGGTGACGTGATGCCACGGGTTTTGATCCAGCCAGCAGCACTGCTACCATGCGCCCCTCACCATTAGTGAACGAACTCCAACCAGACAAGAGGTAGTTGATGCTGCGTTTCGTTTTGCTGTTACTCATGAGCACAGCTGCAGGTGCCGCGTCACTGGTGCCTGCGCCACCCACCATCAATGCTGACGCGTATTTGCTCGTTGACTACACCACCGGAGAGACTCTTGTCGCTCACAATGTCGACGAGCGGCTGCCTCCAGCGAGTCTGACCAAGCTGATGACGGCTTATATACTGGCTGAGGAAGTAGACGCCGGACGACTTTCGCTCGATGACAATGTAACTGTCAGTCGAAACTCCTGGTCACAAAACCCAACCTTCAGGGGATCGTCACTCATGTGGATTGAACCGGGCAAGTCGGTGACAGTGGGAGAGCTCGAGAAAGGCATCGTTATCTCGTCAGGCAATGATGCGACCGTGGCCATTGCAGAACATATCGCCGGTAGTGAGGAAGCGTTTGTCAGCCTTATGAATAACTATGCCGAGGTGCTGGGGCTGACCTCCACCCATTTTGAAAACACCCATGGGCTGCCCAACCCGGATCATCTGACTTCGGCTCGAGACCTTGCTGTTCTGGCGGCGGCTGCGATTCGCGATCATCCCGAGCGCTATAAGGTTTACAAGCAGCAGTCCTACACCTACAACGATATTACGCAGTACAACAGAAATCACCTCCTGCGTGAGGATCCAAGCGTAGATGGCTTGAAGACGGGGTATACCAGTGTCGCCGGTTACGGACTGGTTGCTTCGGCTGAGCGTGAAGGTATGCGCCTGATCTCCGTCGTGCTTGGCAGTAACAGCACCCGAAGCCGGAAAGCGGAGACCCGCGCGTTGCTGAACTATGGTTTTCGCTTCTACCAGAATGTCACGCCGCTCACCGCCGAGCTGTCTCTGGGAGAAACTCGACTTTGGAAGGGGATAAAAGACACTGTTTCCGGGGGTGTTCTCACCGCGCCGACGCTCACGATGCCGCGCTCAAACGCGGCGACTGAGGTGGTGGTCACCTTCGCGGATCCTATTTTGGCGCCTTTAACACGCGGAGATGAGATCGGGCGAGTGCAGGTTTTTCAGGATGGCGAATTGCTCGTTGAACAACCGCTGCAAGCCTTAGAAGACAGTGAGGCTGCAGGGTTCTTCAAGCGCCTCTGGGATAGTTTTAAGCTGTGGTTTTCTCAGTTGTTTGTGTAGCCACAGCTGAGGCACTGAGATGACACAAGAATCGGTCAAGATTGAATTTCCCTGCGAATACCCGGTTAAAGTTTTGGGTCGGGCGCGGGCGGATTTTCAGCCCGTGATTCTAGAGGTGTTTGAACTCCATGCCCCAGGGTTTGACGCCGAGGGTATTCAGGTACGTGCATCAAGCGGGGGCCGCTTTACCTCGATTACGGTGACGATAGTCGCTACCGGCCCACAACAACTGACGTCCTTACATGAGGCGCTTATGGAGACCGGTTTGGTATCCATGGTGCTGTGACGGTTGACATGGAGCGACATTATCTCGGCAGAGTGGACTACCAGAGCACGTTTGAGGCCATGAAGCGCGTGACGCGAGAGCGCGATGAAAATACGCCCGACCAGCTGTGGTTGTTGCAGCATGCCCCCGTTTTTACGCAGGGTGTTTCAGGTAAGGCGGAGCACCTCCTCGATCCCGGCGACATTCCGGTCGTGCAAATTGACCGTGGCGGTCAGGTGACTTATCACGGACCGGGCCAGTGGGTGGTCTACGTGCTGTTTGATTTGCGGCGAGCCAACATGAACGTGCGTCAGCTCGTGACTAATCTTGAGCAGGCCGTTGTTTCCTTACTCAAACGTTATGAGCTTTCGGCTGCTGCCGATCCGGCGGCGCCCGGCGTGTATGTGGGTGGTAGCAAAATAGCATCATTAGGTCTCAAGGTGAGTCGAGGCTGTAGCTATCACGGTCTCGCCCTCAATGTGGCGATGGATCTGTCGCCCTTCTCACGGATTAATCCCTGTGGATACCCGGGGCTAGAGGTTGTTTCGATGGCTTCGCTATTGCCGACGCAACGTTTATCGATGGACCAAGTGGGTAACGACCTTCTCGATCATGTCGAGCGCCACCTTCTAGCGACTTAGTGCCCGCAACTAAGTGTCAGCGGCTTAGTGATGGCGAGGCTGGTGAGTCGCTGGCATAATCGCGCCGCCACTGAGGAGTAACCATGTCAGATACCGAGGCCGATCTCCAGCGAGATATCGCCGCGCGACGCACGTTCGCGATCATTTCCCACCCAGATGCGGGCAAGACCACCATGACGGAGAAATTGCTGTTATTGGGGAGTGCTATTCAGGTGGCGGGTTCGGTCAAAGGCAAACGCGGTCCTCAGGCGACATCCGATTGGATGTCTTTGGAGCAAGAGCGCGGCATTTCAGTTACCTCATCGGTGATGCAGTTTCCTTATCGAGAGCGCATCGTCAATCTGCTGGATACCCCCGGGCACGAAGATTTTTCAGAGGACACCTATCGAACGCTGACCGCTGTTGATTCCGCCTTGATGCTGATCGATGGTGCCAAGGGTGTCGAAGACAGAACCATCAAGCTCATGAATGTGTGCCGCTTGCGGGACACGCCGATCGTCAGTTTTGTTAACAAGCTAGACCGAGATATTAGAGATCCTATTGAGCTGCTTGACGAGGTTGAAGCGGTGTTGGGAATAGCAGGGGCCCCTATCAATTGGCCTATAGGCATGGGCAAAGACCTCAAGGGTGTTTACAACCTCTACACCGACACCCTGCACCTGTTTGAAGCGGGCCACAACGCCATCTTGCCGCCGGATCGTCAAATTTCAAGGCTTGAAAGTGATGAGGCCAAGGAACTCCTCGACGATCGATATGACATCTTCTGTGAGGAAATAGAGTTGGTGCGCGGAGCGAGCCACGAATTCGATCTAGAGCAGTTTCTCGCGGGCAAACTGACGCCGGTGTTTTTTGGCACTGCGCTGGGCAACTTTGGTGTGCGAGAAATGTTGGACCAGTTTGTTGAATGGGCCCCTAAACCCTTGGCACGGGCGACCCAGTCCAGAACGGTCGATCCCTTTGAGCGTCAGTTCTCGGGCTTTGTGTTTAAAATTCAGGCAAATATGGATCCCAAGCACCGAGATCGCATTGCCTTCTTGCGGTTGTGCTCTGGCCGGTATGAGAAGGGCATGAAAATTCGGCACGTCCGTGCCAACAAGGATGTCAAGATTGCTGATGCGGTATCATTTAAAGCTGGGGAGCGCGTGTTGGTCGACCAGGCTGTTTCCGGGGATATTATCGGTCTCCATAATCATGGCACGATTCAGATAGGGGACACCTTTACTATTGGTGAGGACCTGCAGTTCACGGGGATACCGCATTTCGCTCCCGAACTTTTCAGGCGCATCCGTCTGAAGGATCCGATGAAAGTCAAAGCGTTGCAAAAAGGACTTCAGCAGCTAGCTGAGGAGGGGTCCACGCAAGTTTTCTCGCCCCTCACCTCGACAGATTTGATTGTGGGTGCGGTCGGGCAACTGCAATTTGATGTGGTGGCATACCGGTTGAAGGACGAATACAAGGTGGAGGCAATTTACGAACCGGTGAATGTTTTCACGGCGCGCTGGATCGAAGCGGATGATGCCCGCAAGCTTGAGGACTTTAGAAGAAAAGCCGCTGACAATCTATCGGAGGATGGCGGCGGCTACCTGACCTATCTTGCGCCTACGCGAGTCAACCTGTCTTTGATGGAGGAGCGCTGGCCCGATATTCGATTCAGGGAGACCCGCGAGCATTAATCCTCAGTGGCTAACCATTGGTGTCTGGCACTCCGAGCGTACAGCGGATTATTTTTGAAGATCCGGATCCGCTAGGAGATCCTCGTCCAACTGGACGCCAAAGCTATTGAGCATCATGCACACCTGTGTGTATTGACCCACGGTCATTACAAGATCCATTTTCTGTTTTTCAGTCAAGAAATCTAAGGCGAGCCACGTTTGCTCGGTGACAAATGCATCCTCAGTAAGTTCATCTGTCGCTCGTAAAAGCATGCGATCCTCGATAGACCAACCCTCAGTATCGGGGCTTCTCTTGATACGCTCTATCTCTGGGTCAGTGAGCCCGCAGGTTTTGCCAATGCGCACATGCTGTGCCCACTCGTAACCAGATTTCCAATTGAATCCGGTGCGCAGAATGACTAGCTCACGATCCCTGGGGGACAGGTCGTTGGCCTCGGAGAGAATGTAACCTCCCCATGGCATGAAGCGCTTGTATGCTTTTAACGCTCGGCCAATTGTCCTGAAAATCATCGGTACCGGACCCACGCGAAAGCGATCGCCCAGCATGCTTCGAATCTCGGGGCCGATATCCGCCTCGTCGAGGGGTTTAATGCGATAGTGAGATAGCCGCATAGATAGCCCTGTCAGAATTAGCGTTTAGTGTGGCTTATAAACAGAATCTGGTCACAGCAGCGCGGCAATGTCGTCGGCGATTTGTTCCGGCTTGGCTTGCGATCCGTACCGCTTCACTACCTCACCCTGACGATTGATCAGGAACTTGGTGAAGTTCCATTTAATCCGTTCAGTTCCCATGATTCCCTTAGCCTGCTGCTTAAGCCAGGCGTAGAGGGGATGAGTATCCGCGCCATTGACATCGATCTTGGAGAAGATGGGGAATGTCGCGCTAAAACGCGTGGTGCAGAACTCAACAATCTCCTCGTTGGATCCCGGTTCTTGTTTGCCAAACTGGTTACAGGGGAAGGCCAACACCTCGAAACCCTTTTCGTGATAGTCCGTCTGAAGTTTTTCCAGCCCCTCGTACTGAGGCGTGAAGCCGCATTTTGAGGCCGTATTTACGATTAACAGTACCTTGCCTCGAAAATTCTCGAGCGCAACGTTATCGCCTTTGGTGTCCTCTGCTGAAAAGTCGAAGACTGTTGTCATGCTGGATTCCTTAATCAGAGAATGATGATTTGCAGGACTCTATTGTAACCCTAACCGCGAAGATAACTCTCGATCTCGAAATCGGTAACCCGCCTCTGAAATTCTGAGAGCTCCTGTCTCTTGGTATAAGCGAAGAGGGTTTGAAAATCAGCGCTGAGGAATTTTGCTAGTAAGGTTGATTCCTCAAATCGAGCGATGGCAACGTCCATAAGGCAGGGTAAATCCTCAGCGCTATGTTTCATCTCCCAAGCATTGCCATCCACGGGACTCGGTGGCCTGAGTTTGTTGTCGATACCATGCAGAATACCGGCTAACACAACAGCGAGCACCAGGTAGGGGTTGGCATCTGCGCCAGCGACCCTGTGCTCAATCCTTTTTGCAGCCGGCGGGCCGGCGGGGATGCGGAGCGCTGTGGTTCGATTATCGTAGCCCCAAGTAGGCACCGTAGGGGCATGGTTGCCGGCTTGAAAGCGGCGATAGGCGTTAAAGCTTGGCGCAAAAATTAGCATGGACTCGGGCATGAGGGCGAGGCATCCCGCGATTGCATTGCGCAGAACCGTGCTGCCCTTCTCGCTGTCGTTATTGAAAACATTGCCGCCTTTATCTTGGAGAAGGCTACAGTGAACGTGCATGCCGTTTCCTGCTTCGTTATCAATGGGTTTCGGCATGAAACTCGCAATGAGGCTGTACCTCGCAGCAACGGTTCGAATACCTCGCTGCATCCGAACAATCTGGTCTGCAAGCGCAAGAACATCGTCGCTATGGGCCATGTTGATCTCAAATTGGGCAGGGGCGGATTCCTTGATGATGCCCTCATAGGGCAGGCCCTGTATTTCGAAAGCCTCGCGCAGTTCATCAAGCATATCCCCGTGGCGGTCTAGCTCGTCGAGGGCGTACAAATTGCCACCGAGGGCCTCGTGTTGCTTAAGCGCCTCACGCAGCGGGCGATCGTGACCAGGGTCGGGCAACAGGCTGAATTCCAGTTCGGCCGCCATACAGGGAATGAGTCCGCGCGCCCGGCATTCGCCCACGAGCCGGCTGAGTATCTGTCGGGGATCGCCCAAATACGGGGAGCCATCCTCATTCACCATGGTCATAACCAGCTGACCCTGATCGACTCCTCTTTTGGTAAGGATAGGTCTAAGAGACTCCTCTACGGCGAGACAGTAACCGTCGATGTCTCCATTCGCATGCGCCAGCTCAGGAATATCTCTACCCCATATATCGAGGCCCAGCGCGGATTTAGGTAACTTCAGACCATCTTTCAGGACTGACTGGATCTTGCTTCGAGGGATCCATTTTCCCCGCGCGACCCCATTACAGTCGGTGATCAAGGCTTCGATCATCGCGACGGACGGGTAGGCCTGCAGGAATAGCTCAACTTCCCTGTGCATGTCATAACCGGTGCTGGCAATTGAATGTGAGATGCTCACCCCAGAAGCGCGGTGGAGCAATGACCCAAACTGGGCATTGTGAGGCTGTACCTAGAGGTCAGTTCATGTATACCGACAGCGGGTCGTTGCCTTTAGCTTCCCCAATATATGGCATGCTATTGATAAATAACGCAAAAAGATCTGCCTGGCAGCTGACATCGAGCTTTTTGTAAATCGATTTTCTATGCCGCCGCACGGTCTCTAGAGAGATATCCAGTCGCTCGGCGGAGGTATCTGCGCCGTAACCCCGTAACAGGAGCTCCAGCACTTCCCGCTCCCGGACACTGACGTGGTCGCTACCAAAGGTTTTGAAACCCACGTCGATTTGGGCATCGAGACCGGGTTGCAAGAGATTGGTGACCACAAAGTCGTCTCGATGGCAGTGGGATTTTATGACGGCGGCAATCGGTTCGGCGAGCGTATAGAGCAGGTCGTATTCCTCTTTGTGGAAGTCGGCTTGTTCATTGAGCCGCATGATGCAAAAGTTGACCACACTCCCATCGTCGAGTCGTGTCAGGAAGATGATCTCGTCGCGGGTATCGGTTTCGGCGTAGTAATGCCTGAAGTAACTGCTGTCCTCGAAATTTGTGCCTGTGAGCCTGGCCAGTCGGTAAATACTGCTGCGAGGACTACTCATCGAAATTTGGTAAAAGGGGTCTTCTCGGTAAGGCCCTTCTAAATAGCGGTCGATTTGTAAAGGTACCGCGATCTCGGGAATCTCGTGGTACAAAATGCGCGGGGGAAGGTCACGGTGATAGAGCCAGACTTGGGGGTATTCGTGCGGGACCTGAGCGCCAAGTGCGCTGAGGAGTTGCGGGAAAAACTCCTCCTCCCCGATAGCTGCAATGGTTTTGGCCAGATCTACGTTCCAGCGTGTGAAACTTTTGAGATCAATCACGACCTGTACCTTGTTTTGGGGTGCGACCCCGGTGGGTTCAATTTACCAAGGTAAATCGTGGATTTTCCAGTGGTTTTCCCACGCGATGCGGACTTTGTCACTGTAAACGCGGCTCCCGGAGGATCCGTTGTAGGCCGCCAGCGCTGTTTCGAGGTCACCCTGCTCTCGATTCAAATAAAATTGCAGGATCCGACAGCCATAGCGCAGGTTGGTCAGCATGTCAGTCAAATTATCGCCGGCGCGTCCAATTTCTTCCCGCCAGAAGGGCATAACTTGCATATATCCCTGTGCGCCGACACGGGAGATGGCAAAGCGGTCGAAATGGCTTTCCACCTCGATTACGGCGAGTACCAGCTCGGGGGGTAGATTGGCTGCCGTCGCTTCGCGATGGAGCGTCGTAAGAAATTCAACCCGTATGGCATCGTCGGGCATGAAGGGAAGTAGACGCGCTTGCATGTCGACTAGCCACACTTCGGCGTCAAAGCGGTCCTCAAAGCTGGAAGCTTGATTAATAGATTCACTTAAAAAGCGCCGTAGCGCCGCGCGGTCATCTTGTGCGCTCGATAGTGTGCTCGCCGCGAGCCCAAGAGGCAGCACGAAGCACCAGGCGTAGGCAATGGGCCTAGCCCACGCCCAGTCGTTGGGTAATATTTTGTAGGGCATCTGCCAATGGAATTTTTGTCGCGTCTGCTTCACGGCGCCCCTGTATTTCAACCGCCCCTTCTGCGAGGGAGCGATCTCCGAGTGTGACACGTACGGGGATGCCAATCAGTTCCATCTCCGCAAATTTTACACCGGGGCGTTCTTTTCGATCATCGAGGAACACCTCAACACCCATATCGGTAAGCTGTGTGTACAGGTTCTCAGTAGCATGGGCAACATCGGTCGATTTCTCGAGACCCAGAGGTACCAAGGCTACTTGAAAGGGTGCCATTGAGTGGGGCCAAATGATGCCTCGATCGTCGTGGTTCTGCTCGATAGCAGCGGCAACGATACGGGTCACGCCGATACCGTAGCAGCCCATTGCCATGGGAACAGACTTACCCTGCTCATCAAGAACCGAAGCTTGCATGGCCTCACTGTACTTGGTGCCGAGCTGAAAAATATGCCCCACTTCAATTCCTCTACGAATCTCCAGTGTGCCGCTACCGCAGGGACTGGGATCTCCAGCGACAACTTCGCGCAGGTCGGCCACTTCGTGGCCGTCAACGTCGCGATCCCAATTGGCGCCCCGGTAGTGAGCGCCCTGCTTATTGGCGCCGCAGACAAAGTTGCGGATGACCGCCGCTGAGCTATCTACAATTACGCGACAAGAGAGGCCTACAGGTCCCAGTGAGCCAAAGCTTGCGCCCACGGCGGCGTTGACCGCGGCTTCTTCCGCCATTTTTAGCGGCGTGGCCACCCCCGGTAGTTTTTCTGCCTTGATGGCATTGAGTCGATGATCACCCCGCAGGACAAGCGCGATCAGCTCGTCGTGCTCACCCGAGATAAACAGGGTCTTAACGGTCTGCTCGATGGCGATATCGTGCTGCTGGACCAAATCATCGATGGTTTTTACCGAGGGCGTATCAAACGGCGTGAGCGGCTCGGGCTCAGGTTCAGACTGATTAGGGCTAGGTGCAACCGCGGCTGCGAGCTCTACATTGGCCGCGAAGTCACTGCCATCGGAAAAGGCGATGGCGTCTTCCCCAGACTCAGCTAACACGTGGAATTCATGTGAGTGACTGCCGCCGATACTGCCGGTATCAGCCTCTACCGGGCGAAAATCAAGCCCGAGTCGAGTGAATATTGCCGTGTAGGCTTGGTGCATTCGCCAATAGGTTTGCTCCAGAGATGTTTGGTCAATATGGAAAGAGTAGGCGTCCTTCATGATGAATTCTCGCGAGCGCATGATGCCAAAACGCGGCCTAATCTCATCGCGAAACTTCGTTTGAATTTGATAGAAATTGATCGGCAGCTGTTTGTAGCTCTTGATCTCGTTACGCCCTATCGTAGTGATGATCTCTTCGTGGGTTGGGCCGAGACAGAAGTCCCGCTGATGACGATCCTGAAGTCGTGCTAACTCGGGTCCATACTGTTCCCAGCGACCCGACTCCTGCCACAGCTCAGCTGGTTGAACCACGGGCATCGAGAGCTCAAGCCCACCGGCGCTGTTCATTTCTTCACGAATGATTGCTTCCACCCGTCGAAGGACGCGTACCCCTAGCGGCATCCAAGTGTAGATGCCCGCGGCTATTCGGCGAATAAGACCGGCACGCAGCATCAGCTGATGGCTGATTACCTCTGCGTCTGCGGGTGTTTCTTTCAGCGTTGACAGTAAAAATTCGCTTGCGCGCATGAGGTATTCGACTCTGTGAAAGGGCAACTAAGTCTACGGATGTTCTTGCGGTTGCGAAAGTTATCAGAAGGCGTGTTTTTTTGCTTTCAGTTTCTGAAAAAAGTACAAGGAATTTTTTTTTGTAATTTCGGTTTGGGCGCTTGTTTTATAGAGTTTATTCGTGTTGAATTCGTCCGACTGCCGGGAAACATCTTTTTTTGCAGGGTTTTCATAAGCGCGCGGTCAGTAACCAACCCAACCAAAGGTGAAAAAGACACATGGCTAAGAAAGCAGCGAAGAAAAAAGCACCCGCGAAAAAGGCGCCGGCAGCGGCTCCCAAGGTGAAAGCGATTTCAGAGAAGTTGACCAAGACCCAAATCGTTGGGGCGCTGGCAGACAACACAGGCTTGACCAAAAAGCAGGTTAGCGCAGTGATGGATGCGATGAATAACCTGATCGAAGGCAGCATCAAGAAGCGCGGCGCTGGTGAGTTCACCATTCCCGGCATGATGAAAATAACCACCGTCCGTAAGCCTGCCGTAAAGGCGCGCAAGGGCATCAATCCCTTCACCGGTGAAGAGACCATGTTTAAGGCGAAGCCGGCGACCACCGCGGTCAAAATTCGTCCCCTGAAGAGAATGAAGGAATTTGCAAATTCCTGAGTAAACTCAGCCCGGGGTGCGCTAGCTCCGGGCTCACTCAAGAGGCGGCCAGATTGGCCGCTTTTTTTGTGCGCTTGTTCCTCTTTGAAGTACATTTTTTGATGAGGTGGCTCAGGTGTTCGCTCGAAAGCACCCTCCGGAGCAAATAACCTGTGGGTGAGGGCGGTCAGCCGGGACTGGTTTGGCCTGATCCCTGCGCGGGAATGCGCGTTAAATCGGTATTTTTCTGGATAGGTCTGGGGGCGCCGCTTTATAGCTAGCGGCTTTTCGGGTACCCTTCGCGCCCTTGTTTTATCGCTCTGTTGGCCTCATAGCTGAGTCGCGATGTCGTCTGACTCTGGGGAGAAATTCATATGCCAATTTATGATTATCAGTGTACCGATTGTGGACATGGTCTGGAGGCTATTCAGAAGCTGTCCGACGCGCCGCTTACCCAGTGTCCAGCCTGTGGTAACGAAGCACTCAAGAAAAAAGTGAGCGCACCTTCGTTCAGGCTCTCGGGCGGGGGATGGTATGAGACGGATTTTAAGACCGGTAAGCAGAAAAATTTGGCTGGAGACGCTGCTATCAAAGATGGCGGTAGCAAAGAGGGAAGCGGAAAGGGTTCTGACACTTCGCCACAAACATCATCAACCTCCTCGGGTGAGAGCAAAAAAAGTGCCGACACCTCAGGAACAACGTCGGCTGCTTGAGCTAGCGAGAGCTCGGCAAGCGACAGCAGTGAACTTAGGGCGGTAAAACCATGCGCACCCATTATTGTGGCTCAGTCACGGAAAGCCTGATCGACGACACCGTTACCCTGTGTGGCTGGGTCGACCGTCGACGGGATCATGGTGGCGTTATTTTTCTCGATATGCGCGATCGTGAGGGCATCGTGCAGGTGGTCTTTGATCCCGATACTGAAGAGGCCTTCGCGCTCGCTGACAAGGTTCGCAGTGAATACGTGCTGAAAATTACCGGTCGGGTGAGGGCGCGAGATGGGGCGACCGTCAATCCTGCAATGGCCACGGGCAAGATAGAGGTGCTGGGTAAGGCGCTGGAATTGTTGAGTAGCGCTGCAACGCCACCCTTTCCCCTCGATGCACACCACTCCGTGGGGGAGGACGTCCGACTTAAGTACCGCTATATGGATTTGCGGCGCCCAGACATGCAAAAAAACCTCATGATGCGCGCCCGCATTACCTCCAGCGTTCGCCGGTATCTGGACGAGCACGGTTTTTTGGACATCGAAACCCCAATTCTCACGCGAGCTACGCCTGAGGGTGCGAGGGATTATCTCGTCCCGAGCCGCACCCACGCAGGCAGTTTTTTTGCGCTTCCCCAATCGCCGCAGCTATTCAAACAGCTGTTAATGGTGTCGGGTTTTGATCGTTACTACCAGATTGCTCGATGCTTTAGAGACGAGGATCTGCGCGCTGACCGGCAGCCGGAATTTACTCAGATTGATATTGAGACCTCCTTCCTCGAGGAGCTAGATATCATGTCGCTAACCGAGGGCATGGTGCGTACCCTTTTCAAAGAGCAGCTCGATGTGGAGCTGGGGGAATTCTCCCAGATGAGCTGGCATGAAGCGATGGAACGCTACGGATCAGACAAGCCTGACCTGCGCATTCCGCTGGAGCTGGTATCCATTGATGACCTCATGGCATCGGTCGACTTCAAGGTATTCAGCGGTCCGGCTCAGGACGAAGCGGGACGAGTCGCGGCATTGAAAGTTTCGGGTGGCGCTTCCCTATCTCGCAAAGAAATCGACGATTACACCAAGTACGTCAGCATTTATGGTGCCAAGGGATTGGCGTGGATCAAGGTCAATCAGCTGTCAGCCGGAGTGGAGGGCTTGCAGTCGCCAATTCTAAAATTTATGCCTGACGCCGTCGTTGAGCAACTCATGACCCGTTTAGGTGCGGTAGACGGCGACATTATTTTCTTTGGCGCTGACAAGCGATCGGTGGTGAACGAGGCGCTGGGAGCGCTTCGTTTGCGCGTCGCCGAAGACTTGGGGCTCGTGCAGGCGGGTTGGGCACCACTGTGGGTGGTCGATTTCCCGATGTTTGAAGACGATGGCAAGGGAGGTTTGACCCCGCTGCATCACCCGTTCACAGCCCCCAATTGCGATGTCGATGCGCTGCGGGCAGATCCTGCTGCGGCGCTTTCAAGGGCCTACGATATGGTGCTTAATGGCACCGAGGTTGGCGGCGGGTCGATTCGTATACACCAGCAGGATATGCAGCAGGCGGTATTCGATATCTTGGGTATTGATGCCGAGGAGTCCATCGAAAAGTTTGGTTTCCTGCTGGATGCTCTGAAATACGGTGCGCCGCCCCACGGTGGTCTCGCCTTCGGTTTAGACCGTCTGGTGATGCTAATGGTCGGTGGGCAGTCGATTCGTGACGTGATCGCGTTTCCCAAGACCCAGAGCGCTGCATGCGTCATGACTGATGCACCCGGCCAGGTTGCGGAGCAGCAACTGCGGGACCTTTCTATCCGTTTGCGCCAGTCTGCCGTGAGTGCCCCTGAGTCTCAGTAAGTTTGCGCTAAACCCACTGGCGTTGTGTCCGCTTTCCGTCACAATAGGGCGATCGGAAGGGAGCAGCGATGGCAACCATTCTAGGAATTGACCCCGGCTCGCGGAAAACGGGTTTCGGGGTCGTGCGCGTGGAGCAAGGCAAGCCGCATTATGTGAGTAGCGGCGTCATTCGATTGCCCGTCAGCGAGCCATTGGGACCCCGGCTGGGCGTACTTTTTGCCTCGCTCAATGAAATCATTGATTTGCATGCCCCGGACGAACTCGCTATCGAGCAGGTTTTTCTTGCTCGCAGCGCCGATGCAGCGCTCAAACTGGGTCAGGCTCGGGGAGCCGCAATGGTGGCTTGCGTCCAGCGGGGTCTCAGCGTCCACGAATATGCAGCGCGACAAATCAAACAAGCGGTGGTGGGAACCGGCGCCGCCAACAAAGAACAGGTGCAGCATATGGTGAAGACTCTGCTCGGCCTGCCCGCAGCGCCTAAGGAGGATGCGGCGGACGCCCTGGCTACGGCACTGTGCCACATTCACACTAGCCAGACCCTAAAGCGGCTACCCGCGGCGTCGCTCAGTCGTGGCAGGCTGCGGTAGGATAGGCATTATGATCGGAATTATTCGCGGAACCTTGATTGCCAAACAGCCTCCCGATGTCGTGGTGGACGTCGCCGGTGTCGGCTATGAGATCCAGGTTCCCATGACGACACTTTTCGATCTACCCGGGCTGGGTGAGGAGGTAACGTTGCTCACGCACTTCGTGGTGCGGGAAGACGCACAGCTCCTGTATGGATTCCTAGCACAGGAAGAGCGCCGATTGTTTCGCGAATTGATCAAAGTGAGCGGTGTGGGCCCAAAACTTGCGCTGGCCCTGCTGTCAGGTATGGACGCTCGGGCTTTTTCCCAGTGCCTGCAGCGAGATGATGTCTCGGCGCTTGTGGCGCTGCCGGGTGTTGGCAGGAAAACCGCCGAGCGATTGCTGGTCGAAATGCGCGATAAAGCGGGCAAGTGGCTCGAGGAGCTCGCGCCCGTCGCTGCAAATCCTCAGGTCGCCGTCGCGGCAGTGTCTGTTGATTTCCGTGCTGAAGCGGAACAGGCGCTAGTCGCGCTGGGTTATAAGCTTCCCGAGGCCGCGAGGTTGGTCTCCTCGGTAGAGTCAGATGAGGGCGAGTCGAGCGAGGAACTGATCCGCCGAGCCCTCAAAGCAGCGGCACCGAGGGCAACACGATGACAATAGAAACCGACAGATTGGTCGCGGCTGAACCCGCTTCGACTCAGGATGAGCAACTCGATCGGGCCATCAGGCCTAGAACGCTTGATGAATATCTCGGGCAGCGCGTGGTCCGAGAGCAGATGGAGATCTTTCTTGCCGCCGCCAAGAAGCGTGGGGAACCTCTGGACCATACCCTGATCTTTGGGCCCCCGGGGCTTGGTAAGACGACGCTTGCAAGTATTATCGCTCACGAGATGGGCGTGTCACTCAAAACGACCAGCGGCCCGATCCTGGAGAAAGCGGGGGACATTGCCGCCCTGATGACTAATCTTGAACCGGGCGATGTCCTGTTTATTGATGAAATCCACCGATTGAGTCCCTATGTTGAGGAGGTGCTCTACCCGGCGATGGAAGACTATCAGCTGGATATCATGATTGGTGAGGGGCCCGCCGCGCGATCGATTAAACTCGACTTGCCTCCTTTTACTCTCGTGGGAGCCACCACCCGCGCGGGGCTGCTGACCTCTCCGCTGAGGGATCGTTTCGGCATCGTGCAACGGTTGGAGTTTTACGATATCGATGATCTTGCCCACATTGTTGCCCGCTCAGCCGGGCTTTTAGAGATCCCCATGGAGCCCTCTGGGGGGCAGGAAATCGCGCGGCGAGCTCGGGGTACCCCGCGTATCGCCAATCGACTGCTGCGTCGCGTCCGTGATTACGCGGAGGTCAAGGGCGACGGAGAGATCACTGAGGCAATCGCCCAGCAGGCGCTGGATATGCTCAATGTCGATCAACAGGGCTTTGATAATCTCGATCGTCGGTTCCTGCTGATGCTGTTGGAGAAATTTGACGGTGGACCGGTTGGTATTGATAGTTTGGCGGCGGCGCTGTCGGAAGAGCGCGGGACCTTGGAGGACGTACTCGAGCCCTATCTAATCCAGCAGGGTTACTTGATCAGAACGCCTCGGGGGCGGATGGCGACCAAATCCGCCTATCTCCATTTCGGATTGCAGCCAGCATCCGCTTCGGGTCGACAAAGCTTACCGCTCGATCTTGACGGGTCGGACGGGGGTGGGGTCGAGTAGCTTGGGACCAATGAGTGGAGTAAGCGGGGAATTTTCCCTTCCAGTGAGGGTCTATATTGAAGATACCGATGCCGGCGGCATCGTATATTACGTCAATTACCTAAAATATTTTGAGCGTGCTCGCACCGAATTCATGCGCGCGAGGGGCTACGACAAACCCGCATTTTTAGGGCCTGACAGCCTTTTCGTTGTCACTCAGGCAGCGGTTCAATATCGGGTCCCAGCGCGGTTAGATGAGGCGCTGCAAGTCACGGCGGGTCTAGCCTCAGTCGGGGCTGCTACTCTGACTTTCGTCCAGCGAGTCTATCGCGGGCGAGATTGCCTGGTAGATGCCGAGATTTCTATTGCCCTGGTCGACGCGGCCAGTGGCAAGCCAAAGCGGTTACCCGCATCGTTGCGACGAGACCTGCAGGGCGGCTGAATCTTTCGATAGGAGAGCAGGGTGGACCAAGAGTTAGGCATTTTAGAGTTAATCCTAGGCGCGAGCGTCACTGTCCAGCTCGTTATGTTGCTATTGCTAATGGCGTCGGTCAGCTCTTGGTACCTGATCGTCCGACGTTTGATGCTGTATCGCCGAATGGGCGACGAGTTGATCAATTTTGAGGAGCATTTTTGGTCTGGAGTGGATCTCGCTGAGCTTTATCGCGAGGGCAATCAAGCCGTCGCCGACGGCGTGGTCCACACGGGCGTGGAGAGTATCTTTCGGGCTGGCTTTAAAGAGTTTTCGCGGCTATCCCAGCAGAGCGATATTGAGGCAGATGCCGTGCTCGAAGGCGCGCGTCGCGCAATGCGTGTCGCTACGTTGCGGGAAATCGACCGACTAGAGGCCGGCTTGCCGTTCCTCGCCTCGGTGGGCTCTACCAGCCCCTACATCGGTTTGTTTGGCACGGTATGGGGAATCATGCATTCCTTTCGGGGTCTCGCCAATGCCACCCAAGCCACCCTCGCGACAGTTGCTCCGGGCATTTCAGAAGCGCTCATTGCCACCGCTATGGGCCTGTTTGCAGCGATTCCCGCGGTGCTGGCCTACAACCGGTTTGCCGCCCGGTCAGACAGTCTAATTAACCGGTATGACACCTTTGTCGATGAGTTCTCAGGTATCTTGCAGCGCCAGACCTATGCGCAACGTGCTCGCAGGGCGCAAGGATAATTGTTGTGAGAAAGCGTCGCGCCGTCGCTGACATCAATGTTGTGCCCTATATCGACGTAATGTTGGTGTTACTCATTATTTTCATGGTCACTGCTCCCATGCTGATGCAGGGCGTAAAAGTTGATTTGCCAGATGCCGCAGCAGAGCCGGTCGATAATCAGGACAGCGAGCCTTTGATCGTGTCGGTGAGTGTTGATGGCGAGTTCTACCTCAATGTTGGGGGTAACGAAAAACAAGCCTTGGAGTTGACCACAGTCAAGCAGCGAGTGGCGGCAGTGCTCCGCAGAAGCCCCGACAAGCCGGTGCTGGTTTGGGGAGATCAAGGCGTTGCCTATGGCAGCGTTGTTACGCTTATGACCGCCTTACAGGAGGCCGGCGCGCCCTCTGTTGGGTTGGTGACGGAGGAGCCCTCAGCGCCGTGAATGAGACTGCAGAGCGTCTATCTTGGTTTGGCGCGCCGCTACTGGTCACTCTTCTGTTGCACGCTCTCGTAATAGCGACCCTTGTCGTGCGTTGGGAGTCGCCAACGACCATTGAGGCACGGGTCGCAAAACCGGTAGCAATAAAAGCCCAGCTTGTGTCTGCGGAGACACTTAAGCCCAAACCCAAACCCAAACCCAAACCCAAACCCAAGCCCAAGCCGAAACCTAAACAGGAACCCAAACCCCAGCCAAAGCCCCAACCCAAGCCAGCAGAGCCAGTGCCAGAAAAGCCGGCAGAGGTGCAGAAACCGACTCCCTCTACAGAGGACATGGCGGCACAGAATCTCAAGGAAATTGAATCCGCGATGGCCTCAGAGCAAACCGCTCAAGCCGGCGTCAGCGGCAGCATCAGCGATACTCTTGCGGCGATCATTCAGCAGGCAGTGGTGGGGCGCTGGGCTAGGCCACCCTCGGCTCGCAATGGTATGGTTGCCGTGCTTGAGATCGCACTGGTTCCGACCGGGGATGTAGTGGGTGTCTCGGTCTTGACCTCCAGTGGAGACAATGCATTTGATCGGAGTGCGCTTAACGCCGTCGAGCGGGTAGGTCGGTTTCCAGAGGTGAAGCAGTTGGAGCGGGCCCTATTTGAGCGTGATTTCCGACGATTTCAGTTGATTTTTAGACCCGATGATTTGAGGTACTGATGCATCTTTTTTTAGCTTCCTTGGTTGCAGCCCTCCTGGTATTCACTGACCATGCCCAAGCCCAGCTACAAATCGAGATTACCAAGGGCATCGATAACCCGACGCCGATCGCGATAGTGCCTTTTGCTTGGGTTGGCAGCGGAACGTCCCCCGACGATGTTGCCCGGATTATTGATTCCGATTTAGCGCGTAGCGGTCAATTTGCGCCCGTGAGCCGACGAGACATGCTGAGTTACCCGACGACAGCCGCGGAGATTTTTTTCCGCGATTGGCGCGCGATTGAAACCGACTACGTGCTTATCGGCCGGGCCTCTCCCTCTGGGCCGGGCAATATCAGCATTGATTGGGAGCTGTTTGATACCGTTCGGCAGCAACAGATCGCAGCGGGCAATGTGACTGGCGTCGCACCCGAGCTGCGTATGCTCGCTCACCGCGTTGCGGATGAGATCTATGAAAAACTCACGGGTATCCCCGGGGCCTTTGCAACCCGGCTGCTTTATGTATCTGTTACCCGGAATCCCGGCGGGAAGGATTTTTATCGGCTTACCTTGGCCGATTCTGATGGAGCAAGGCCGATTGTTCTGCTGGAAAGTCGGGAACCGATTCTCGCGCCCTCCTGGTCACCCGATGGCGACGAAGTGGCCTACGTCTCTTTCGAGACGTCGCGTCCTGCCATATATAGACAGAACCTTCGCACCGGCGCGCGTGAGCAACTCACCAACTTTAAGGGGCTTAACAATTCACCGGTGTTCTCGCCCGATGGCAATTCAATGGCGATGGTCCTATCTAAGGATGGCAGCCCCGATATTTACTTGATGAACCTGACTTCCAAACGATTGACGCGATTGACCGAGCATTACGCGATTGATACCGAGCCCACTTGGATGCCGGACGGTAAGTCGCTTCTTTTCACTTCCGACCGCGGTGGCCGTCCCCAAATTTATCGCTACGAGCTAAAAACCGGTGCAATTACCCGAGTCACCTTTGAGGGCCGCTACAATGCCCGAGCCCGTGTGGCGCAGGACGGCAGAAATGTGGCCCTAGTCCACCAGCAGGGCGGTGCCTACCATATTGCCGTTTTTGATTTGGTCACGGAACGCTTGACGGTGCTGACCACAACCAATCTCGACGAAAGTCCAAGCATTGCGCCTAACGGCTCGGTGGTGCTGTATGCCACCAAGCGGGGGGGCAAAAGTATTCTTGGGGCTGTAGCGGTTGATGGTGGAGTGAGCTTTAATCTTCCAGCTAGAGAGGGCGACGTACAGGAGCCGGCTTGGTCGCCCTTTATGGCTCATTAAGTTTAGCAAGTTGATCAGCAGTTTTTTTGTGTTGATGGACGGATGTATCTTGCGCCTTTGCCAGAGTCATCTATACTTGAGTAAAACCACTAATAGGACGGTGTCATGAACGTACTCCCAGTAGCCGGCAAGTTTGCCACACTTGTCTTTGTCTCGCTTTTTCTCGTGGCCTGTTCCAATACTGATACCAGCGAAGCTGACGCGGCTGCCGCTGAAGCCGCCGCCGCCGAGTCTGCCGCTGCCGAGGCCGCAGCCGCTGAAGCCGCAGCTGCAGAAGCGGCAGCAGCACAGCAGGCGTTGCAAGAGGCCGCCGATGCCGTAGGGACAGTCTTTTACTTTGAGTTCGACAGCTCAGCGCTGACAGATGCAGCCCGCACCGCGGTCGACGCTCATATCGCAGCCCTGTTGGGTAACGACGCCAGTGTTCGACTCGAAGGCCACACCGATGAGCGCGGAACTCGCGAATACAACCTCGCTTTGGGCGAGCGCAGAGCCAATGCGGTCAGAGATTACATGGTTGCCAACGGTGTACCGAGTTATCGCATCGAGAGCATTAGCTATGGTGAAGAGAACCCAGCGGCGTACGGATCTGGGGAATCAAACTGGCAGCAAAATCGGCGCGTAGAGCTTAAATAAGTCAGACGATTGCTATGAAGGATTTTCTCAAGCCGGTTACCTTAGCCGGCTTTTTTACAACTGCGGTCGTCGCATTGCCCAACGCTGCCCAGGATTATATTGACGTAGAAGCGGAGCGCGAAGCCGCCGAGCGAGCCGCTGTTGGCTATACTCCGCCGGACACTGGTACCGCAACGCCCGCCGGTTATACCGTGTCTGGGGTGACACCCTACGCAGGTCAAACCGTTACGGCTGTGCCGATCACGACGAATCAAGGTGTATCGCCAGCCAATCCCAACGTGGGCTCCCTTGTTGTGCAGTTGCAGCAGTTGCAGGAGGAGGTCAGGCGACTCAACGGGGTAGTTGAGCAGCAAAGTGCAGAAATCAATCGTTTGAAGGAACAGAGTTTAGAGCGGTACGTTGATCTGGACAGGCGAATCGCCGATCTCGCGAAAGGTTCTGCTGTCGTCTCTCCTACGGTCGTCGATACAGCAGGTGAGGAGGGACTCACCTTTGGCGGCACGCCGAACACTGACCCGCCGCAGCCGCTCCAACCCGGAGAGGAATCTGCTTATCAGTCCGCTTATGGGTACGTGAAGTCAAAAAACTTTTCGGAAGCGGTCGAGGGCTTTAAAAAATTTCTACAGAACTACCCCTACGGCCGCTATGCGCCTAATGCGCATTACTGGTTGGGCGAGTTATACCTTGTTATTGACCCTACCGAACCCGAGTTGGCTCGCCAGAGCTTTCAGTTGCTGCTTGATCAGTATCCGAATAACGCAAAGATTCCGGATGCACTGTATAAGCTGGGCAAAGTACACCTCCTTAAGGGCAATAGTGAGCGATCCCGAGAGTATTTGGATCGCGTTATTGCCGAGTATCCCGGGCATCCGGCCTCCCAGCTGGCGACCGATTTCCTTAGCGAAAACTTCTAACGTCGATGACGGGTGAGTCGACGGTGGCGCAGCTGCGGATTACCGAGATATTTCATTCCCTGCAGGGCGAGGCGCGCTCCGTCGGACTGCCCACCGTGTTTGTCCGATTAACCGGGTGCCCGCTCCGCTGTGTTTGGTGTGATACCGAGTACGCGTTCGCCGGCGGTGACTTGATGTCGTTAGCCGAGGTGATGGAGGTCGTCGCTGGTTTCGGCTGCAACCGGGTCTGTGTGACCGGCGGTGAGCCTCTTGCACAACCCGAATGTTTACTGCTTTTGACTGCTCTTTGCGATGCTGGCTGCGAGGTCTCGCTTGAGACCAGCGGTGCTTTGTCCATCGCTGAGGTCGATCTAAGAGTGAGTCGCGTGATGGATTTGAAGTGCCCCGACTCGGGAGAGAGTCATCGCAATCGGTGGGACAACATGGAATGCTTGACTTCACACGATCAGGTAAAGTTCGTGTTGGCGAGCAGAGCCGACTACGATTGGGCTCGCTTCAAGATTGATGAGTTTTCACTGGCGCAGCGCGTGGGTGATGTGTTGTTTTCGCCAACTCACGGCGGCCTCAGCCCCCGAGAGCTGGCCGAGTGGATGTTGTCTGATGGCGTTAATGCCAGATTTCAGCTTCAAATGCACAAGCTGCTGTGGAACGATGAGCCTGGACATTGACAGCCATGACTAAGCGTGCCGTGATTTTAACGTCGGGAGGACTCGATTCAGCGACCGTTCTCGCCATGGCGTATCGCCAGGGCGTCCAGTGCTACGCCCTGTCCTTTGACTACGGACAGCGACACCGTGCGGAATTACTCGCGGCGGCGCGTGTCGCTGAGGCATTTCCAGGCACTCTCCATAAAACCGTTGGATTAG
>Ga0255752_10000479_pt1 | contig 50003 bp, 50 predicted proteins | sample 011ome_25_FD_179952 | JGI IMG/M metagenome (GOLD analysis project Ga0255752, IMG submission 179952) | Coastal salt marsh microbial communities from the Groves Creek Marsh, Skidaway Island, Georgia - 011512CT metaG (version 2) | ecosystem: Environmental > Aquatic > Marine > Intertidal zone >...
CGGTTTCAGGTGACTTCCACGCGGGAGTCCCATCCTTTAACGGGATAGCCTTGTGTGACGTGGTGTAGCGGTAGCGTTTCTTTTCGGCATACTCTGGGTCTACCCTCGACCACAGATCGTAATCACCATAGCCTGCCTGTCCAAAGTAGATCGTTTGTCCCTTGGGCGACTTGGCCATGAACTTCTTGACTGGGTAGGAGCTTCGTTCGACCTTGGTCATATATAATTTCCCAGGATAATAATAAGAATGAATCTCTACTTCATCGCCTTTCTGATTGCTCTGGTGTTCATCATCAGTTACAAGCCCGGCGCTGGAACCATGCAGAAGTGGTTCGGGGTTAAGGAGGGAATGCACCACGAAATGATGGAGGGCGAAGCCGCCGAGACCCCCATTTTCAAGGTCACCAGTCGTGACGAGATTAACGCGCGAGAACTGAATAATATTTTTGGCGTTCAACAATAAATGCTTAATTCATTCGTGAACAAAGAGATGATCCTCGCGGCACTTGTTGTCATCCTAATTTGTTTCAGCCTTTATCTCTATATGGAGACCCGCTGGCTGAAGACATCACTTTACTCTATTGAAAATACTATTAAGGAGGAGATGATTGTTGATGAGGATAATAAAGAAGAGGAGCAAGAAGAAATAAATGGATCAGGAGACTCATAAAGCAATAACGATCCTAGTTATACCCGACGAGAACGAACCAACACGATATCTGACTGTATGTGATAAGCGATGGGATGACTGGACATTTGTTACCGGCGGTTGCCGAAAGCGAGAGATAGGTCATCCAATCCGTACCGCATTGAGGGAGTTGGAGGAGGAGACCAGGGGAGTCATCGCCATTAGCGAAGGATCATATCGGTATTTTTATTTTGAAGATGATGAAAATGCTGGTATTATCTATCATGTATTTGTAATCGAAATTACAATTCCCAGGACGATTCAATTGGACATGGTCGCGAGATTTAATCGCGAAAAGGAAATAACAGAAGAGAGAAAACGAAATCGTCAGTCGATAAGAAGGACGTACGACGAAAATAAGTACATGTCTTTTGATACAATGGAAGAATTTCAGCATAAAGCCAAATGGCCACTGATCGAAAATCAGGTTTTGGCAAATGACAATTTCCACCGTGCGCTGAATCCGTCATTTCCAAAAATCCCTTTTAATATAAGGAGAAACCGATGCGAAAATCCAAACAGGAACGTATTGCAGAATTGAGACATCTTTTGAACGTTAAAGATGATGATCAAGAATCTGAAGAAGCAATTCGAATCAATGAGCTTACCGAGGAAGAAGTGGTCGGTGAAATTTACCTTTTGAAAAAATACGGTCCCAAGAAAGATGATGAAATGACACTTTACTGCAACCTAATGTAGGCTTAAAAACAAAAAAACATAGTAAACCAGAAGACTTCCATGAGTTTCAAAGACGAATGTGAGCGACTTGGTTGGTGGTTCCGAACCAAACCCCAAGGAACCACTATTACTCACACACTGATGAACGGTTCGGGCGTACTTATCGTCCCCCTTCAACAGCGTGAGAGATTTTACGAGATGTGTATGAGATGTTTATCCAACAGTGAAAAGTTGTTTATGGTGGAACAGACTAAAAGTTCGGATCGTTTTAGAATGTTTTTGGATATCGACTACGTGACGACAGGAGAACAGGGTGCCGTCACAGACGAAACCATAAAGCGTTGGGCCATCCAACTTCACACTGCCTTTCCTTCGCTCGGTCCTATTCTCGTCTCCACATGCACGCGCACCCAGGGAGACAATTTCAAGAATGGAATTCATTTCTCGTGGCCTAACGTGACAGTGACAACTTCATCTGCATTGAATATTCTAAATCGCATCACTGTGACCCTTGTCGATTATGATCCAGATGTTCCATGGTCAACAGTCCTGGACAAGTCGGTGTTCAAGACGGGTTTGAGAACCATCTGGTCATACAAGATGTTGCGAACGACGAAGGAATTGGTTATTCCGTACGTACCGAGGTTCGAAATTGGCGAGAAAGGTGTCATAGAAATATCTCAATCCAATCCTTCAGCAAGTATGTTTAAACAATTTTCTATACTTCCGCATGGCAATGAACTGAATCATTTTGGGGCATCTGAAACTATTATTTCAGGGATTAGCTCAGATGACAAACTTTTGAAATGGCTCAAGCAGATATATCCAATACACGGCGTAAAAAGAATTGACAAGATCATTCCAAAGAAGACGCACTGGGTCATATCAGCTCAAAGTAAATACTGTGAATTCATTGGACGTGAACACAAAGGAAATCACGGTTGGTTTTTAATTGATAAAAAGACAAAAACTATTTTATTTAAGTGCCACGACGAAGATCACAAGCACATGAACGGAAGAAGCTGGATGGTTCATCCGGAAATATTAAAATATTTACAATATCTAGACAAGGTATGATATTTTTTATTATTGCTGGATTTATCATTATTTACATTCTTGGCAGAAGGTTCTCCGGTTATACAACCACCGAAATTGAAGATAAATTAAAACCACTGGATGAATTGTTATCAAACATGTCGCGATTTGCAAACCTGGATTCGGAAACTTATAAAAAATTCACAAAAGAAGTAAGTGAATTTAAAAATTTTGACGATCTGGATATTAGCAGTAGACATTTGAGAAAAGCCGTTGACGAGTTTGCATCAATCGCCGGAGCACTTCCTTCGGGAGATTCTCCTTATCACGATGAAATTGCAATGCTGGCGGCTGAATTTGGAATTACAGGTGAACAAATTCTTGCGGACATTGCAGAAAATACAAAAAAACACTTTACTCCACGTTTTTTAAATGCGCTTATTGATTAAAAAAACATTCCAAATGCTTTAATAATGGAAACAAAGACTCGTTCCGGACGCGTGATCAAGAAACCCGAATTTTTCACACCAGAAGAGATTGTAGAAGATGATTACAATGATTCAGATTATGAATCTGATGATGATTATTCCGATGTTGAATCTATTAGAACTGAAGATGAAAGTGATTATGATGGCGCAGACGACGAAGACGATGAATTAGATGATTTCATCGTACCAGACGACGAAGATGAAGATGAAGACTAGGTGCGCTGATATAAAACATTAAAAACATACATACATATTAAATTCTCCTCAATGGAAGTTGCGGTTGATAGTAGTGTTCCACAAGGATTTGATATGGATGAAGGTGCGGCTGCTCCAATTTATAGACCGAATGATATTTCGGCAGAGCCCGAGGAGGAAGTCCAAGATCAAGATAATGATCAAGTTCAGCCCATATATTACGAAATTCCTATGCCAAAACAGGAGGAAAAACCAGAAATTATTTACCATAATCCTCAACCTCAGGAAACGACATTCTTTTCGGGGGTTAGTCCTATTATCTGGATGGTAATCATATTTATAGCCTTTATTCTGGGCTTTTTTATGGGAATGGGCGCAAGCTCGCGTGGAAACTATGGGCCAGGTCAGGCGGCACCAATCATTCTAACCTCCGGTCGTGGGGTCTAAAAAATATAAATAATTAGTAGAAGATGGACGGGTTTAATGCAATCGCATCCATCGCATTTGGAATGATCGCCACATGGATTATTTTGGATCAGAGAGAACCGTACGTGTCTTTCCATACAGATCCAGGTGACGACCCTTCAAAATACTATGCCAAAGCATCCGAAATAATGGATAATAGTCTGTATGTAACGAATCCAGAGTCGTTATATGCAGGGTTTAGTTTGGAACCGGGGAAGCAGGTTCAGAAAATTCCAATCGGTCCCGTGGTGGACCGCCTTGGAAATGTCAAAGAAATCCCAGGTATTCCAGCTAGGGATATTCTATACCCCATCAGAGAAGATGTTAATCTTGAAATCGAAAAAATTCCATTCCCCGGCTCCGGCTCAAGTGAAGTTGAGATATTTCCCATGGTCTAATCGGAAAACATCTGTTCAGGATTCATCTTCTCCTTACCCTTTGACGAACTTGACGCCTCCTCTGTGACTTCCTCGACGATCGTGAGATTCTTCTTTCGCTCCTCCTCGCGTTCCTTGATGAGCCTGGCAACCTCTTCGTCTGCCATCTTGACAAGTTCCTCAATGCTCTTATCAGGGTGATCCTCCTTGAACTTTTCTACCAACTCGGATGGATGAGGAATTGGAGCCTCGTCCGGCTTGTTATAGAACTTGGAGTTTTCGTCACCGGCCTCCAAGAAAGGCATACTTGATCCAGAAGGCTTGGCCGCCATATCCTCCTTGCGCTTCTCGAACATCTGAGCGGCGTGCTTCTGATTCTCCTTGTAACCATCCATGATGGCCTGAAGACGCTCATCGGTGTACTTAACATTCTCTACCTCTGATACAGGCGGAGGAGGCAGAAGAAGCCACTCGTACATGTTTACCACATAGATGTCCACGGAGTTGTCCATTCCCTGAAGCTCCTTGGCATGCTCCTCAGCCTCAATCTTGGTCCCGAATGCACCACGAATCTTGATCATGAATTCGGTATGCTTGGCGCCCTCGGCGGGACGTACCCAGCCACCATCGAGGTTTCCAACAAATGAAAGACATGCCCATGTTAATCCAGGGACGGTAAGCTTATCCTTTACAAGACGAGACATTGTACTTACATTAACTAATTTCTCCTTTAATTATAAGATGTCACAGAGGGTTCTCATTTACGTGACCATGTGGTTATTGTTGTTTTCGTTTTTAAAAATTAGCAAGGAACCAAATAGTTTAAAAAAATTAAGAGAACGATATGGAAAATTAAGAGAATCTTTTTCAGAACTTTCCGAAGACCATAAATTTAGAAAATTAGAAGAACCCATTTTATTGGTGGGCTATCACGGAATGCAGGGGGGACTTTTAGGTTTCAATACGAACAAAGGTTCCGAGATTGGCCTTTGCGTTGACGGATGTCCCAACGAATTGATGCACGTCCTTTTGCACGAACTTGCCCACGCGACCGTAAAGGAGTACGACCACAGCCCGACATTCTGGAAAAATTTAGATGAATTGAAAAATTTTGCAGAAAGTAAAAAACTTTACAAGACAATCGAAGACCCCAAGGGATTTTGCGGTTCTCGCATCCATGATTAATTTTGTGTCTCAATAGTAATATGGCTGCCCCTACAGGCGTAGTGCCCGCGCTTAATCCAGCAGAGGCTGTTTACTTTATCAGTCTTTACTTCTTCAACTACTTTGTCCTTCAATTGGCGAGCAAGATCATGAACCTCTTGAACAAACCGGCACCAGATCAAGGCTCAGACGAGGAGAAGACGGCGACGTTTCAGGAGTTCTTTACGCTAATTTTCTACATCCTATCGGTCATTTCACTAATGTTCATTACCTTTCAGTCCAAAGGGTCTAGTCGCCCGGCGACCTTCTCTGGACTGGTGGTTGCACTGATTGCCGTACCGAGTTCGATTGGTCAGTTCGATCTCTTCAATGATCCTTACTGGAAGTATCTGTTACCTCTCGGTGTCACTCTGATAACTAATTATTATATCGGTTAATAGCAGAATGGCGGAACCTTATCTTCCATCAATAAAGGATTTTGACTTTTTCTTCAAGTTTCTATTCGCCTACTTCTTTATCCAGGTATGGGCGGTCCTTGTTGGTCAGGAAAACAAGGCGGAAGATAAACCAACCGAAGAAGACTATGAAAAAACCATAGCCAGGTTGGAAGCGAAACCCGCTAATAAACTCAACTATTACGAAAAGATCGAACTCGCAGCATCAAAAAGGGAACTTGAAAATATCAAGAATAATCCCATCAGTGAAGATCAAGAAAACCTTTATAATCAGCGCCGCAAACTGTTCAAGTTCGTCTTCATAACGTTATTCATGTCCATTTTTGCACTTGTATTGATTGGGTTTTTGGATGTTCCGGCAAGGGATATTGGTAAAATTGCAGCATTCATATTCGTAACGGGTTCACTTTTGAAATATCTTTTTGATGTCTCGTTGATAGATGGGCAGGTTCGCATGATCGTTTTTGCTGGTCTGTCACTTTACGTGGATGAATTCCGCGAAATGTTAGGACGTGTCTCCGCTCAATTTTAAAATCCAGAATAATAGTAATAATGGATGTATCAAGTCCAGGGTACATGTTTGGTTCTTGGGTCCTATGGTCGGCCCTGATCTTACCTACCATGTATCTTAATAACAACAGCGACCCTAAGAAGGCCAAGGATCAGATGTGGGTTCGCACCGCCGTGGTCTTCGGGCAGGTGTTGATCGCCGGAGGTGCACTTGCCGCCGCGCCAGCTGTCAGGGCACTTCTGATGAATCCTATACCCCCTATGGTGATGGGTTCTATGCTCTATGTTCTCAAGTATACCAAAAAATCAAAACCGTTCGATAAGAATGAACTCGTCAAGTGGGTCGCCATATCGTCGCTGATCGCCACTGTCGGCATACCGCAATTGATTGCCGGGGTTAAGAGGGGGAACTTCACGGGAGGTGAATATTCCGGTCTCAAGCCTGGAACGATTGGCTACACGGTCGCGTCTTTCTTTGTCTGGGGAGTCATGATCTTGCCCATGATCAAGGCGCGTTTCGAGTCCGCCGTCGCCCAGGTCGTTGATGATCAGGAAGATGCGAAACTTTCCGACGCAGAAAAGAAGATTGCCGAACTCAAGGCACAACTCGGCGAGGACAGGACTGGTATCATCGGTTTCTTACCGATTCTTGTGAAACTCATGGTAGTGGCTGCCGTGGCATCCATACCAATTGTTCAATCGTATATCAGTGATCCTCTTTCGCCCATAATTGCGATCGTCGTCTACGTTGCGCTTCGCACGGCTCGCCTTATCACGGATACCGAAGCTGCAGTTCTTGCCGCGGTCGCGTTAATTCCCCAACTCCAGACACTTTTGCGAAATCCCATCCCTCCGGTCATCCTGATCGCCTTGTATCTGTTTATGAAGAATATCGGAGTCAGTAAAGACAATATTGTCGGAAACACGGGAGTAATTTCGTTGGTTCTCTCGGTCGCTTTCCAGCTAATTCAGGATGCCCTTCCAACCATTCTCAGCGTCAAGGGCGCAACTCTGACCACCGGAACTTTGTTTTTCAACAATATCAGTTTCGTGAGTTGGCTCATGGTGTCACTTCCGAGTATCTACTTCTTCCTTCGCGGACGCAACAAGGTCGAGGGAAATAATGTCACAGAATTGCCCTACAATAAAACCAAGGAAGGATTCGAAGATATCAAGGAGTGGCAGAAGGATGGGATTCAGTTAATTCAATTGATTGTTCTCTTCCTATTGGCAACTGGCATCCAATCATTCCGCGGTCTGTTCATGAACCCAGTACCTCCCGCGGCGATGCTAGGACTTCTCGCGTTCACCATGTGGGTTCAGTCTAACAACCCAGACGCAAGCTATCCGGATAACGAGGGTCTCGCCGCAATCATTGCTGGATTTGGCTTTGGTGCCAATTTCACTTTGGTTGACCCCGTGCTCAAGGCGATCTTCAAGAATAGCGGAGGTGCGCCGCCGATGGAATCAGCGCCCATCGCATTTTCCCCAGAGCCGGTGATTTCACCCGCCTCGGGATCCTAATACAACATCCAACCAGAATAAAATCACTAACACTAATAGTAATGGCAAGCAATAAGTCAACTGATGGTCGCGTGACCGCATTCACACTTCTGTTTGCATTTGCAGTCGTTCTCGCTGCCTACCTCTCAGGTCCCGAGAATAACTTTTGGATGGCACCGGGTGCCATCATGTACATGATACTCCTTCTGTCGATTGCCATCCCCCGTTGGCCAGCCGTGGGAGACGACACGAAACTCAACAAGAACCTTGCGGTAATCATCACACTTTTGATCGTCCCCTCGGTCCTCGCACCGGTATTTGGAATCAAGACCAGCACCAACGTCTACAACTATTGGCGTTCCATCATGATCCCTCTTTATTTAGGTTATGCCTTTATGAAACGTAATATGCCAGGATCATCGATTCTGGTCACCTTCTCAACTCCACTGATTCTCATGCTATCAATGATTTTCAGTATCAATCCCCTACCAAACGCAGTAAAGATCCCCGGGACCAATGTCGCCAATGAATAAAGTTAAAGAATAGAAACACAAGGTACCTACCTTACTAATGACTGTTTATACCAAAAAGACCCTCCATCAACACATCCTCGATAGACCCGACAGTTACGTGGGTCAGGTCAAACCAGAAGATAGAGATGTGTGGGTGCCGCAGGGAAACAAGTTTGTCAAACGTACCGTGCGCGTCTCGCCCGCTTTGACCAAGGTTTTTGATGAAATCTTGGTGAATGCTTTGGATCAAAGCTCCATGCACCCGTCCGTTACAAAGATATCCATCGACGTGGATGAATCGGGTAGAATCACGGTCGCCAACAACGGCGTCGCCATCCCCGTGGTGATCCACGAACAGACCCAGGTCTGGACTCCAGAACTGATCTTCGGTCACTTGCTGACATCTTCGAACTACGACGATTCCCAAGAGAGAACCACCGGTGGTCGAAACGGATACGGAGCCAAACTCACCAATATCTACTCCAAGGAATTTGAGATCAAGGTTGATGACCCCGAGACAAGGAAGTCCTATCACCAGGTCTGGAGGGATAACATGCGTATCTGTGCCGAACCCAAAATCAAATCCTTCGCCGGAAAGACGGCCAAAGTGCAGATCAGTTGGATCCCAGACTGGGAACGCTTTGGCCTTTCGGGAATCACCAAGGACGTCAAGGACATATTCACAAAGAGGGCTTTAGATGCCGCCGCGTGGGTTCCAACCAAGTGCAAGGTTCACTACAATGGCGAGGCGTTGGCCATCAAGCATCTTCAGGATTACACTTCCCGCTTCACCGACCAGACTTTGGCTCAACTCAAGCAAGATCGCTGGGAGGTTCTGGTATGCTCCTCGGTGGGTACGGGATTCAAACAGATCTCATTCGTCAACGGCATCTGCACCGAGAAGGGTGGGACCCACGTGGATCACGTGGTCAATCAGATCACTTCGGACCTCGCCAAAAAGACCAAGTTGCGTCCTTCGCAGATCAAGCAGTGCATGATGGTCGTGGTCAAGGCGGTACTGGTCAATCCCTCATTCTCCAGTCAGTCCAAGCACGAATGCATGTCCCGCGTGCAGGACTTTGGTTCCAAGTTTGAACCGACGTCTGCCTTTTTGAAGCAGGTCAAGGGCGTTCTGGAACAGGAGCTACTGGCACAGACAAAGGCTTCCGAGGTTCGTGATCTCAAAAAGACGGACGGCGCCAAGAAGAGCAGGATCACCGGAATCCCAAAGTTGGACGACGCCAACTGGGCGGGAACGGTCAAGTCCAAGATGTGCACCCTGATCATCACCGAGGGAGATTCGGCAAAGGCTCTGGCTATCAGTGGTTTGTCCGTGGTCGGCAGGGATCAATATGGCGTCTTTCCACTCAAGGGAAAACCGAGGAACGTTCGGGACTTGGGTTCAAAGGCACTGACGTCCAATCAGGAATTTTCAGATTTGAAGAAGATCCTAGGTCTCCAGCAGGGAAAGAAGTATGCAGACCTGAGTGAACTCCGTTACGGGAGACTGATGATCATGACCGACGCCGACGTGGACGGTTCACACATCAAGGGTCTGGTCCTGAACATGTTCGACTGCTACTGGCCCGAGTTGATCGGAATGGGCTTCGTGGTGAGCATGATTACTCCAGTGATCCGCGTGAAGGGCGGAAGGATCAACGAGTCCTTCTATTCCGAAAAGGACTTTGTGAACTGGATCGAGCGGTCGCATGGTGGTAGGGTCCCACGTGGCGTCACCATTAAGTACTACAAGGGTCTTGGTACTTCCACGTCTGCCGAGGCAAAGGAGTACTTCAAGGATCTGACCAGACTTACGGTGGGATTTGTGGCCGACCAAGATAGTCAGAAGTCTGTGAGTTTGGCATTCGACAAGTCACTAGCAGACGATCGGAAGCAGTGGCTGGCCGAACCCTTCCGCGGAGATTCGCTCCCCTACGGCAAGGTGACTTCGGTGACCGTTTCGGATTTCATTCACAAGGATCTCATCCAGTTCAGCCACGCGGACATTCGCAGGTCCATCCCAGATGTCCGTGACGGTCTGAAACCTTCTCAGCGCAAGGTCATCTTCGGGTGCATGAAGAGGAATCTCACCACCGAGATGAAGGTCGCTCAGTTGTCTGGTTACATTTCGGAGCACACCGCCTATCACCACGGCGAAATGAGTTTGCAGGGAACCATCGTGGGACTGGCTCAGGATTACATGGGATCAAACAACATGAATTTGCTAGAACCATGTGGCCAGTTTGGAACCCGTCTGGCGGGTGGCTCGGACCACGCGAGTGCCAGGTACATCTTCACGAGGTTGTCCGAACACGCCAAGGTATTTGATGAGCGGGACAATGCCTGTCTGACTTACCTCAAGGATGACGGAAAACCCATCGAGCCCGAGTACTACCTTCCCACACTGCCTATGATATTGGTGAACGGCGCAGAGGGCATCGGGACGGGGTTCAGCTGCAAGGTGCCTCCGCACAATCCAGTGGACGTCAAGGAAAATCTGAAGCGGATCATTCGGGGAGAGACACCGAAGCCCATGAAGCCGTGGTTCCGTGGTTTCAAGGGAACCGTTACGGCTTCGGACGAAGGCATCTGGACACTTCGGGGTCTGTGGCAGTCAAGTGGCGACAAGGTCGAGGTCACCGAACTTCCACCGGGCACGTGGACCCAGACCTACAAGGAGTTTCTGGAAGGGCTTGTTGAGAAGAATGTCATCAAGAATTACAACAATCACAGCACGGAGGAATCTGTCCGTTTTGTGATCACTGGCTACAAGGGGTCGTCGCCGGAGAAGGATCTCAAGTTGACTTCAACGGTCCGAAGCACCAACATGTATCTGCACGGCCCCCGCGGCATAGAAAAGTTCGGTACGCCACTGGACATCCTTAAGACCTACGCCAAGGAGAGAATGGAACTTTACGTGAAGCGCAAGGAATATCTGGTGGCTACATTGGCTAAGCGTTCCGGAATGGCGATGGACCGCGCCAACTTCGTCAAGGGAATCCTAGAAGGTACGCTGAAGGTCATGGGACTGAAGAAGGCAGACGCCGAGGAGAACATGCTCAAGAAGTTCAAAAAGGTCGACGGGAGTTTCGAGCACCTCTGGGGTCTGAAGACGTCTCGGTACACTCAGGAGGCGGTGCAAGAACTCAAGCAGGAAGCGAGAACGCTATTAGACGAGTTGAAGCGCATCAGGGAGATGACGGTCAGTGCCATGTGGATGGAGGACCTAGACAGGTAGAACATTTTTTAGTTGTTTTGCTTTCTTCACTATATTCGACCACCTTTCTTCGTTATTTTCCGAAAAGCGTTCCGAGGTGGAGTATATTTTGAATTTCCCGTTAGCCACGTCTGGTCTTGAAATTTCACAGTTTGGGTCATCCGTCTTCATCATGCGTTTGTATTCTTCCACGATGTCAGAAGGAATATCTGGTGCGTGATCCATTATTTTGTCATATTCTTCGCGGATCTTGTGACAGTATTCGACTGCATTCATGCGGTCTTCTAGTTCAAGTGACAACTCCAGGGAGATATCTCTGGCAAGTCTTCCAAACATTTTTGAGGTCTGTGCGTTGGCTTCGTATTGTTCGCCGCACCTCAGGAACTTGTGAATACTGGCTATCCCGGCAGCAGCCAGGTTTAGAAAACTGAATGTGTAGAGGAGTGCCATAGATGCGACCCCAGAGGACGATGAGACCAGCGTTCCCAGTCCCGCCACCGTGGTGATGCCGATGTAGGAAACTGAAAGGTTTCGGTGACTCGCGTTGTGATTTTGTGCACTCCTATTGTGGAGCCACCGGTACCCAAGTGCTTTTTCGCCCCAGGACTTGATGAGTTTTTCCTGTTTAGGGTGCCAGCTCATTGCATTTTCAATACGTTTCTGCTTGTCCACCAGGAACTTTGCTTCGAGATGTTCTATGTGTCCTTCTTCTGCGTCTGGTTCCATCTACTTAAACATTACATTTTAATAAATAGTAATGAAGTTCTCTGCTAAGGTTGTGACTCTTGAAGACGGAGTGAAGGAGGTGGCTGTTCGTGCAGACGACGGCAAACCTTTGTTGGTTACACTCAAGGGAGCCCAGGTGGTTTCTGTAGACGATGAACTTCTTCTCAAGGTTAGTGACGAGGCCGTGGCGCAGTATGAGAGCGATGTTCTGGCAAAGGCTAAGGAGTCTAAGATGGCTTGGTTCGGTAAGGAGATCGCAGACTCTCGACTTGAAAGTGCATTTACTTCTTCTTTTTCTGTTGACGAGAATATCTTGAGCGTGCACAAGGCCGAAACCGTCAGGCTGTATGATGGCAAGCGAGAATTGGTTGAGGACAAGGATCTAGTCAAGGACGACGTGGTCGACGTGGTGGTCCAGCTCCGGTCGGTGCAGTTTCTTCAGAAAAGTTTTGAGACCGAGTGGGTTCTTCATCAGGCCAAGTTCAAGGCCGAGCCAAAACCTAAGAAGGCGATTGTTGATTTTTCGGATTGTCTTTTTGATGAAGAGCCAGAGGAAGAGGAAGAGGAGGAATTTTTTTAGTAAGTAACATTAAACGATATGAAGGTTAAGATGATGAAGACCGAGACTATGTTGCTCTTGGCCCTGCTCGTTGCCGTGGGTTATTTTATGTGGGCGAACAACGGAGCGATCCGCCGGGCCCTCGGCATGGCTCCCAAGGAGGGCATGTACAGCTGGAACTACCTTGCCGGTAAGGAGGGGTACGAGGGGGCGAATGTGGCGGATTACATGGGTGCTCCTGTGAATGGCAATGGTCTGTCCATGCCCGCCGCGGCTGCCAACGGTATGGGTATTGCCTCCAGCCTGCTCCCCCGCGACGTGGCGGCTCAGGAGGACTTCGGCGAGTTCGCTCCCGATGACATCCTCAAGGGTCAGAACTACCTGAACCCCCGCGCGCTCATCGGTTACCCCGAGACCGTCGGCGGTGCCCTGCGCAACGCCAATCAGCAGATCCGCTCGGAGCCCCCGAACCCCCGCGAGGCGGTCAGCATCTTTAACACGTCCACGATTGTGCCGGACCAGATGCGCCCCGCTTTCGAGATTGGCCAGGGAACCGTATAGATTGATCTAGTTTAATACATTTTAGAAACATTCAGGGAAACAACTCTGACTGTTTATGAATTAAAGAAATTACGCCATTTGTTAACAAAATGTCAGAGGGAATGCCGATTAGCGATCAGTTCAAGGAGGCTATTGCCGAACTTGAAGGCATCAAGACACAATTGACGGAGGCGCAGAAGGCTATCAAGGTGCTTAAGGATCGGGAGTCAAGTCTTAAGACCTTTATCGGTGGATACATGAAGGCTCAGAAGATTGATGACGTCCAGACACGTGGCGGTACCAAGGTCACCCAGAAGACGTCAATCAAGAAGCCCGCAATCACTAAGAAAATCCTAATGGATGAACTACCGAATTACATTGAGGGTGGTCAGGAGCGACTTAATCAGATCATCAAGGAAATTGAAGACAAGTTGGAACCCAAGCAGACATCAAGCCTTCAACTCAAGTTAAAGAAGAAATCTGAAGAGTAACCAAAGATGGTGAGTTCTAGTCTTCTTGATTATACCCCCATTGCCCAGCCTCAGGTAGTTGAGGATCCGCAACTCGAAGAGGATGATGAGGGATTCTTTGATCCAAATGAGTACGAGTATGAGGACTGGATTGCCTATTACAGTGATGAACTTTGGAATAACTGGGAAAATTACAGGCAACAATGTTACGACCAGATGATCCCCGAAGAGATCACGTTTTCCGAGTTTTGTAAAAATGAGTACTATTATTAGTTTTAAATGTTGGCAATCAATAGTTATGGTACGACTGCCAGACGTCACAAGTACAAAGGTCATTGTTCCAACCGTTCTATTCGCCTTCCTATCACCTGCCGTAACAGGCATGGGTGGGTTGACGGATCGACTGGGAATGACCTCTGTATTCGGCATCCTGTATATAATCATTCTTCGTGGGGTAATGAAGTACGTGGTTCGGCCAAGCGAGGTCTATCTCGCATCCGCAATGTACTTTCTTCTGAGCGGGATAACAACGACCCAAGAATTGATAATAAGAAACGCGTTTCTTTATTGGATCTTATTTGCGGTTATTCGCTCACAAAGTCCTCTCGAGTTCTAAAAAGGATGAAGTATCTCGTCGTGGGTCCCGGTGCCATGGGATTCTATGCAATCCTAGGGACAGTTTATGCCCTTAACAATTACGATAAAACCAAAGATCTCGAAGCCGTTGCTGGATCATCCGCTGGATCGATTGTGGCGTTTGGGTGTTTAGTTGCCAAGTGGGATATCATAAAACTTTTTAGAATCATCCGAGAGGTTGTTGATGTCAATTCACTGATGAGACTGAACCTGAAGTCCCTTTTGAATAACTATGGTTTGGTGCCAGCAACCAGGTGGAAAGAGGTGTTCACGAAGATATGCATGGAGTTATCCGGAAAGGAAGATTTCACGTTCAAGGAACTCAAGGAATGGTCTGGCCTGGACTTTTACGTTTCGGCGTACAACATCACCTTGCAGAAGAGCTGTTATTTTTCACATCACACACATCCTGATATGTCAGTTTCCCATGCGGTATGCATGAGCATCAGTATTCCTTTCTTGTTCGAGTCCATGGTGTACCAGGGGCATCGCTACGTGGATCTGGCAGCATTTGAAACGTGTCCACTGACACCTTTCATAGGAAAAGACATGAATGAACTTATTTCAGTCGAATTGGACCCCGAACCTTCGACGGAAAAGCCACCCCATATAGGGTCGTTTGTTGATTTCATACAACACTTTATCACTTCAATTATGAGAAATAGAGTGGTCTATGAAAAGCCTACGATCTACATCAAGATGAAAGAAGGCGAGGCATTTAATTTTTCTATGGACGATGACAAGAAAACGGAACTCTTTTATCATGGGTATCTCACTGGAAAGAAGTTTTTCAAGATAGAGCGCGAATAATGTCCTTGATCATCAACGCCGTGACACCTGCCATAAATAGTACTACTATGTAACCCAATTCCGAATCCATGACGCCGTCGATTTCGTAAAATTCCACGACATCTTCTTGATTTCTTTCCACAACTTTCTCTAAAGGCGGCTGGTTTTTTACCGTCTCTCGAGGAAGTCCTCCGTAGGCATCGTCAATGGAACAATAGCCTACCATTATTTAATATCATATAGGAAATTATTTACAATTCCAACGTAGTCTTCCCCTTCTTGCCACGTTTCTTCTTGGGGGCCGAGACCTCAACTTCCTTCACGGAACCATTCACACTCACAATGTCGGAAATGTCATCATCAATTACTCCGTCACTTGAAGGTCCCGCTGGACTCCTATTTTCTTCAACGTCACGCATGGTGGTGGATTGAGGATTCATGAACGTTGACATGAGTGAAGAAAGATCCATATTTGGTCCCTGAACCTCTCGCCTGGCAATCGATGGAGGTGGACGAGGATCCAAGTTGGAATTATTTGCGTTACTGGCTGTATTTGCCACGGCAGACATCATGCTCTTAATGAGATCGGGATTCTGCTTGATGACATCGTTCATCTGCGGCATAGCCGACTTGAACATAGAGTGCGTCAGATGGAACATCGTGGCTGAACCTCCGAGCATCATCATCAGCTTCAACTCAGGCGCCATCTTAGCCTTGCCCCGGTACTTCACGTACAGTTCTTCGAAGACATCGTCGTAGTCGTCCACGCCATCCATCACCGACTCGGACCACCCGTCCAAATGGATGTCCAGGGGGTTGTAGCGCTTGTTCAGAAATTCAATCCCCGTCACGCAGGCAATGAGCATCCGCCGCTGCATCTTGACCGACTGTTCAACATCGATGGAATAAGACATTCTCTTTGCCTCGCCACGGATGTCGTGGATGGAAGAGTGCATGTTCAGTCGCTCAATAGAACGGATACCCTTCTTCTCCAGACGAGTGATCTTATTCAAAAGATCGGCCTTCTCGTCGTCGATCGACTTGTACCCAGGTGATGGTGAATCTTCGTCGTAATTATCACCACCGTCATATTCGCCAAAATCATCACCGTGGTCCTCTGGCTCTTCCGCAGGGGGTGGCGGCCTCGCCGAAGGCGTCTGCTTTCCGTGATTGGCAAAAGCCATAAACGAAGAGACGGGAGCCTCCATAGGCCGTTCATCCAGTCGGGGATTGTTGGACTTCTTGCGTCGGGTGGCATCCAGGACAACACCATTGAACAGGTTTTGCTCATCGGCATCCAGGTCGACCATCATCTCATCATTATTGTCGAGTTCGATTTCAAATTCACTCATACTTAATGTTGGTTTATAAACTTATGTCCAAGTCTTTAACGCAGAAAAAAATAGATAGTTGTATTAAGGAATTATGATCAGCAGTCAATTTGCTCTCGTGCTTGTATTGACAATTGTGGTGCTCATGTACGTCAAGTGCTTTATGGGCATGAAGAAGAGCGGATACAAGTTGTCCCCAGAGTCGATAGATGTCTCGCCCATGATCAGCGGAGACTCCATTTCCAAGCTGCCTTACACTCTCGACTGCGTACCAGGCCCAGGCAAGAATGCAGCCTACTACACCAAGGACATGACCCCCGGTGGGTTCTGTGGTGATCAGGCGCTCGTCCGCGAATCCATGTCTTACCAGATCCTTGGTGGAATCGGTGGATCTCTGCTTGAAAAGTAAATTAAAGAAATGAAAACAAGGGTAAGTACGAAAAACAATGTCTACCGAGGATGTGATGAAGGAGCTTACTGAGATGCGCAAGGAGATCAAGAGTCTTACCAAGCTGGTTCGCAAGATGGCCAAGGTTCAGGATGATCCCGATGGATCAAAGGCCAAGGAGCGTGCCGCCAACACCGGGTTCAACAAGCCCTGTAAGGTCACCAAGGACCTGACTGACTTTATGGGTCTGACCGAAGGCACAGAGGTTTCGCGTACCGACGTGACCCGCTTTGTCAAGCAGTACGTCAAGGACAAGGGTCTTTCTCACCCAGAGGATGGACGAAAGATTATTCAGGATGATGCGATGAAGAAGCTCCTGCAGACACCTCAGGGAGAGACCCTCTCGTATATGACCTTGCAGAAGCACATCTCAAAGCACTTCATCAAGGCTTAAACAGAAAATACCAATAGATTATAAATGATTTCCACTCAGGAGGTTGAGGCCATCATAGGTACGAACATCAAAAACATCGATGTGTACCGGAAGGCCTTCAAGCACAAATCTTCTGTTCAACACGATGGCGTCGAGGGTTCCTACGAAACGTTGGAATTTATGGGCGACTCCGTGTTGGGCTTTATTGTCACCAAATACTTGTTCGATAGATACGAGAATCTTCAGGAAGGTTTTCTTACTCGTGCAAGAACCAAGATCGTCTGTGGTAAGACTCTGGCGGATGTGTCTGCCAAACTGGGATTCCACAACTGGATCGAGATGGATGAAAAGGGTATGAGGAATGGTTGGAACAACAATCCCAAGATTCTTGAAGACGTCTTTGAGGCGTTCATCGGTGCAATCTACCTAGACCTGGGAATGATCGAAGCCAAGAAGTTCGTACTGAGTATACTGGATAATCCAGATCTGATCCGCCTTGATCGCCTAATGGTCGACGACAACTACAAGGACATTCTCATGCGCGTCTGTCAGGCACAGAAGTGGGATCTTCCTGAGTATCGCCAGCTTGAACATGTGGATACCACCAAGTTCAGGATTGGCGTTTACGTACAAGGTCATCAGTGGGGGACTGGTAAGGGTTCTACCAAGAAGGAGGCAGAACAGGCGGGTGCCTACTTCACACTCAAGCGTCTCGAAGAAAAACTCGAGAAGAGACTCGTCCCTTCCAAGCGACCCAATGCCATGATTAAAAATGTCCACAGAAAGTAATAATGAAGGTCGCCCTTATCAATCCTATCACCAAGACAGTCAATGAGATGTGCACCGGTCACGAGGTTCGTGCATGGGGTCGGAAGACCGGAAAGGTGTCAGTGGATGTCCCTACCGGATTTCCCGTGAAGTCCATCGCCGACGTGAAGTCATTCGGTCCGGATGTCGTGGTCGTGGAGAAACGCGGGAATGGCGTTTTCAGGGAGTTCGCCAAGCACTTTGACAAGGTAGTGGATGTCGAGGGACTTCGTCTCATTCTTTCCGCCAAGGTCCCCGAGCCCGTGGTGGTCAAGTCGGAGCCGGTCCCCGAGCCCGTGGTGATCAAGGAGGAGCCAGTGGTGATCAAGGAGGAGCCAGTGGTGATCAAGGAGGAGCCAGTGGTGATCAAGGAGGAGCCCAAGGAGCCGGTCCCCGAGGTGTTCGCCGTTGCTGCCGCCGCCGTTGAGGAAGTTGAAAAAGTTATTCAGGAACCAAAGAAGTCTCGCAAGACCAAGAAACCCACCAAGTCCTCCACTTAAACACTAGGGACCCAAACACATTAGTATGATGCATCCTCAAGCAGCAAAGTTTTTCAATAAGACTTATCCTGAACAACGTTCCGATGCGTGGTTCAAGATGAGGGGCACGATGCTCACCGCGTCAGATGCCGGAACTGCCATAGGCGTCAATCCCTATGAAACTCCTGAAAAGTTGATCCTAAAAAAGTGTGGAGTCAGCGAACCATTCAATGACTGGGCGACCAAGCATGGACAAAAGTATGAAGACGAAGCCAGGATCATTTACGAGGAACGTCACAATGAAAAGGTCTTCGAGATTGGCCTGGAACAGCACCACACCCTCGACTGGATTGGTGGCTCGCCCGACGGAATCACCCACTCCGGTAGACTATTGGAAATCAAGTGTCCCAAGTCTCGTCCCATAGGTGACGGAACACCACCGGTGTGGTATATTGCACAGGTGCAGGTGCTCATGGAATGTCTTGAACTGGAAGTCTGTGACTTTGTTCAGTATAGACCTTCTGAAATAACCTACCCCAAACCGGCCGAGTTTGTCTGCGTGGAAATCAAAAGGGATCGCGAGTGGTGGGACAAGTACATGCCGGTCATGAAGGCACTGTGGGACAAGGTCCTCTGGCACCGGGAACATGGACACCAGGAACTGCTTCCTCCACCGAAGCCCACGATAGACGATCTGGTCAAGGAAATTGAAGAACTCGAGAACCACCTCACCAAGGTGAAGAAGATGGCTCTCGGGATCGCCAAGGAACACTCGGCCCTGAAGACGGGTCGCTGGTCTAACGAAGACGAGGAGTGGCTACTGAAGAACAAGGACAAGAAGATAGAGGAACTTGCCGAACACGTCAAGCGAACGGTCAAGGCCACCAAGATACGTCTAGAAAAGTTGATCAAGGAGCAACCCAAACAGGAGTGGACGATCACCGAGGTCGCCGAAGATGATATCTAAAACCCGACCTTGCCCTGAACCCACGGAAGCGTCTGCCTCCCTGGAAGATTGGGCGCTCGACAGATGAAGCGAATGACGAAGTGATTAATCTCCTTACCGCCGTTTGGATTTGGGATGAGGGCACCGTTTTGATTGTATATTTTCACAGTCAGACGGTCCAAGTTTTCTATGGGATGAATAAATTGAGTAGTTTGATCGTAATTGTCTCTGAATGCAATGAGCTGATCCGATGAAGGCACGTCGGCGACCGTGATGATGGATGCGAAGGCACCGCGGGCAACCGATTGAACCGGTACCGCCGCAGGGACATTCGGTGGATTCTTGGTAAGTCTGTCGTTGAAATTGGATTCAAGTTCTCGAATGCGCAGATAGAGGTGTTCCACAGATCCACGGGTGTGGACGTGCGCCGCCAACAATCTCGCCTGTACCACCTGCTTCAAGGGAGTGTTGAAGTAGACGGTAAAGTTATTTGAACTCGTTTGATCCAGGGTATCGAACGAAATAGTGTAATACTCGTAGTTGAAATCGGGAAGTCCTGTCGATACATATGAGGCTCTAGCCATTTACTACTTAGCCAAGAGAATTGCGAGCACCAAAAGAACGACGGCCATCGGGATGAATATATGCATGTACTTGCTTGGGACTCCCATGAACTCGCGTCTAGGCAAAAGGGCGCCGACGGGTTCCTCGGAAACTTCCGGATTGTTCCTATTTCTGGTGCTAGATCTGTAGTAGTTAATTAACTTGCGCGCAAACGTATTTTCGGAACCAGGTTTCGTCGGTGGAGCAATATTGGGCTCCAGACGTTTGTCTTCTTCGTCCTGTTGCTTGGTGGCAAAACGCTTATCCTTGGTGGCCTGGACGGATAATTTCAAAACGAATTCTTCAGTGGATGCTCCGGTTTTTGTAAATGGATACAACTTAAACGAACTGTCACTCGTGTCGTAATAATAGATGGAAACCTTGATGGCTTCCATGACAGGTATCGTCTTTTGAACGCCAAATCTATCATTAATAGAACTCATCACGTAGTTTGTGGGACTCGCTCCGGCCAGTGCCGGGACGATCAAAGAACCAGTGTAGGCAAAGTTCAGATTGGTTTCACCAGACTCTGGTGGATTGTCCACGGTGTAGATCCGATCGGTCAAAACACCATAATTTGGAACTTCCAAAACCACATAGTAGGCATGAACGTTGCCATTGACCTGCGATGACGTTCCGTTGATATATGGGATGGACGCCGATACAAAGTTCATGGACTCAATTCCATAAAGGGGTGTACTGAGATAACTGGTGAAGTTGTTAGCATCGGTTGTGGCTCTGTCTTTTCTGGTTGAACTGTCGATAACGATGTCGTAACTTGACATACTCTATTATTAGATTGCTTTTTTTCAATGAAGAAATCACGGAGGTCCAGGTCGTCCAACTCTTCGCTGAAAACATCATCAAGCTCCGAGTACTCAACCTGGGGTTTCAAAATCTGAACGCTCTCCTCATGTTCCAGTGGGACCAACGATTTTTCGGTATCGGACTCGGTCTCACTGGAAAATGTGGCATATTCGTCTGGGTCGTATTCATACCCTTCCATGGGTTCTACCAGACACTAGAGTTTTTCAACGAGAACAAATGACGCGCTCCCCTATAGGATCGAAGTAACTCTTATAGGGAAACTGTGGATTAGCCAGACCAATTCCACCAGGCATTATTACTATTAGCGTCTAGAATTTACGGCGCTCTTTAACATCATCTCAAGTTCGGTCTCGGGTTCCCAGTCAGTCCACTCGCGGACCGCCTGGTTTACCTCCAGATAGCGTTCGTCGTCGCCGTCGTACTCGCGGAACTCGTCGTCGAACCCCATGTCGCACTCTTCCACCACCATGTCGTCGTCCGTCTCCCACCCTTCGTCCGAGTCGTCGTCACTTCCTTCTGGCAGTATGGATCCGTAGACCCTTCCGACCATCTTCATGGCGCTCCACTTCATACCGTATTCCATGTCCAGTGCCGTCACGATGCTCCTTCCGGTGGCCTTGCAGTATTCCGCGGCCACAACCACGGCAGTCTCCAGAACAGGCTGAATGGCGTTCACGGCCGCATCAATGATTTGCTGCTCGCGACTCATTATTATTTTTTAAAATGTCCCTTTCCTTTAAGTGAGGATCATGCAGAAGCCTCCAGTTGAATTCCGTGGAGACACGGGGATTGGTGCCCTAACTGGTATCAGCGCCATTGGTACCAGTGAAGAAATGTTATACAACGACGTCCCCACAATGATAAATAATTTTAACGAATACACCAACACAACACCTTACTACAGATTTTATACACCCGTTTCTACTAGTTTTTTGGGACAAGAAATACGTCACGTATTCAATCCAAAAGAGATGGGAGATCTCATGACCGGTTTTATGCTGAAATTCACATTCCCAACTACGTCCGTGCCATCACCTTGCGTTCAAAATTTAGGTCTCTCTATGATAGAACGAATTGATTTATTTATCAATGAAGAAAAGATTCAAACACTGAAAGGAGATTGGATGTCTATTTATGAAACAATGCATTCTTCAAATCAAGATAGGGAAAACATTCTTGGAATAATGCACAACTTTGGTACAACTTATGATCAAAAAGGTATAGTAACATCTTATCCAAAAGATTTGTACTATCCAATACCATTTTTCTTCAACAATCATTATAATGATTCGAACGTTGATACAACCTCATTTCGGCCTCCACTTCCTCTATGTGCGCTGTATAATTCTAAAATTATGATAGTGATTAAATTTTTAAATTTAGAGGACATTGTTCGAGACACATCTGGGTTTTCATCTGGTGCGGATCTTTCAAATTTTACGTTTGTGACCGAAGAAGTAAAATTATCGGAACAAGAACGATATTCCTTTTTATACAAAAATGTGAATTTTCCAATTGAAAAGGTAAGTGATGAAAGCGTAGAATTAGAACCCAAGGCGCTAGAGGTGGCATATCGCTATTATTTTAATAGTTATTACACATCTAGAGCAATATTTTGGACTTTCAAATTAGAACAAGGTCTGCCTTACAATCCTGATTTTTACAGTCCCATTACAAAAGCTAGAATAAATTTATTGAGCAAATCGGATAGAAGTGAATTTGAAAATCCATTATTTTTTAAAGAATTTCAGTCTTATATCCACGATTTTTACAATAATGGCGTGTTTTATTCATATAGTTTTTCTGAAAATCCTTTGAAGGTTGTATATGGAGATTATGAATATGTAACACCAAGGCCACAGAGTGCTTACATTGATATGTTTTACTCGGCGGCGCCCGTCGGATTCAGAAATTTTTCCGAAATTCTCGGAACTTCTTCATCCAGTTACACTTACAGTTACAACAATTTATTTCTCGACACAAGTCTGGATCTTACTTCATTGGACACGGGTGTCTACAGTACACTTAAAACAAATAGCGGTTACATTGGGTTGCCTACGACAACGTATAGCTCAACTGACAATGAATTTCCGTGGGATGTACGTTTCAGTCCCTCCGGATCATTTAATATTGATTCGTCGTCTTCGGTAAACATTAATACCGCAATTGAAGCATTTCCTGTTTTACCTGGTACAAAAATGATACTTACTTTTTATTATTTGTCTGTAGTTAATTTAAGTGTAAAAAATGGCACGGGATATATAAATTAGCGATATCTTGGATATTCTATTCCAGTATTATCAAATACCAATTTTGAAACACCATTTTCTATATAAAGCAAATTTATAGAAAGGGGGAATATTTTAAGTTTTATCGCGTCTTCATTTTTTCCTTTGGTATCAAATCTGAAATATGGGTTTATCACATTTGAAAAATTTATAGATCCATTTGGTTTAGAAATGTTCATGGGATCTTTGCAAAGCGCGAGTGCATATATGTAACCACGATATGCATCTTGTCCAAATAGAATATTTTGGTTAGAACCGGGAAAATGAGAATAATATTGAAACCCTCTTAGAAATTGAAATGTTCCTACTTCTTTTTGCAATATTAAATTATCGTCTAGTTTTATTTCTAGTGAATTTAAAAAATCATTGTAATCAAGAGTAGTTTCTTCATATGTTTGTAGTTCACGTGAATAATCAAATGGCGTTGTTGTTTCAGTCGAAGTATTTTTAAAAGTGAAAAAGAGAGCTTTCACGGGATTATTTATATAAGGTTTTAGTACAAAAACTGAATCGCCCGTATACTCTTTTTCTGAAGATTGAAATTGTTCAACGGGGTAAACTAATGGAGTTTTAATTAGCGAATCAACAATTTCTTTTGGTGCATAACCATATTCTATTCGCAGACTAACATTTGCATTATTATTTCCATTATCGACGCCGCCCCATCGCTGCGCGTCTCTTATTCCCACGGCAACTTCAACTTCGTGCAGTCTTAAAGCGCATAATGGAATGGCCAAATTTGTCTTTCCGTGGAACCAGAACTTAAGAGGCACCTGAAGGCGATAGGTTCGTGGAAATTGATCCGTGTCTGTAAAAGGAAATCCGGGTCCTCCTCCCAGCATTCTATAAAGCTGAACAATTGAAAATGATTCTTTTTCTGTATTTTCTACATTTAAGCGTAGATTTAAGGTTTCACCCGACTCTTGTTGAATCGTAGTTCCGCCGATACTCAATGACGCGTAATCAATCATGGCATGTGCCTGATTCAACCTGGTGCTTTGAGTACTTGTGTAGTCAATCAAAAGATACATTTTCGTGATAAAATCACCATGTCTTGGTACCATGAACTTTCCACTTGACCCATAATTAATATTTATCGGTTCCGTGTCAAAGCTCTGAGTAAGAAAGTTACATTTTTTTGTAAACACAGCTTTGAATGGAGTTTCCATTATTCTAATAACTAATTATATTTTATCCACAGTGATATGTACACGCGACCACTTCCGCGTGATAAACATTTCCAGTGTTTGATAAGTATTCTTCTTTTGTAATTGTCGAAAGAGTTTTATCTTCTGACATCGAAAGAAACCGTTTAGCGTTCGTGAAATCACAATTTTGTAAAATTTTTGCTACCGTGTAGTTCATTTGCGTGTCATCCAGTTGTTTAACTCCATAACCAGATAGGGTTGATGAAGTAATATAGTCTCCCGATGTAAATGTTCCATTTTCATTTGTAACCCATACTGTACCGTTACCAACTGCATTATAGTGTCCGTCGCCATTCGAAACACCAAAGACATTTGGATCATTTTCAATGTCGGATAATTTTACATTTGTTAATATATCATTTACGGAATTTATTATTGGCGATGAAGTTGTATCAACAGACACAATTAAATCTTTTTCAATTACGTTACTTGAAATAGCACCATGCATTCCTTTAAATGATAGAAAACTAGAAGCGGACATGGTGCCATCTTCATTTACAGTAACATAATTTGTTGGATTTGTAGTTATGACACCCATTCTCATTAGATTACTTGATGCCGTTTCATGCAAACCCAAAAAAGCTCCATAATCATCTTGATATTCTGTAGAATTGAATTTAATTACGGGGTTTCCGTGATTTGTGTTGTTTATTTCTGCAATAGTAATTTCAGGAGGTACAATTCCCGGTACTTCGGTAAATGTAGTTGCATATGAAGGTGTTCCATAAAAAGGACTTACGTACCTTATGAATATATTGGATTCTGATACTATTGCTTCTGTTCTATTATCAATATCTCCAGGACCTAAACTATAATCTGAAACAGGACCGTCAAATTTTATTTGTGTGAATCTAACTGCATTGCTGTCCGCATCACCGCCAGTATAGTATATTTTATTATCATTTTTTATTATTCGTCCACTCAAAAGTAATTCATTAACGTTACTTGCTCCTTCTCCGATAGCAGCTGTAAAAGTTGTTCTATTTGTACCCGGTCCCGAAGTTCCTATTCCAAGTTGTCCCCAATAGTTATCTCCGGTTGAATAAATAGCACCACCCTTTCTTATATATAGTACCTTACCCCTATAGAGGTTTTCGTTAAATGCAACTTGATCAACTCCAGATGTTCCTTCACCATCTGTTAATTGATGAGTAGTTATAAAAGTTCCTACAGGAACACTCGAAATCCCAAGTTCACCATATTCATTGTATCCACATGTGTATACAGCATTATTTTTAATTATTGCTGTAGATTTTGGAGATGCAGCAATAGCTGAAACGTCGCTAGCTCCATTTATTAAAAGTGTAGGTGTACTGACAGAAGACTGATTACCTATTCCCATAGCTCTATAGGAATTCGAACCAATACCATATACACTTCCATCTGATTTTAGAAATAAAGCAAAACTATCATTAAGAACAACATCTAGTACATTGTTTATTGAAGTTATTTCTTTAAAAACGAGACTCGTTGATATACCAGTAATCCCACGTCCAGAATAGTATATTTTTCCATTATTTTTTAATGTAATCGTAGCACTTTCACTCGTTGCGAGTTTCACCACACCCGAGGTACCCTCACCTAAACCTTTGACAAAAAATTTAGTCGATACTTTATTTCCCGTACCAAGCTGTCCATCTTCATTATCTCCACAACCATATACACTGCCATCTGTTGTTATTACCAATACAGATGTAACATATATTGTTCCAAAAATCAATTTTGAACTTATGTAAACTTTTTCAATTGATAATGGCGTTGAAGTTACAACATTTGAATAATTAAAATCAAAAGATACACCTGTACTTATAGTTAAATTACTTGTAACTATATCAGTTTCATCTATAATCATATTAGAAGATGAAATTAAATTACCGTAAATGTCGTCAGCATTGTAGTTTTTGACATTAATTGAAACTGAACCTTGATTATCTATTTTAAAGGTGTCTTTATTTCCAGATATAGTTGAATCGTATACCGGTTGAGATATATAAAAATAATTACCCGTTGTATTATCAATACCCATATCAATATGAGAAGTAGAACCAGGTATTTCACTTGGATTCACGCGTAGCCTCAATTGTCTGGAGTCTATAAGTGATTTTTTGTCTGAATAATTGCTGTATATTTCGAATGGGACGTTTGTTGTTTCCGTATTACTTATGAAAATTTGCCCTTCTACTTCCAATGGATGGTTTAAACCTATACCTACATAAGTCATTTAACAATAATAAATATAATATTAACCACAATGATACGTACAACCAACAAATTGTGCTCTATATGATTTTTCATCATATTGTTCTTTTGGTATAATTACAAGTTCATCATTATTTGTTACGGATAGATAACGTATCACATCGTCTTCAAAATTACAATTTTGTAATATTTTTCCAACTGTATAATTTTTCATTTTATCATCATTTTGTTTCTGACCATATCCTGGCAAGGGTGAGGTTGTTATATAATCTCCTGCACTAAATGATCCATTTATATCGGTTACCCATATTCCTCCTTCACCTAAAGCATTGCATTTATCATTTCCAGATAAAACACCAATAACACATGGATCCATTGACACATTTGAAAGATGTACATCTGTTAATCTTTTTCTAATCGTGTATGATTTATTTGATACAATCAAGCCATCTTCAAAATCCGTATCCATCGTACATCTATGTGCTCCAGTGAACGGTGTAAATACATTAGCAGTTATGTATCCACCTAAACTGTCAAAAATTACGTTATATCCTTGATTTATAGATGTATGTAAAGCATTTTCTTGATATTTTAATTTTAAATTTGATGTTGTTCCATTAAAATCAATGACTGGAAAAAATAGTCCATTTGCATTGAAAATAGTTGTTGGATAAGAATACTCTGAAAAAAAAGCTTTAAAGCCATTTGTATTTTTGAAAGATCCTAGAGATAATTCTCCACTGGAATTTAATCCTGTTCCGAATATTACGCCATTATTTTTTAACATTAAAACGCCGTACTGGAACCTAGATAAATATTTTACATCTGTTGCGGAAATGGAAGTTGTTCTGAATACGGTTGAACTTGAGCCTCCGCCAAGTTGCCCGTACGTATTATTGCCGGTCACATAAAATACGGTGTCAGTTGTCTTTTTTATGTATTGAAAGTTAACCCCATTGTAGACATCTTCTACATTTTGTGTTATTGTTGTGAATCCTTCTACATAATCATTAGAACCATAACCCAATGAACCCGAATTGTTGAGGCCCGACGATACTAAATCTCCATTATCAAGAACTATTGAACTAGAACGAAATCCCACAGATATTTTTTTTGCATTTTGTATTGGTGTAGTATTATATGTATAATTTTCCCATGATATTTGTGTATAATTGTTATTGATTCCAAGTTCTCCATCGTCATTTCTTCCCGTTCTTATTATTGAACCATCACTTTTTAACGCCCAAGATGATTCTTCATTTACAGCTATATTTGTAATATTTGTTACATTAGGTGTTGTTATTAAAGAAAAAACTTTTAGATAGTCGTTTATCCACGATGGAACACCACTCACGCCGGAATCTATAAAACCATCAATATAAAGGTCAGTACCTTTTCTTATCAAAATGAATCTATCTGTGGGTGCTAATTCATCTATACCAGTCAACTGAGTAATCGCTGTAAACACTTCTACATTTCTGTTAGACGATATACCTGAAGTTATATATACCCCGGTATTTAATAATATATGGGAAGCACGTCTAGATAATGATACCTGAATTGCGTTTGTTATAGCAGACCCCGAATAACTAAGTTGTGTATAAGCACTTATTGTAGTTGAAATAAACCCCAATTCACCAAAAATAGAAGTACCACAACCATATACTTCATTGTTACTTGTTAAAACTAGATTTGCTTCATTACCTGTAGATAATGATACGACATCGAGTCCAATTGCAGATGGTACTTCTGTAAATTTTGTAGTATTTTGAGAAAGACCACTGATTCTGCCATCACCGGCAGCATAAACTTTTCCACCTGTTGTAATTATAGATGTATGATAATTGAGCAAAGGACTAGAAAAAAGACCAGTAACACTGTTTGCAACTGTACCACTCACTGATTGAAAAGTCGTCACTGATAAATTAACCGTTCCTATACCAAGTTGTCCGTAATTATTTTTACCGCAAGCATATAAATTACCATCACTAACTATATAAGAACTATCACTAACACAAGCAAAATGTGTAACATTCGGGAAATCTACAAGTTTTGTAAATGTATTTCTATTATCTGTATCTCCTAATCCAAGTTGACCATACCGATTAGACCCAGTAATCCAAACGTAATTATCAGATGTTTTAACCATTACGTGATATCGCCCAGTATTGATTTCGGTGACGGTTAATGGCAACTGAACATTTATACTTATAGGAGCACTATAGTATACAAGTTGTTGTAATGGTTTATTCCCGTATGGCGCTTTGTATCCAAGTTGATAGAATTCTGTTTGTCCCATTCCATAAACAGTTCCATCATTTTTTAGAATTAATTGATGCTCGTCTCCAGAAAATCCTGCAAACGATATATCAGCAACATTATCTATTTCTACATATTTACTAAACACTGCATAAAAATATTCCGAACGATATATATTATCATCAGTTCCAAGAAAATATGTATTATTGACTGCATAAGGAGTTGAATATAATGCGGCAACATTACCACTTATCGTGCCAGTAATCGATTGAAAAGTTGAGTAAGTTGTACCGGACGAACGACCTAAACCAAGTTGATTATAATCATTTTGACCGCAAGCATATAAAACATTACTTTTATATACAAAAGAAGAGTCACCGACACAAGCATATAGTTGAGGATTATCAAATTCCGGTATGTTTGTAAATGTATTTAAATCTACATTACCGTTGTCTAATCCAAGTTGGCCAAATTGATTAGAACCCGTTACATAAAATTTGCCATTTTCGTCTACAGCCATGGCATGATTTCTACCAGTCACTACATTTGATATTGATATGTCATTTATACTAGAAGTTGTTTCATATTTCAATATATTTCCATTTCTAACAAATTCGGATTTGGGTACTACCGGAAAATGGTTCTTAACTACCAAATCATTTATATATCCATTATTTATATTAAACTCATTTTCTATTGAAATTGTATGTAATGTTTTTATATTTCTATTTTCGTCTATTGTAAAAACTCTATCTCCTGTAGTGGAAGGATGAAAAACCGGATTTGTTATAAAAAAAACATTCCCATGCTGATTGTCAATTCCCATATCAATATAGGATTTGGAAGACAATGTTTCTGATGGACTGACTGATAATCTCATTTGTCTTGAATTTGTTATTGAACCCTTTCCAGTATAATCACTATAAATTTCAAATGGAACGCCTTGTGATGTCGAACCTTGTTCCAAATTACTTATTAATACTTGTCCGTCTATGAATCCCGACATTCTTAATTTTTAGTAATATTTTTATTATCCACAATGATACGTACATGCGACAATTTGTGCTCTATATGAATTCTCATTGTATTGTTCTTTAGTTATCGTTGCAAGTATATTATCTGTTGTTATAGATAAATAACGTATATCACCATTTTCAAAATCACAATTTTGTAATATTTTGCCAACCGTATAATTTTTCATACATTTATCATTTTGTTTTTGTCCATATCCAGATAGATTTGAAGATGTTATATAGTCACCTGCCGTGAACGTCCCATTTATATCAGATACCCATATCGAACCATCACCGATGGCATTGTAATAATTGTTACCAGACGATACACCAAAAACACATGGGTCCATTGGTACATCTGAAGGTTTTATATGAGGTGTTGCTTGATTTATACTTAACTCTTGTAATTTTTTACTAGAGTCAACTGACACTATCTTACCCGATTCTATAGTATCGTCGTGTATTCCTTTATGGGCACCGGTGAAAGAATTATATCCACTTGCCGTAACATCACCAGCACTATCTATTATTATTTCTTCACCTAAATAAATCCCATTGGAAAAATGGTTTATATAAAAATTGCTTATTATAGTATCGTCAATTTTATGTGAAACATTAAAACTACTTGAAGATAATTGCTTATTGAATAATTCTAGTACGATATTATCATTATCTTTTGTTGTATTAGTTGTAATTCCATTTATTGATACAAGATTGGAACCTACATCTCTATTTACAACATCATCAATAAAAGATATTCGCATGTCTTCGCCTCGCAATGCATTATTAATAGTAAAATCGTTACATGTTGCGCTTTTAAAAAATACATTTGAGTTTGGTGTTTCTAATAATAAATTATTATCTATCGAAAAAATTCTATCACCAGAAACAGTTGAATCAAATACGGGCCGACTTATAAAAAACACATTACCGTATTGATTGTCTATTCCCATGTCAATGTGGGCGGTTGAGGTGGTCGTTTCCGACGGCGTGACCCTAAGCCTAAGCTGCCTTGAATCGGTGAGTGTTCTCTTTCCTGTGTAATCGCTTAAAATTTCAAAAGGAACTCTTTGACTCCTCTTGCCACCTTCAACAGCTTCTATGCGTACTTGACCTGATACTTCAAGATTATGGTTTGGATTATCGACACCAATGCCGATATACGACATATTTTAAAATATAGCAATGTTTTAAGAGAGGGGATATGGTCGAACCTCCAATTGGATTCCATGGAAAAACGGGCATCGGTGCATTGACTGGCATCAGCGCGGTTGGACAGCAGGACACATTCCTATATTCTAAGGAAACGTCTTCCACGACATACAATCATAAATCATTTACCCAAACGACACCATACTACAGATACTATAAACCCATTCAAACTAAGTTTTTGGGTCAAGAGATACGCCACGTATTCAAACCAAAAGAAATGGGTGATCTTCTCACGGCTCTGATGCTTAAATTCAAGTTCCCAACGTCCATCGAACCCGTTTCTTGTTTATATAATCTTGGCGTTTCCATGATCGAACGTGTGGACCTCATAATAGGTGGCGAAATAATACAATCACTGGAAGGAGATTGGATGTCAATGTACGAGTCTATGCATTCTAAAAATCAAACTAGAACCAATACACTTAATCTTATGTTTAATTTAGGAAAAGAATACAATCAACAAAAAATTTTGACTCCGTATGATACAAATCAAGTATTATTTTTTCCCATACCATTTTTCTTTAACAGTCATTACACGGTTAATAATGTTGACACGACATCATTTAAAACTCCCTTGCCCTTGTGTGCACTCAATACAGAAATAACGGTTGTTATTAAATTTTTACCATTTCAAAGTATAATTTCGGATACTACTCAATTTGGTCCCAACCCGGATATAACAGATTTTTTGTTCATCACAGAAGAAATTGTACTTACAAACTCTGAACGTCTATCTATTATGTCTATTCCTCAAACTTATCCAATTGAAAAAATAGTAACCGAAAGAGAATCACTGCCAATATCACTGGACAGATCATACAGATATTATTTGAATAGCCTGTATTCATTTAGAGCAATATTTTGGAATTTCAAATACGAGCAAGGAGATTTGTTTAACCCGGAGTACTACACCCCAATCAAACAGGCCAGAATTGATACACTTGGAAAAACAAACAGAAATGAATTTCAAAATCCATTATTTTTTCAAGAATTTCAATCATATATTCACGATTATAACAACCACGGCACATTCTACGGATATTCATTTTCAGAACAACCGTTGGTCGTGATAAGTGGAGACTATGAGTATAAACCACCGAGACCTCAATCTGCGTATATCGAATTTACGTACAGTGCAGCTCCGGTAGGATATATACTATGGTCTGAATTTTTCAATCAAGGAGGGCAAAATTTTGATCTCAGCTATAACAATATTTTTCTAGACACGAGCGTTAATTCAATTTTAAGTTTTAATTCAGGACAGTATTCAAACTTCAAAACAGATTTGGTGCGCATCGGAATTCCCACAACTTCTTATTCCGATACGACAAATTTATCTGATCCATACATTATGCGCTTTGAACCATGGACAGATGGCGGAAACATCAAAGTATCTTCCACGAGCTATGTAAATATAAACTCGAATACATTAGCATTTCCTTTGTCACCTTCGTCAAGCATTAATATGAAAATATTTTATTTAACCATCGTGAATTGTCTTTTTAAAGATGGTAACGCCGTAATTATATAAAACGAGGTGGTAAATTATTCTTGTAAGGAAATGTCATTTTAGCAATGCCATTTTCTATATAAAGAAAATTTGAACTGAGTGCATACAATTTTAAATTTATTTCATCCGCATTTTTTCCTTTTGCGGATATTTTAAAAATTTGATTTTTTATACAAGAAAAATTAATTCCACCGTTGGGCACGGCGCGATTCATTGGATCTCTGCACAACGCTAGTGCATAAATGTAGCCACAATATCGTTCGTAAGGTCCCAAAATATTCTGTGTCGCGCCGGGAAAGTGAGCATAATATTGAAATCCTCTTAACATCTCGAATGTTCCAGCCTCTTTGGGCATCAATAGTTGGCCATCTAAATCAAGTTCAAACCAGTTCAAGAAATCATTTTCATTTACACTTTTTTGTATGGCTATTTCACGACTATAATCAAATGGTGCAGTCACTTCCGTTTCTTTATTTTTGAAAATTAAAAATAATGATTTTATAGGATTTATAAATGTAGGTTCGATTGTAATTACATTATCGTTCGTATATTTATTTGAATAGTATTGAAATTGCTCAATAGGTAAAATAAACGGTTTTTTAGATAGCGAAATCATAATTTCCTCGGGGACATAACCATATTCTACTCGCAGAGTTGTCTTTATGTTCTTAATACCCGAATCTACGCCGCCCCATCGTTCGGAATCTCGGATTCCAACTTCGACTTCCACTTCTTGGTATCTTAATGCAAAAAGTGGAAGTGCTAGATTTATTTTCCCATGAAACCAAAAATCAAGTGGAATTTGCATACGGTATGTTCTAGGATACTGAACCGTATCGGTGAAAGGGAAATCGGGTCCTCCCCCCAACATCCGATAAAGTTGTACGATTGAAAATGTTTTATCTTCCACTTCACTCACATTCAGGCGAAGATTTAGCGTTTCTCCGGATTCTTGTTGAATGGTCGTCCCACCAATTATCAAGGATACGTAATCAATCATGGCATGTGCCTGATTTACAGATGCGCTTTTTGTACTTTCGTAGTCTAGCAAAAGATACATGCGTGTTAAAAAGTCACCGTGACGAGGTATCAAAAATCTCTTGTTTGATCCAAAATTTATATTTTGTGATATTGTATCAAAACTTTGTGTAACGAAGTTGGTATTTTTGGTAAACACCGCTTTGAATGGAGTCTGAACCATATTCTAATATCACAAACCTTTATTTTTTCTCAATAATTTCGAGAATTTTGTTCTTTACCGCCTCGTAACTCATCCGAGATCTCACCTCGGCCTGTACCCATTCGGAGGTCGTTTCTAGATCATCATTGTAGACCTTTTCCATTCCTTCAATCGTTCCCGTTACACTTGGCTTGACCCACCAAGCACTTTGCATGTGATTGAAGTGTCGCTGGACGGGTGGCACTGACACTCCATACCAACAATAGTCGTGCATGGCACCAAATCTCGTGGTAACCACGGGCAACCCGTAGTACTGCGCTTCGAGCTGTGGAATTCCGAAACCTTCCGAGCACGAACCACACAAGTACATGTCGGAGCACTTGTACATTTTTTGAAGTGTAGTTTCATCAAGCGTATTCTCTGTAAATTTTATGGCGTGGTCCGGTATTCCCAGCGTCTTCACGAGCAATGGGACGTCATAAACTCGCGCGTGATTGAGCGTAGGTGCGTGCACCCACAACAAGGCTTCTGGGTGTTTTCCATGAAACTCCTTGAACGCCATCAGCGTCGTATCCAGCGATTTCCTTCCACTCTGCTCGTAGTTCCCTGCTAGCGTGCATATCACGTACTTGGTATCATCAATGTTGAAGTCCTTTCTGATTTTAGACTTGGTCTCCGTCGGAGGAAGAGATGTATTGAATTCAATCACGTGAGGAACTACGTAGGTGTCCCTTCCCATCTGACGTTGAACTCTTTCGCGAGTCGACGGACACAGTGAAATAATGTGCTTGATCTTTCCAAGAGCCGCTACGGTAGGTAAATCGATCGGTTCATAGTGCAACGGAAACCACAAATAGGATGGACATGAAATAATTTCCGGCGTATTTGATTCCAGTAAAAATATGTCCTGTAGGAAGAAAATAGCATCCGCGTTGGTCCTCTTGATGAATTCATTGATATCTGAAATTTTGATTGCGCAAGGAAATTTTTCATATGGCCCTAGAATAAAGTTTACCATGGGATTATCGAGCAGACCTTGAGACCACGGGTCGCGGGTTTCATTTGGAAGAATGTTGTTGTTCACCAAGTCCTTGAATGACAGTACTCCAACATGTTTTACGCCACATAGACCCCAAAGTATCATCGTCACGGTGTGACCCCTCTCGTTAAACATCTTTATAAGGTGCTTCAATTGACTAGGATAACCTCCCTTTGCTCCAAAAAATGGTGTACCATTACTCGACAACAGGATATGCATTTACTAAAAATACGTCTATATCGTTTAATTGAAAATTATTTCTTTAACCGCAATGATATGTACAGCCCACAAAGGATGCCTTGTATACATTACCCGTATCTGTGAGATACTGTTCTCTGGAAATTGTGCTCAATGAGTTTTCTTCCGACATTGAAAGATATCGCGTGTTATCATCTTCGAAGATGCAGTCCTGAAGAATCTTTGCCACGGTGTAATTCGCCTTGCGCGTTCCGTCTTGACGGATTCCGTATCCTGTTAGTGTAGAGGAAACTATATAATCTCCACTCGTCAATGGTCCATTAGCGTCACAAACCCATATGGCACCTTCGCCGATGGCATTGAATAATCCATCTCCTCTAGAAATTCCGAAAACATTTGGATCCTTGTGACTTTTGGATAAATTAACATCTGAAATTACATTATTTATTGTAGAAACGCATGAATTATTTACAGAAACAATCATACCTTCTTCTGGAATCATATCTATTCTACCATTGTGAGCGCCCGTGAAACTTAAAAATGATGTTGCCGTAAATGTTCCTGTGTTATTTATAGTAACGTATGTATTACTACCTTGATTAGCAACTTCAACTCCGATATTCATGAGACCTGAATTGTTTTCTCCTATTGCACCAATATTATTACCTTGAATTATTTTAAAAAAAATACCACCACCCGGTGTCTGTAAATCAAACACATTCGAAAATTCAGTTTGCACAAGTTGCGTGAATTGTTTAGTATTTATTCTAAAATTTGTTGTAAATCCCGTCAATTCAAGTTCTCCTTTATTGTTGCCTAAAATTGTAAAATTGTCACCACAAGAAAGATGTTCTACAGAGTCAAAAACATTCGGCAAATACGTAAATGTACTTACTGAATTAGTTACACCAAGACCGAGTTGACCTAAAAAATTATCACCGGTTCCATACACCTTTTCGTTTGAAATTACGACAGTTGTGTCATCTCCCGTACTTATAGCATCTGCATAAATGATAGTATCGGCCTGTGTAAATGATTGTTTATCTGTTGTATTTCCTATTCCAAGCTGACCATAGCTATTGCGACCGGTTCCGTAAATGCGATCGTCGGCTCCTATCATCATCGAGTGTGTACTTCCACATGAAATTGTTTTTACCTCGACAGGTGTTGTTATTTCTGTAAATACATTTATGTCCGTTGTGGTTCCATTTCCAAGCTGACCATAGTTATTATGTCCCGTAGCAGACAGTGAATTATTGGTTCCTATTATCATTGAGAAATCATCCCCACATGAAATTGTTTTTACCTCGACAGGTGTTGTTATTTCTGTAAATACATTTATGTCCGTTGTGGTTCCATTTCCAAGCTGGCCATAGTTATTACGTCCCGTAGCAGACAGTGAATTATTGGTTCCTATTATCAGTGTATGAGATTCTCCGCACGAAACCATGGATGTAATTACTGGTGTCTCATTTGAAGTAAATGAAAATTTGCTAATTGTGCTTTCGATTCCAAGTTGACCATAGCTATTGCGACCGGTTCCAGACAATGTTCCATTTGAATCAATTATCATTGTGTATGAATTACCACACGATACATTGGATACATTATTTCTTATATAAGTCAATTCAGGTGCATTGTCCACGCGTCTTTTCAACCCAAGCTGGCCATAGTTATTAAGTCCCATTCCATAGAGCATATTATCTTCTGTTAAAACCATAACATGTGATGTTCCGGATGATATTTCTTTAATTTTTTTCAGTATTTTATTACTTTTATCTTCTACTTTTAAAAAGTTTCCAGATTTATAAGTTACTGTTGCATTGTCAAATGCCAAAATATTTATTGACTCATCTATATATTGTTTACTAAATTGTCGTATCAAATTTTCTCTTCCTCCTAAATAATATTGATAATTACTACCAACAAAGTATGGAAGATTATCTTTTATTATCGCTGCTTCATATAAAGCCGTAGATACATCTGTTACTCCAGATGTTCCTGCTCCTATGGCGGCCGTGAAGGTTGATGTAAGAGAAGGAACAGCCCAAACACGATATCCTGTTTCCCACACACTCCCATCGTTCTTTAAAATTATTGTATTAGTATAAGACGTATTTATTTTTATTACGTCAGATGATCCTGCTCCTATAGCGGCCGTGAATGATGTTACAGATGAACTCGTAAACCCAAGTCCTAGTGCGCCATTAATATTATACCCCGTTCCCCACACACTTCCATCGTTCTTTAAAATTATCGCATTACCCCCAAAGTCTGATGTATTGGGAGCTGATATATCCGACACTTCGGATGATCCTGCTCCTATGGCCGCCGTGAATGATGTTACATATGGACTCGTAGTCCCAATACCGAGTTGACCAAAATCGTTTTTACCAGTTCCCCACACACTTCCGTCATTTTTTATAATATATCCACTGTTAACTCCCATAGCTATTTTTATTACGTCAGATGATCCTGCTCCTATGGCGCCCGTGAATGATGTTACAGATGAACTCGTAAACCCAAGTCCGAGTTGACCATAATCATTTCTTCCCACGCCATAAACTTTATTATCTTTTGTAAGAATCATTGTTGAATAATGCGAAGCTACTATAGATTGTATTGAACCAAGTTCAAACTCCAAAGCTGTACGAATATACACGGTTGAAAAAATATTATTATAGTTTTTTATGCCCAATTGATTATAACTATTATCCCCAACTGCATATACTCCACCATCGTCTTTTACAACAATTGAATGATTAGGAGAAACACTTAAATCAATAACATTTGACGATGCTGGACCCAGAGCGGTTGAAAATGTATTTTCAAAACTAGATATTCTTCCAATACCAAGTTGTCCATAATCATTATAACCTCCTGAATAAACTTCACCATCTATTCCCAAACAATGAACGGAGTATCTAGCTGCTATACATTTTTTAATTTTTACTTGTTTAATTTTTTTATCTAACCCTATAACGTTAAAATCACCGACAGTGGTGGAGTGATCTAATGGGTTGTTAAATATGTTTGAACACGTAATTGCTTGAGAATATAATATATTAGATTCTAATAATGTATTTTTTTGATCATCAATTTTGAAAACTTTATCTCCTATGATAGTTTCATTCGATACTGGATTAGATATAAAAAATACATTTCCTGATTGATTTTCTATTCCCATATTAGTATGATATGTATAATCAGGTCTGTTAAATGGTGTAACACGTGTACGAAATTGTCTAGAATTCGTTAGAAAATTTTTGTTTGTATAATCACTATAAATTTCAAACGGTACACCTTGATTCGTAGATCCCATTTCAACATTGCTAATAAAGAAGTTCCCATCAATCTCTAAATTGTGGTTTGGATATTTAGTACCAATGCCCAAATATGACATGACTATTAATTGCCGAGAATTTATTATCCACAGTGATACGTACATCCCACAAATGATGCTCTGTAAACGGAACCTGTATTTGTAAGATATTCATCTTTCGAAACAGTTGTAATAGAATTATCTGAAGATACTGAAAGATACCGAACATTATCTCCGTTAAAGTCACAGTTCTGTAAAATTTTTCCCACCGTGTAGTTTTCCATGTAAATATCATCTTGACGTTTCCCGTAACCTGAAAGTGTTGAAGACGTGATGTAGTCTCCCGAAGAAAGTGGTCCATTCACGTCGGAAACCCATATCGCCCCTTCGCCCAACGCATTGAATGTTTTTCCATCTGAGGAAACGCCATATACATTTGGATCTTCGTTTTTATCTGTTAATTTTAATGTTGGTATGACATCATTGACAGATCTTACATACAGTTTTTCGGATGACACAACCGAAACGATTAGTCCTGGTTCTATGTTATTTCTTGTGAATCCAGTATGCGCACCGGTAAATGGTACGTATGCATTAGCGTGAACTATACCTCTATTATCCACTATCACGGGGTCACTTGTGTAACCTAAATCAATCCCATAAGAATTTAATGTTGCGTTATTATTTCCAAACCGTATACTTGGAAATTTTTGTGTATAATTTTCTGTAGAAAAGCACGATGAATAAACGTCTGGAACAAATATATCTACGTTATATTCAGTAAAATTTAAATATTTTAAAACTGGATCATAAATAAGTTGTCCAGCTAAATATAATTTGTTTTCGTTTATGACAAATGAAGATGTTGCGCCACATGCTATAATCGAACCAGAAACAATAGATGTGTTGGAAGTAAATGTGTTTTGATTATCCGTATTTCCTATCCCAAGTTGACCATTACCATTAGAACCAGAACCATATACATGATTATTTTCATCAATAATAAGTGTATGATGATAACCACAATTTACTTTAGAAGCTTTTAAAGATGGTACTATTGCAGTAAATGTGTTTTGATTATCCGTATTTCCTATTCCAAGTTCACCATTGCCGTTAAAACCAGAACTATATACATCATTATTTCCGTCAATAATAAGTGTATAATTATAACCGCATATTACATTGGATGCAGTCACAAAAGGTGAATTAGCAGTAAATGTGTTTTGAGTATCCATATTTCCTATTCCAAGTTCTCCAAAGAAATTGTTCCCTGAACCATATAGTTTATAATTAGAATCAATTATCATTGTGTGGTTTTGTCCACAAGAAACATCAATTATCGTTGTTCCCAATTCTTCTCCCGTAGTGACAATTGAAGAGGTCGTGTTCACTACGCTGGCATTACCAAGTTGGCCGGAAATATTATTTCCACATGCATAAAGTGTTCCTTCACTTGTCAATACCATAGTATGATATTCACCGGCCTCAATTTTTACTGCATTTGTAATGTCTGGTATTTGTGTGAAAGTATATTTATTATCGTTATTATTAATACCAAGCTGACCGTATTGGTTATCTCCGGTAGTATAAACCGTTCCATCATCTTTTAATATAGCCGAATGTTGACTACCCGCAGATATTTGAATAACATTAGATGTAGCTGCTCCAACAGCTGGAGTAAACACGGGAGTGCTAAATATTTTTTTCCCTATACCGAGATTACCATTAACATTGGTACCGGCGCCCCAAACAGAACCTTCACTTGTTAATAATAGAAAATAATCTTCAGGGTACCCCATCACAGCTGATTGAATTTTCAATGTTATTGGTTCCGAATTTGTTTCAATAATAAGTTCGCCTCCGTATATAGTATGATATAAATTACTTGTAAAATTTGATGTTATAGAGTCAATTGTCAAATTATTGAAAAAAAGTTTATTAGTTCTTAATATTTCAGTATCAACAGTTGTTTTTTTATGATATACAGTCTTAGTAACGTCATTATCAATATAAAATGTTTCTCTATCACCAGAAACTGTAGTATTGAATACAGGCTGGGTTATAAAAAAACTATTATTTTTTTTATCTATACCAAAATCAACATGAGACGTGGAATTTATATCATCACTAGGTGTAATTCTTAAACGCATTTGTCTTGAATCGGTAAGAGAATTTACTTCAATATTAGTGTAATCACTATATATTTCAAAAGGAACATTTACATTGCTAACAAAAACGGTACCTTCTACTTCAAGGGGATGATTAGCAACTCCATCACCAATGCCCAAATATGACATGACTATTAATTGCCGAGAATTTATTATCCACAATGATACGTACATCCCACAAATGATGCTCTGTAAACGGAACCTGTATTTGCAAGATAATCATCTTTCGTTACGGTCGTAATAGAATTATCCGAAGATACCGAAAGATACCGAACATTATCTCCGTTAAAGTCACAGTTCTGTAAAATTTTTCCCACTGTATAATTTGTCATATAAATATCATCTTGACGTTTCCCGTAACCTGAAAGTGTTGAAGACGTGATGTAGTCTCCTAAAGAAAGTGGTCCATTCACGTCGGAAACCCATATCGCTCCTTCACCCAACGCATTGAATGTTTTTCCATCTGAAGAAACACCATATACATTTGGATCATTGTTAATTGAACTTATTTTTAAAGTAGGAATAACATTATTTATAGAAATAATTTGTGGATTGATTAAAGGATCAATAGATACAATAAACCCAGGTTCTATATGTTCATCTATATTACCAACATGTGCACCAGTAAATGATGCAAATCCTCCTACTGAACTGACTACTCCATGTTTATTCACGGACATTTCGTATGCTTCTGTTCCAATTAATATATTGACATCACTTAATTTTATATTATGTTGATTGAAAATTTTACTATTGGAATTCGACGCTATTAATTGTATTCCAATTTGTGTTTTTTGTGGCGAAGATGTATTTTTGATTTTAAATGAACCCGGTGCGTTTGATGAAAATCTTGAATTTATATATAGATTATTTCCACCTCCAATTGTATTGTTATTAAAAGTAGCAAAAGCTCTTGTAAAACGATTTATTAATAAATCAGTACCGGTCGCGGGGAATGGGATAATGAAAATTTTTCTGGGCATCCCTAACTCACCAGAAACTACCCGACCGGTGCCATATACTTTTCCATCACTTTGTTGTAATATTGAATTACTGTTATCTTCGGAATTTGTAATTATCTTGTAATCACAATAATTATATGTATTGGTGAATACGTTAGTATCATTAGTTGTTCCATTTCCAAATACACCATTATAATTGCGACCAGTTCCATGAACACTCCAATCATTCTTTAAAATTAATGTATAGTCCGATCCTGCTGAAATTTGCGTCACGTCGGATGTTCCTGCTCCTACGGCAGCAGTAAATGTATTTTTATCAACCGTACTTCCTATTCCAAGCTGACCATTAGCATTTCTCCCTGTTCCCCACACACTCCCGTCATTCTTTAAAATTAATGTATGAAGGGACCCTGCTGAAATTTCCTTCACATCATCTGTAATTGAAGTAAATACACTAACAGACGTGGTTAAACTACCGAGCCCGAGTTGACCACTACCATTTCTCCCTGTTCCCCACACACTCCCGTCATTCTTTAAAATTATTGTATGACCCAATCCTCCAGAAACGTCCTTCACATCATTTGTAATTGAAGTAAATACGCTAACAGACGTGGTCCCCGCGCCGAGTCCGAGTTGACCATAATCGTTTTTACCAGTTCCCCACACACTCCCATCATTTTTTAGCACGATTGTTCGATTAAAAAGTGAAAAAACGCGAGAAGCATCCGTCATGCTAGTAGATTCTTGGGTAAACGTTTTTATGGGATCACTATAAAATCCAAGTCCAAGCTGACCACTAGTATTATACCCCGTTCCCCACACACTCCCATCCGATTTAATTATAACAGTATGGTAAGAAGAACTTACATCAGATATATTATTCAATATTTTTATCGGGACAAAGGTTGGTGATATAGTCCGATCAATACCAAATCCATCACCGGTAGATCTACCACAAGCAAATAAATCATCATTATTATCTATTATATACGTTCTTGCATAAATATTATCTTCATTATCATCCACGCCATTAGAACCTAAAGAAATTTTTTTAGCATTTAAGTATGTATAATCAGGATACCAATTTTGTGAATTCATAATTTGAGTCGTTACGTTGGATTCGCCAAATTCCACATCAGAAAATACTATGTTTTTATCGGTATCAAACGTAATTGATGGAACATTTTCACGTTGTATAAAGAAATTATCTCCATTATAATTTTCAAATCCCATAAACACATCTGAAGCTTGTGTTGATAATTTCATATTATTTCTTGAACCAAAATTAGCAGAACTGTAGTCACTATATATTTCAAAAGGGACCTGCTGACTCCGCCTGCCCCCTTCCGTGCCTTCGACGAATACCTGCCCGTATACCTCGAGCGCATGGGTTGGATCCGATGCCATTTCGGTTTTCTATTAGTTACCTAGGAAGAATTTTCCAGGGATTCTATGCGGGCTTCGAGCGATTCTACCTTGGTCAGAAGTTCTTTGATAGCACCACAAAGGACGGGGATTGTTTCTGTATATGCTAAACCTAAAACATCAAAATCAAAATCATCGCGAATACTAGTAGAAATAACTTCCGGGTAATGCTCTTTCCAATCTTGAGCGATAAATCCAATTCTTCTTGACTGATTTTCTTCATCGTATGTATAATTGTAATATACAGGTCTTATGTTGCTGATATTATCTAAACAATTCGTTATCTCAGTAATATTTTTCTTGACGCGCTGATCCGAATTAGGAGTCCATGATGTACCACCCCAAGGTAAATATACTCCAGTAGCACCATTCGATCCTCCATACACAATAAAATTATTATCATTACCAATTCTAAATGTTTTGGCGGTATTCCTTTTTTCAAAATGCATATAATTTGCTCCATTTCTTGATAAATGTAAATCACTTAGAGGATCCGTCACCCCGATGCCGACGTTGCCTCCGTGTTGGATAACCATTGAATGGAGTGCCGTTACTCGACAACAGGATGTGCATTTACCACAATAGTACCTGTGCCGTTTAAATGAAAATTAATGATATTATCATCATAATCCCTGGTTGCCTCGAAGTGTGCTGGAACCTCAAAGTGTGAACGAACCATATCCTCATAGTAATAATCAATTTCGTCTTCGTTGTGGTCTGTGTAGAGCAGGTGGTCGCGCGCATATATGTAATCCGAAAAGGCATCGAATGTGTGATTGTTGTACCACATAAATTCGATATAGCGCTTGTGCCTCCACGTTTGACTGAAAAGTTTGAACATAAAGATACCAACCATGTCGGTTATGTCCGTGCCTCTGTGGTTGTCAAGCTTACAACGTCCTGTGATTTCCCGCCGATGAATATTAGTTAAATTCAATTTGTAACATGCGCGACACAAATTCCATCTGGTACTGGACTTGGGTTTGTAATAGGCCCTTGCCAGAAATTCTAATGGAACTTTATTCTCTCTCTGAAAATATTCAAAGGCGTAATTAACGAAATCATATCTACTGGTCCATCGTAGTGGAACACTGCACCAGTGACATGTTGTGGTTGGATATATCATCCTAAACTACATTACATTGGGTTGTTCTTCTTTAACATTTCTGTCATAACACAACCATCCAGTGACAATATATTTGTCCCCCGATTTAGGTATGACCCCTTCATGCTCGTGAGTCCAATATGGCGGGAACAGAATCAACTTTCCCTTTCTGGCCTTGACCTTGATACCCAGTTGTGGAAAGTTGGTTCCACCTCCCTTTTCAACGTCATTTAGATACCAAAGATACACAAGATTTCTACCTATTGTATCGTCATCGTTCCATGCGGTATTATCACAATGTGGGACAAAACACAAATCTCCCTTTTTAGTCCATTGGATTTGATAACCTTTGTCAGATATTGGTCCTCCGGCTATTAAAACATATTTAGAAAACGATGGACAGACATCGGCAAGTTCACGTAGATGTTTATTTAGATTTTCGTAAAGTATTTTGTCAAGTTCGTCAAGACCTCCTTCAGCCGTCGTCAGATCTGTCGAATTCTTTATTAACGGATTTCTACCCGAACCAGATACACCCGGCCTTTTGTGTGGACTTTCTTGAAATTCTTTGATGATCCTATCACATACATCATCTTCGAGAGCATTTTCCTTCTCAAAAACGAAAGTGTTTTTCTTTACCTCATTGAAAGACATTATTTATCAATAAAGGTTATTGTTTAATTATAAAAACGTAATTAATATGTTTTGGTATAATTGGATACGTGTGATTAGTCGTACCGTTTGAAACTGTGGTGTAGTTATTTGCGTTGTGTGTCCAAGAACTGCTGGAATAAGTATAAGAGTGTGAGTGATTATGAGACATAGTGTTAGAGCCTGTTCCGCCCGAGGTAGCAGAGTGAGTATGATTTCTATTGCTGAAATTTCTTGTAGCTGTATTGTTCCACCCTCTATAATTTTTACTAGTCTGAGTAAAAACATTGAACCGCGACCAATTTCTAGCTGCATTTCCTCGCCTTCCATAACTATGGGTGTTGTGATTATAAGAATTAGTTGATAATGAAGTAGTATAAGTATGACTATGAGTTGTGTTTGATCCGGTATTATTTATATTAGTTTTTGTGCCGTGTGTGTGATTACCACTTGCGTACTTAGCATTGTTCACTCCGTGGGTATGTGATTTAAAATTATTTCTATTTAGAGATACATTAGTATTGTTGGTTGTGTTCCCTGGTGTCCCGCCTGATGCGATCCCTCTGGGAAATCTATCTCCCATATTAAATAACGCCCATCCGTTTGGGATAGTGTTTTGGGTGGAGTTTTCCCACAATGCTATCGTTCCCGCTGGAACTCTGCTCGGATACGCGTCCGGACTCACGATAACTTTATCATAATCTACAGTGATATTGGTCATGGTCAAATTTCCCACTGTTATGGAAGTTGCGGCAACATTATTTACATTGATATCACCCTGTACATGTAGATCACATTGTGGATTTGTCAATCCTATGCCAATATAACCATTCGTTGTTATAACCAGATCTTTGGTTGATTCCAAAACACCGGTATTCATGGGTTTTGAAATATAAAAGTATGTACCAGTGTTTGAAATGCCCATGTTCGCAAATCGTTCCGTTTGAACGGTATATGGTGTCTTCGAAATGCGAAGTTGTCTAAAAAACGTTTCAGGATCGGACGAAAAATTACTATAAATTTCGACTGGAACATTGTTGGTGGTTTTTCCTCCTTCTGCTGAATTTACAAATAAATCACCATCAATAAACAACTGTGATGTCATAATCTATAATAAGATAACTAAATTAATCTTTTCTAATAAGACGTACATTATAATGCAATGGAACTATATTGAAATTTGCAGCATTTCCTGAATTATTTGCCGTATGAGTATGATATGCCCCCACTTCACCTGACGCTACATCATTCGCCGCGGCATGGGTATGGGTGTGTGTTGGTGCGTTGGTGTTGGCAGTATTTACATTATGGTTGTGATTATTTGGAGCAGCCCCCGTGGTGAAATTATCATCAACGGTATTAGTAGAATTAGCTCCTCCATTAAATACAAAAAATGAGTTGGAGGTGGTTGTGCCACACGTCCCATAATTATAACTGTCTGTATAACTATGAGAATGATTTGCAGGGTTAGCTGCATTTGTGGGTTTAAAAGCTTTCTCGTGTACATGATCTCCACCAGCTCCAGAATTACCGGCGTTTAAATTATAGGTGTGACCGTGTGATGTATTGTGCGCTCCAGTGTTGTGCGTGTGAGTTATATGCTTTGTTAATGCAACCGAATCATTTCCATCATTAATATAAGTATTATTTGTCGAATCGTTTTTTATCATTAACATTTTTTCATAAAAATTTGAAGTTATATCTGTCCACCCATCTAAAGCAGTTGTTACAGTTGTCATTAATATGGTACCACTAGGGAAAGTCGAATAAGCATTTCCAGTAGAACCATAATGCAATGTGTTGCACGAAAGTGTACCATTAACGGTTAGAGAGGTATTAGTGATATTTATAGTATCATCGGCTGTTAACGTATTTCCAACAAAAACATTTCCATTGATATCCAATTTTTCTGTTGGAATTTTACCAATACCGACATTACCGGTTTGATCTATGCATAAATCGACGAGTGTACTTTTACCTGCCTCAAGAGTCGTTGGACCATTTATATAAAAATGAGAACCAACATTGCTTTCGATGCCAATGTCTGTAAATTTGTCAGAACCCGAAACTGGCGTAATTCCAAATCTTAAATCTCTAGACGTTATAGTCTGAGTTACCGTTCCCGATATATCTACTGGCACACTTCCACTGTCTATATTGCTTACGAACATAGACCCGCCAACATCAACTCTGTGATTTGACATTCTATGTATATGCAAGTTTTTTAATCAATCTAATTTGACGATAGGATGGCGTAAGATTCACAGTTATGGATGCAACAGAGTCGCCACCAGGTGTAGAAGTGTTTATGGTATGCGAATGAGAAGAGGATGCATTACCAGGATCTGTTTTTGCTATAGCATGTGTATGATTTGCACCGGTCGATGCGTTATGCGTGTAATTTACATTATGTATATGATTTTCGGCAACAGTTGACGTATTTCTAACAGCATTCCCCTGGAGCTGATTTTTATTATGGCTGCCACTATTAATAGTTATATTATTGACTCCGCGGTCCGTCCAACCTCCATGACGATGTGAATGATTGCCAGTGTTTACATTGTTTACATTGTGTTGATGGTCATATGTTCCTGTTCCAAGTGCATTCATATTATGGTTGTGTGTGGTCGAAGATATCTTTGCATTCTGGGTTAAAATATGGGTGTGTGAATATGCTTCATTTATAGTAAATGGATCTTGATTTTTCGTACTTACAGCCGTTTGGTTGGTATTTGATCTAAGATAATATCCAGCACCAGGATCAACGAGTACCCATCCGACCGGGATATCTGCAATGTTACCGTCCCACATGACTATAATCCCTACCGGTGGAACGATATTGCTTTGGCACGAAAGAGATGTGACCGTTAAGTTTGTAACAGTAGCATTTGTTGTATTTTCGTACGTAGTTATTGTTGGGTTGATATTACCCGATGTACGCAAATCGCCATTTATTTGAAGTATTTCTTCCCGTACCGGCGAAGTCGAATAATTTATAAAGATTTTACCGTCTGAATTTATTCTGAGATTGTTTCTTGGATCGGAAAGTGAAGTGAAAGGGTTAGATATATAAAAATAGTCACCTGCTGAATAATCCAGCCCCATATCCACGAATACATTTGAATTTGCTGGTGTGTTAACACGAAACCTCAACTGTCTAGAATATTCATAAACAGATGTTGCGTAATTAGTGTAATCACTGTATATTTGAAATGGGATTTTTGTTCCCGAATCCATAAATGATATCAAAACATTAGATGTGGATTCAAGAGCATGCAAAGGATTTCCTACGTCTGGGAATGACATAGTTTACTATTCTTAGCTGTTAGAATTTTCAAGGATATTTAATCGTGTCTCGAGCTCTTGGATGGATTTTATCAAGTATGGAACAAACTTGCTGTAATCGATGCCTGCTATTTTCAAACCATGCCAGTTTGTATATTCAGAATCGATGTTCGTTCCTATCTCATTTTCTGGAGGTAGATCAAGTAAATATTTCAATTCCGGGACATTGTAGTATATATCCTGAACTATTAAACCAGCTTCACGACGTTTAGTTGTCTTTAAATCGTATAGTTTTGGCTCTATTTTTAATATAGTTTGTAATGCATTTTTCAATGGGATTATATTTTCTTTTATACGATAATCGGAAGCTTGACTAAATTGTCCTGCGCGTACACTCAATCCTTCAATAGTGTCTGTCGCTATTAGGTTGGACGTATTTATTAGATTAGAAACCGTCATGTCATACGAAGAAATATTCGATATCTGACCTGCTTCCGTTGTAAGAGTTCCGTATATTAATGTAGCAGCTGTAAGTGTAGCTCCCCCTGACATGTTCAGATTTGACTGGACAATGATAGAATCGCCTCCACCTGCACTCAAAGTCAGCTGTGAATTTCCTGTGATAGCACCCGCGGTTAAAGTAGAACCCACCATAATCATGTCCGACTGGACGTTGATTGTCCCTCCAGAGGCGCTTATGGTCAAAGGCGAACCACCTTGAATATTTGAAACTGTAATCGTTCTGAAGGTTGCGTCGCCGTTATATTGGATGCTTGCTTTCAAATTTCCGTTTTCATTGTAAACTTGCAAACAATCGTCGGTATTGCCACCATTCGCCAAAAGTTGTAAGGAAGCATTAGGAGTACCTGGAACAAATAAATTGTTCGCGACCGTAAGATTGGAAGACTCGACGTTGGACGCACTTAGGGTTCCTGGAACGTTAACGACGTTATCACCAGTATTATCTATATACAAACGGTTTTCACCCCTGGTCACGAGTGAAATTTGATTACTTCCGAATATATTACTGTTTCCGAACACGATCGCAGCCGGGCTTTCCCCTTTCTGATCCTGATTAACGATAGCTCTTGTATAAACATATGTATTAGTACTAAGCCCTGGAACATTAGAGTTCATATATAGGGAACGATCGGTTTGTCCTCCATAGTGTAAGAAGCTGTCACTAGTGGTGATGGTCCCCGAAGCCTGAACCTGACCCGAAACGGTTGCTGATGCTGCAGTTAGGGAACCCGTAGACGAGATGGTCGCTCCCTGCACAAGATAAGTTGCGACCAGATTCGCAGTGGACAATGTTCCATGCACAAAAAGATTGGTCGCGACATTTGCATCACCATTGACATCCAGGCGATAGGCGGGCGTTGTTGTATTTATACCGACGAAACCATTCCGATCTCCTGGTCCTTGTTCTCCCCCCGATATGAAGAGAGCACTAGCCGAATCATCTTGAATGTCAATTATTGGTTTTTGTCCAGTTTGTTTAACAACAAGCGCTGGACCAGTACCTTCATTTATAATAACAAGATTACTTGTCTCTGTGGTTGATGTTGTGATACTTACGACGCCTCCAGACACCGTGAGATTTCCATCTATCCGCGCGTCTTCGCTGATTAGCAGTGTAGGTGCACTGACCGTATGGGATACAAATAGATTTCCCAAGACATTGTGAGTGTTGGTGACCGTGAGGTTGGAGGTCTCGACGTTGGACGCACTTAGGGTTCCTCCTATGAAAGCATCATTTGTAACTGTATTGAGGTTAGTGACCGTGAGATTGGAGGTCTCAGTGTTGGACGTAATTAGGGTTTCAGAATAAAGAATAGACGCACTTAATGTTCCATCAATATTTACGTTAGCACTTGAAGTGATACTGGATGCAATTATTGGTCCAGTGACCGTGAGGTTGGAGGTCTCGACGTTGGACGCACTTAGGGTTCCTCCTATGAAAGCATCATTTGTAACTGTATTGAGGTTAGTGACCGTGAGATTGGAGGTCTCAGTGTTGGACGTAATTAGGGTTTCAGAATAAAGAATAGACGCACTTAATGTTCCATCAATATTTACGTTAGCACTTGAAGTGATACTGGATGCAATTATTGGTCCAGTGACCGTGAGGTTGGAGGTCTCGACGTTGGACGCACT